>BNJS01002438.1_pt1 | contig 30985 bp, 40 predicted proteins | sample 8540461 | NCBI WGS metagenome assembly BNJS01 (sample SAMD00202454, study PRJDB9452) | human saliva metagenome | isolation source: human saliva | place: Japan | reverse complement strand
CTTGATGTTGATTTCATAGTTGATTATATCGACTATGAAATGCCTACGGAAAAATGATTTTATAGGAGATAGCTGTGAGTTAGGTTTTCCTGATGAAACAGATAAAATAACATTAGAAATGCTACAAGATGACTATAGGAAAAAATCTAAAAAGCATTGAGAACGAAAGAGTAGTTTTAATGACTGCTAAAGAACTATTAGAAAAACTTTTGATACAAAACTCAGTAATATAAAAAATGAATATTAACCTTTTGCCAAAATGGCAAAAGGTAATAAGAGTGATAATAAATATCACTCTTATTTTTTTAGAAAAGATGGAAGATAGGTAGGCTAGTATGAATATTCCTGTTGTAGACGTTATTATGTTTGTTTGTTGTGCAATATCTTTAGCCTTGTATACAATATCAGGCTTTAGAAAAAAGATAAGTTTTAAAGAAGTGTTTGAAACAAGAATAAAAAAAGTGCTTTTTACAATTATGAAACTTACATTTATAAATGTTTTGTTTTTTATTGTTTCTTTTGAACCACCAAAAGGAATAAATCAAGAAACGGATAAAAGGGCTATATGGTTCTTGCTATTAATAATTGGTTTAATGTGGTTTAGTGAAAATACGATTAACGGTTTTAAAGAAAGTAGAAAAATGGAAGGATATACTAAATTAGATTATGTAGCAAGTGCTTTTTTACTGTTTGCTTCATTTTTACTTATTTTTGAAATTGTATTAAAGCTTCCATTTATAATATTTAATTAAAAAGGAGTGATTTTATGAAAATAGGTATTAGGTCGCCTTCTTAATCTCACGAAGAAGGAAAAATACAAAAAAACAAAAATGTTAAAAGAAAGAGGATATAGAGTATATGAAAAAAACAATCAAAACACTAACAGCAACAACAACATTAACATTAGCAGGCTTTTTAGCAAGCGGTCAGACGTTTGCAGACGAAGTAAAACCAGTTGCACCAGCAACAGAAACAGCGGTAACAACACAAGCACCGACTTCGGAAGCCAAACCAACAGAAGCATTAGCGGAAACAACTGCAACACCAACAACACCAGCGGAAGAAACAACAGCCACTCCAACGGAAGCACCAGCGGAAACAACAGCGACTCCTACAGAAGCTACAACTCCAACAGAAGCACCTGTAGAAACAACAGCCACTCCAACGGAATCTAAAGAACCCGTGGAAGAAGTACATTCTACAGACTTAATGTCTGCTGTTGAAAAAGCGAAAAGTTTAGACATCAAAGTGATTGAAAAACCAACTGTTGAATACAAAACTAGAGCGGAAGCGAAAGCGGATGAAGACGCACAAATCATTACGATTGACAAAGCGATTGCGAAGAAACAAGCGATGGATAGAGAGCGTCAACTTGTAATTGAGTTCAATAAAGCGAACGCGGAAGAAAACAAAGCGAAAATGGAAAAAGCTGGATTGACATACACTGGTAACTTCAAGAAAGACGAAGCAACTGTGAATGAATACAACAAAGCACAAAAAGCAAAATATGAAACTGCGAAAGCGGAATATGAAAAAGTTCTTGCAAGTAACAAAGAAATCATGGAAAAACATGGTTTAACGTATACTGGTAACTGGGAAAAAGACAAAGCAAGTGTAGACGCTTGGAACAAAGCAAACGCTGGTGAAAGGGGAATCTGGTTTAACAGCGACAGCAAACACTACATTCGAAGCTGTATCTGGTGCAACTAAAGTAGACGCACCTAAGATTGCACGTTGGTCTATTCAAGGATATAACGGTGAAACAAACACGGACGCGAACTTCGATAACGTGTTCTTATTCGATGACAAAACAGGTACAGCTGAAATCAAGGTCAAAGGTACTTCTCATGGAGATGTGACATTACGCTTCTCAGGAATCACCCCTGCTGGTGGTTCAGGATTCGTTCGTTCTTACGTAGCTCTATGGTCTGCCGAAGACGGTGGTATCGGATACGGTGTGTTCTTATCTGCTGGTGAAGGTGAAGCTAATGGCGGTGGCGGTGTAGACGGACAAGGTGGCGGTAGCGCTACTGGTGCTTATGTGAGCGACCGTCAAGGTTGGATTAAGAATGTTAAGGTTGAAGTTATCACTGACGCAAACGACGTAACAGATGTAACGTTAAACGATATTGATAACATGCAATATGTAACAGTAGACAACGGTTTAGACGGTGCTTCTTTATCAATGGGTGCGAACATGTCAAAAAGTGGTAACGTATTTACAGCCAATGATAACGACAAGAGCGACAGTACTGCTGGGGTTCTTGACTCAAACGGTCTAGGTTGGACTTTCGCGAAAGGGCAAAAGATTCAATTTTCATTTGACCACACTAATACACGTGATGATTCGTTCTCAATCGTTGGTGGTTTGTTCGGTCGTGCTTCTCAAAAGAAAGTAGAACCGATTGAAATTGTCAAAGCGGAAGAACCAAAAGCGGAATATCTTAAACTTGTTCCTGATAAAGTTTTACCACAACCTCAAGAAATTTCTGTTGAATACCACAAAACAACAGTTCCACCACAACCAAACGTACCACAATTACCAAATACAGGTACTGAAAGTTCATTATTAACCTATGTAATTGGGGCAATTTCTTTAACATTAGGTGGTTTAGTTGCCAAAACTAAAAAAGAAAAATAAAATATTAATTAAAGTTGGTTAGAGTGGATCTTTAAGATTCACTCTATACCAATTAAAGAAAGGAAATTAATATGGCAAAACAAAAGAAAGAAAAAAGCATTGAAATTTTAATGGAAGTATCACCAACACAAATGAAAAAAACAAAAGAAATGGCAGATACCATTTTAAAAAATAAGGGTATTGAACCTACCGCATATTGGTATGAGAAATACCATGAGTTAGTAATGGAAAATATTGAATATCTTTATAAAAAAGAACAATAAAGGAGTAACAACGTATGAATATTATTAAATTAGCTATTGTTAAAACCGTGGCGGAAGCGACTACTACAGGAGGAGGTAGTGAATTACAAAAAGCGATCGACGGAGTGCTCGGAGATGCAATAAAATTAATATCAGGTTCTGCTTCACTTATTGCAGTACTTGCATTTTCTGTTTGTGGTATTGGAATTATGGCAGGTTCTGATTGGGGGCAAGCTTCAAAAAAACATATACCTAAAATTGTTATTGGGTTTTTATTTGCAACATTAGCCTATGTTATTGTTTCATACCTAAAATCTCAATCAGGTGCATATAATTAATAAGAAGGTGTATAAATGATTATCGCAACAACAAAAATTAGAGGAGTTAAAAATCGTTTAAAATATAAAGGATATGAATTAACAAACAAAAACATTTCAACCTTTCTAGAAACATTTAACAAACTAGAAACAGATTGTAAAAAAAATAATTCTCATATTGAGGTTGCGGTAACTTTAACAGAAAATAATAAAGTTCTATATAAAACAAATGATTTTATCTTAGGAAACGGGAACGGGCTTCATGTTTTTGAAGCGATAGAAACAGAACTCTTAGAATTGTACCCTGATAGTAAAAAGGAAATTTCAGAATTAATTACTAAATTAGTACTTTCTGCTTCTCAACAAGATTCTACTGTAAGAGAAGATTTTAAAAATAGAGTTCAAGAAAAAATAAAAGAGGAACAAAGGGAAGAGTTACAAGTTGAAGAGATAGAACTTGACAATAAAGAAGAAGTTACTACAACAAACAATAAAAGAATTAGATTTTCAAAAAAAACAGCCTTTGTTTTATTATCTGCTGTAACAGTTCTTATTATAGGTGTTTTTGCTTATAAAACTATTACAGCAGTTCCTTCTTATGATACGCTTATTTCAGAAGGAAAATATGCAGAAGCATATAAGTATTATCCTGAAAAAAAAGATACTATTGAACAAATGATCTTTACAAGCGATTCAGGTGCGTTGGAAAAAATGGAACAGTACTTTAATTCAACAAACTCTTTAAGTGCTAAGTTTGATTTATCTTACTTAAAACAAGAATATAACGAAGTTGTGGCTCTGAAAGAAGAAGCTAATACATCTGTTAGAAAAACAGCTTTAGCAGTAAGTTATGTTCGGACAGGGGATATAGATAGTGCGTATGAATTAAACAAGAAATTAAATAGTGCAAAATTGAAACAGTTAATTTCAGATTCATACGAAGAGGAAGCTACCATATCTCTTAAAAAGCTAGATACTAAACGAGCAGAAGAGATACAAGCAAAGATTCACACCTTAACTCTTCAAAATAAATTAGATCGTGTAAATGCTATTTTAAATGAAGAAAAGGAAATTAGAACACAATTATCAGACAGTAACATTTCAAAAGAAAAGAAATCTGATTTAGAAAAGCAGTTGAAACAAACGCAAGAAAAAATAGAACAAATAAAAAAAGGGGTATTTTAAATGACAGAACAAAAAAATAACAGAAATAAACTTATCGGGTTATCCGCTTTAGCTTTATTGTCAATCGGTGCTTGTAGCGTATACACTATGAACCAACCTCAAAAGCCTACAGAAGAGGTAGCAGTAGAAACAACTACAACAACAGAAAAAACTACACAAGCGGTAGCTGATAAAGATAATAAAAATAAAGTAGTTCCAAAAGAAGAAACTAAAAAAGAAGAAACAACGCAAACTAACAATGAGTTAGATAAAGTTGTTGAAATTTCTATTCGTGATGTTGGGGAAAAACCTGTAGAAACAGAAATTTTAAACACAGTAGTATCTTATTCAGAAACTGTTAATAAAGTAGATAATCAATTAGATAAAGTTGTGGATCTAGCAACAGACAAAAATAATGTTGCTCTTGCCCCTTCTGATAAACTAAAACCAACAGAAGAGGTTAAGCCTACAGAAGAAGTAAAACCAACAGAAGAGGTTAAGCCTACAGAAGAGGTTAAACCAACAGAAGAAGTCAAACCGACAGAAGAACAACCAGTTACACCAGTTCAACCAGTTACACCAGTTGAACCTGTAGCACCAGTTCAACCAACTCCACCAGTTACACCTGAACAGCCTTCTGAAAACCTTTCAGAAGATGAAAAGCAGTTAGATATTAAAGAAAAAGTTGTTGACGGACAAACTGTTAAATATGCCACTGCAGAACCTGCAGTAGAAGAAGTACCTGAATTTGATTTAAGTACTTTAAAAGATACAAACACAACAGAACAAAACTAATTTAAAGAAGCCTGTTTAAACAGGCTTCTTACTTTTTGCCAAAATGGCAAAAAGTAGGAAGAGAGGTTTATATGAGAATACATGCTGTTATTGAGGAATTAGATTATCCAATAGTAAAACTTAAAACAGAATTTGGAGATAAAGCTATTGATTACTCCAATCTAAGTGAAAACTCCACAACTTGGAAACAGTTAGAATTCGCTTTTTTAGAACAAAATATTGTTTTTCTAAATACAGAAAATTATAACGTAGAAACATATTCTCCTGAAATGTTCACGTTGGAACAATTGAATGATGAACCTATTGAAGTTAAAACACTTTCTGAATTAAATGATTTAATTAATAATTTAGAAGATGGACAGATGATTGAATTAGATTCTGATACATTCAAAGGAGTATCTTATAATGGAAAATGAAAGACAAGGGATTCAGATAGTTAAAATTAAAATGGTAGAAGATGCTTTCCTTGATTTAGGAGGGCACATAGGCGGAACTAAAGACGCAATGAAAGAAGGAATTAATACTCTAGCTAAAGAGGTTGGTTCTTTTGATAGAGAGGTTTTATTTGCTCTTAATCTAAACACACAAAATCAAATAATTAACGCTAATATTGTTACTATGGGGACTATTAACAGTTCTTTATTTTCTCCGAGAGATATTTTTAAATCAGCTATATTATCCAATGCTACAAGAGTGATTTTATTTCACAACCACCCTTCAGGAAAATTAACTCCTTCTATTGCCGATTTACAATCAACACAAAGGGCTATTGAAGCAGGGCAAATTTTAGGTATTGAGGTTTTAGATCATATCATAACAAACCAAAAAGGAGAAACGTTAAGCCTTCGAGAAGAAGCAGGGGATCAAGGTTTATTATTTGAGCAAATTGAAAATTTAATCGTTAGAGAAACACAAGAAGAAAATTATTATTCGATTGAAGAACCTAAAGCGACTTATTCTAGAAAAACAAAGGAACAAAAAGAAGAAGAATTAAAACAACTTGCAGATAAGATACAAACGAAAGTAAATGAGTTTGTGATGAACCCTGAAATTATTAAAGACTATTTACTTTTTAAACGTCAATTTAGAGAGTATTCAATGAATAATACTATTCTTATTTATAGTGAGCGTCCTGATGCCTTGGGTGTTGGAACATTCAAATTTTGGCAGAAAAAAGGACACCCTGTAAAAAGGGGGGAAAAAGGAATAGGAATTTATGCCCCTATTTTAAAAGATTATATTATTGATAGTGCAGGACACCCTGTATCTAGATACGAAGAAGCAACACCTGAACAACTACAGAAACTAGTTTCTAGAGAATATTCAAAACGTACTGTTCCTGTAGGGTTTACTAAAAAATATGTTTTTGATATAACACAAACAAGTACACCTATTGAAGATTATCCTAAACTAATTAAAGAAGGTTATGAGTTAGATAATAAAAATGATTATCAAGTTCAAAATATAGCTATTAATAGATTAGTTGGTAAAAGTGGACTTAAATTAATTGATTATGATAAAGCAAGAACAGGGAAATCAGCACAAGGATATTTTATTCCTGCTACAAAAGAAATATACTTACAACCTGATTTAACCTCTATTGCTAGATTTAAAACATTAGTACACGAAACAGCTCATGGAATTTTACATGGAACACAAAATAATCTAACTACTGGAGAAAAAGAGTTTCAAGCTCAAATGGTTTCGCTTGTGGTTTCAGATACTTTAGGGCTACCAATGAAAGACGGAGATTATGGGTACGTTAAAAGCTATCAAAGAGATATTACTGATGAGCGTAAACGAGAGTTGTTAGACGGAGTGTTTAAAGTTGCGGATCTAGTTTTAGAAAGTTACGAAGAAACTTTAGAATTAATAAAAACTAATGAACTTTCAGTAGAAGAAAAACAAGAAATTGAAAGATTACAATTAGTTCTTCCTACACTTTCAAAAACAGATATTCAAGAGATAATTCACTATCCTTCTACTGAACAACAAAAATATTTCTTAGCAACTAAAATAATCAAAAAAAATGTAGAGAATATGTCTGTAGAAGAAAAAGAAAACTATTATAAAGAAGCAGAAGCCTTTTTAAGAAATAAGGTTGAGAAAAACCACAAACATTATCAGGTCGGTTTATTAAACGAGGCTACTTTAACACGAAGAGAAGATAATAAATTAGAACTTGTAATTACAAACATTAAAGGTAATTCTGAAAAACAAGTTTTTGACGAAGAGGAACAAGTGGTTGAACTTCTTTCTAAAAAAGAAGCTGTTCCTGTTTCTGAAAATGCAATGGTATACACCAAAAACAAAGTAGAAAACAAACTAGGGCAGGAAAAACAACTAGAAAGAACACAACAACAGGTTAGAGAAAGAGGACTATAACCTTTTGCCAAAATGGCAAAAGCGAAAGGAGAAATATAATGAGTATCAACAATCAAGTAACGTTAGTCGGATATGTAGCAATTCAACCACGATTTAAAGAGGGTGCTACAGAAGATAAATCTGAACTATTTTACACACTAGGTGTAAGCAGAAATTACAAAAACAACTTAGGTAAATATGAAGTCGACTATATTCCTATTAATGTATATGGGAAACAAGCTTTATATATGAACCAAAAACTACAAAAAGGAACATTATTACTTGTAACTGGTTCTCTTCAAGCTACAAAATGGACGGAAGAAAAAGGGAGAACGAGTCTATATTTCTACCAAAATGGATATAGAATTTTAGGCGGTGCAGTTTCTACAAAAGAAGAAGATTCTGAAACATTCGTTCCACAAACAGAAGCCCCTTTTATAGAACTTGAAACCTCTGATTTTTTAAGGAATGAATATTAATGATTAACCAATTTATTTATAAACAATTAAACAAAATACAAAGTAAAATAATTCTGTTTATATTGTGGTTAGTAACCTCTGTATTACTATCTTCAATTCTTTATAATCTCTTCGCTTGGTTTATCAGATTTATTTTAGGTTTGTTTATGCAAGCTAAAGAAATAGGAAGGACACTACAATTTACTAACATTTTACCTAGAGAACTTCCTGAATTATCTTTTATAACCTCTGTGATTCTAGCAAGTGTATTCTTAACCCTTATGTTATTTGTGGTTTATAGATATTATAAGAAATTGGAGTTTGCTTTTGGTAGTTTGCAAACAGGAGATAAAGCAACTGGAAGATTCACTACTGATAAAGAAATTAAAGAACAGTATAAAGAAATTAATAAGTATCAAAAAGTAGAACCTATTTCTTCTGCAGGTTTTGATATTGAAAGTAGAAAGGCTTTAGAAAAAGAAAGACTTGAAAAAAATAAACCGTATAAAGGTCTTTCAGGAACATTAATAGCTAGAATTGGAGATAAACTGTATATAGATACAGATGACGCTCATAGCTTAATTATTGGTAGAACTCGTTCAGGTAAAACACAATCTAAAGTATTATCTGATATTGAGATCACTTCACGTTCGGAAGAAAAACCTCACATGATTATTTCTTCTGGGAAATATGAGTTGCTTCAAGGAACTCAAAAAATGTTAAAAGAAAGAGGATATAGAATTGAGGTTTTAAATTTAATTGATATGGAAAGGTCAGTACAAGCTAACCCTCTATCATTGATTGCTATTGCATATTCAAAAGGAGATTATGACGAAGCAATAGAGTTATGTAAGACTTTCTCATATCCTTTATATCATAACGAAAATGCAAAAGAACCTGTATGGGAAGAAACAGCTATGGCTTTAGTTAATGCCTTGATTTTAGCGTTGTGCCACGAGTTTATAGGAGAAGGAGATAATCTTAGCTTGACGGTATCAATCAAGTAAATATGTATAACGTTGCTCAAATGTTGAACTCTCTAGGAGAAACAGAAAGCGGAAATAGTTATCTGTTGGATAAATATTTCGATTCACTAGATTTAAACAGTCCTGCAAGGTTAGAGTACTCTACTGTTAGAATGTCTACGTCTCAAATGAGATCCTCAATATTTACTTCTGCACAAGCTAAAATTAGACAATTTACAGCAAGACGTGTAGCAAAATTAATGGATAGAACAAGTTTTACATTCGATGAATTTATTAAGACAGATGAAGAGGGAAATATTCAACCTATAGCTTTCTTCCTAGTACTTCCTGACTATGTAGAAACTAACTATATTATCGCTACTACGTGGCTTCAACAATGCTATTACTATCTTTCTCAATATGCTAGTTTGCATAATGACAGATTACCAAAAAGGATAATACACCATTTTGACGAGTTCGGGAATATGCCAGCTTTTACAGGTATAGGTTCTATGCTTACTGTTGGTGCAGGAAGAGGACTTATTTATCACTTGTATTTACAAGATTTAGTACAATTTGATATTAAATATGGTGCTGATATTTCTAGACTTCTACGCTCGCAAGCTATGAATAGATTCTTTATTCTGTCAGGAGACAGCGAAACAAGAAGAGAATTTTCAGAATGGTTAGGCTCTAGAGAATTTACTCAACGTTCACGAAGCGGTACATTTATGAGTGTTAATAAGACAGTAACTGAAAATGTAGAAACTAGACCTTTACTTACTCCTGATGAACTAGGACGTTTGAGAGAAGGTGAAATTGTTGTGGAACGCTCAACAAAACGTAAGGATCTAAAAGGGCGAAAAATTAGACCTTATCCAATATTTAATACTGGAGAAATAGAGAGTTTGAATATTCATATCAATATTTAGGTAGTTTGGTTGATAAGTTGCCAATTAGTGAATTAGACTTACCTTACATTGACGGTACAACACTTCACAACAACGAGACAGCATTTATCAAGAAAATCGAGAAATTAAAACGTAACTTTGAACAACAAGAACAAGATGAAGATTCTTCTACAGGTTTAGTTACAAGCGTTACAAACAACGAACCTAGCCCTGCTACAGTTTATGAAGGGTATAATCAACCGTATAAAGCAACTATAAATGAATTTGACGGAAGAGATTTTCAGGAAGAGAAAAAACTACTTATGGAACAGATTAAAGGAACAACTCAAGCCTTTGTAGTTAGTGATCTTCATAGGATAACAACCTTTGAGGAGTTAGAAGCATTTAAAGAAGAACACGAAGACTTATTTTAAAAGGGGGTGCATTAATGACAACTGAACAGATATTAGAAAACCTACAAAAGCTAGAACCGTTTTTAGAGTTAAACTCATTTATCAAAGATTCAATACGGTTTATTCTGTGGGCAATATTAAGATTACTTATTTCTATTGCGGACGGTATTTCGGGTGTATATTCGGAAATATTTAAAGTCTTTGATATTCTGAAAACAGACGAGGTTAAAAACGTTGTAACGACTTTAACCCCTGTAGCTTGGAGTGTATGTACGTTAGCATTATTATATTTTGGAATTAAATTAATGCTTTCTCCTGAAACGAAAATAGCTAAAGGATTTAAAAATCTTTTGTATGGAACTATAGTAGTTGCTGTATCATCTACAGCAATTCTATTATTAGTTGACGGTTCTACTAACATAGCTAATACCATTAACGGTAATGAAGAAGCAGAAGTAGTATATAATATTGTTTCTAAAAACGTTTATGATTTTTATAGAGTGGACGAAGAAGGAACAGGAGAAAAAGATACAGCAACTGCCACAATCACGAAAGAAAATATTAATTACTTTAATATTTCTGAAACTGTAGATAGAAAAAAACTTAAAAATTATAAAGAAGTTTTAGAGAAAAAACTTTATCTCCGTCAGGACGGAGAAATTGCTGTAGTAGATTTAGCAAAAGTATTGTGGTTCAAAGAAACCGAAGCATATTATCGCTATAGGTACGATTGGTTAGCTATAGCTGTAGGGCTAATTGTTATTATATGCGTTTATTTAATGACAACTATTAAAACAGCAAAACTACTATTTGAGATCATTTATAATTATACGCTCATTAATGTTTTTGCACTTTCTGATATTGAGAATGGGGAAAGGTTGAAAAAGTTTGTAAAAAACATTTTAAATATCCTATTAACAATAGTTTTAACAGCCTTCATGATTTACCTATTTGGTATTGTTTTCCCTCTGATTAATAATTTAGAAATTAGCGGGTTTGCTAAAATGATGGCTCAAATTGGTTTTGCTCTTGCGGTTATAGACGGTCCTGTAATTATTCAAGAATTGACTGGATATGACGCAGGGTTGAAATCTACAACTCTAGGTGCGTTTGGACTGCTTCAAGCAGGCGTTATGGTCGGTAAAGGGATTGGTAAAGTTGGTAAAGGTGTTGGAAAAGCTGGTAAGAAGGCTAAAGAAAAATTCGGAGAATGGACTTCTAAAGGTAAAAAGAACGATATGGGAAATTCTGTTCAAGAAAAATTAGCAGAAAAACAAGGTTCTGATAACGGTACAGGTTCTGCGGTAGGGAAAACTGGTTCGTCTAGTCAATCTACAGAAGCTAAAAAACCAACTAACAATGCTCAAAAAGAAGCTATTGCTCAACAACAAGAAAAGAATAAACAGAAACATGGAATTTCTGAACCAACTCTAAAGAAAAATGATAAAAAACAACCAATAGTAGCAAACCCTAACAAGCCTACTAAAGAACAAGCAAACCATATTAAAGAAGCTCAAAATAGGATTAGGAGAAATCATGGTTCACAATCTCATCAAGCTATTGTGAAACAAAGCAATCCTTCTCAAAAACTACACCAAAATTTAAAGAGGTAAACTTACCTTCATCAGTAACAAACAATCCTCAAAAGGTACAGCTTGATAAAGATATTAAAAACTTTAAAAAGAAGGGGTAATAAATGGATAATAGAAACATAGAATCACTCACACCTGAGGTAAAAATTCTTTTTGATTATACATTAAAAGATATGTTTATCATGCTTGGAATTATGGCTTCGCTTGGTGTACTCTTCCCAGTCGTTTATGAACCTCTTCAACCGTTTTATATCGGCTTTGTTCTGTTCGTTAGCTTTTGGGCTATCAAAAAGAATAAATTTAACCCTGATAAGAGACGTTATCAGGTAATAATGCTTCTTCTTAATAGGGATAGACAATGCTATCACATGATAGAAGAAGAAGCTATATTAAGGGAAGAACAGGATCTAGAGTAACACTCTAGATCCTTTTACATAACTATTTAATAAACATAGGAAGGAAATTAAAATGCAATTTGACACAACTAAAAAGAAAGAACAAAAGAAAGATAAACAAGTTAAACAAAAAGTTTCCTCATTTGTAACAGACGTTATGCCAGTTAAAGGAATTACAGATGAACGAGAAGGGGGCTTTATTAAGCTAAAAGACGGTTATATGGAAATTCTACAGCTAGGAGGGTATAACCTGCTAGGAATGGAACAATCAGAAATAGAAGAGGTTATACACTCTTATGAAATGCTATCTGTTCTGTATGCTTTCCCTTATAAAGTTGTTTCTATGAATATTCCTGTTAATACCTCTTCTCAACAACAGTTTTATAGAAAAAAACTAGAACAAGAAACTAATGAGAATAAAAGATACCAGTTAATGACCTCTTTATCAGAAATGGAAGTATTAAACGAAAAAGCAAACAATAAAGAGTTCTTTATTTTCATATACGGAAAGACAATCGAAGAATTAAAAGAAAACAGAAAAGACTTTATTTATTACAGCGGACAATTAAATGTATATCCAATTAGTATAAATAAAAAGCGTATTGTATTATTTAGACTTTCTAACGCTCATTTGTTAGTAGATAATGAGGTTCCTGTGGATCCTCGTTTCAAGGGGAATACAAAATTAGAAAAAGCAGGATATGACGTTCAATTTTTCTGCAATATTCAACCTGTAGGCGGAATTGCATTTAGAGATACATTCGTGAAAACGGGAACAGGAGTATCAACGTCTATTTATATTTACAAACTTCCAACAGAAATTAATGGTTTTTGGTTAAAAGACGTGTTTAACATTCCTGATGCAATCGTTACTAAAGATTTATCTAGTAGAGAGTCTATGGAAACGTTAAAACAACTTTCTAAAGCGATGAGAGAACAATATGATAGATACGAAAATGAAAGAACGCTTATGATTCAACAATCGCTTTAGAACAATTTCAAGAATTGCAAAGTTTAGGTGTTTCCATTCGTAAATCTCAACAAGTAGTAAAATACATGACACTTAGAATTTACCTTTATGCAGACACTATGGAAGAGTTACAAGAAAAGTTAAAAGAAGCAAAAACTGTACTTGAAAGAAACAGTTTTAAAGGAACTACTCTTTTAATGGAACAAAAAGAAGAGTGGCAGTCGTTATATTTAGATTCTGTCTCTCAAAGAAAACTACCAAACAAACGAGTAGGACGAGACGTTCCTTCTAGTAACGTTGGAACAACCTTTCCTGCTAACCATGTATTTTTACATGATCCACGAGGAAAGTATATTGGAGATAGTCTTACAGAAGGGCAAATTATATGGGATTCTTTTGAAGTAGATAATGTTCATAGATTGCATTACAACTCTATTATTTTAGGTAGTATGGGTGCTGGTAAATCTACATTACTTAAAAAGATTATGATTCATTGGGCTTCTATTGGTACTATGATTCGTGGGTTCGACTATTCAGGAGAATATAGAGACGTTGTAGAACATTTTGGCGGAAAAATCTTAACGTTAGACGGTTCAAGAGGAACTATTAACGTATTTGAAATTTTTCCAACTGCTACAGATGACAACGGAAATATTGATGACGAAGCTAGCTACATTCAACATATTTCAAAACTTGCAACATGGTATTCAATTCTAAAACCCGAAGCAAAAACAGAAGAAATAGACTGTTTTGAAAATCTTGTAGGACAACTGTACTTAAAACTAGGTTTTAACGCTACAGAAGGGTATACAGGGAAACAGGCTAATGAATATCCAAAATTGGAACAACTACTTGAATTTTTAACAGAAAAAATGGATAAAGAAGATGATAAATTTACAAGTGTTGAAAGAGAAGCCTTTGGAAAAATCAAAATCACACTAGAAAAAATGTTATATCAATACGGTAGGTTGTTTAATAGTTACACCTCTATTAACTCTCTACAAGATGAACAGATTGTATTTTATGATGTTAAGGGCTTGCGTTCATACGATCAGAAAATCGTAAATGCACAAGTATTTATTGCTTCTAGTTCTATGTGGTCTGAATTACTACAAAATGGGGAAAAACAAAAACAATTAGTTGAAAAAGGTATTATTCGTTTTGAAGAAGCAATTAGAGGTCAATTAATTATTGACGAATGCCACAATCAGATTAACCCTGATAATTTAAGACAAACTAAATTTATCAATACGCTACAGCGTGAAGGAAGAAAAATGTTTGTAGGTGTTACATTATCTACTCAATCAATTAATAGTTTAGCCCCTGAATTAATTTCATCAGAAGGTGCTATTGCATTAAAAGAAGTATTTGCCTTTTCTCAAAATCGCTTTACTTTAAATTACCTGCTGATTCGATCGAAAGATTGAAAAAGCTTTCTTATGGTTTGATTAAACAAGGTCAACTTGATAGATTAGCAAGATATAGACAAGGTTTATGTTTACTTAATATTGACGGTGGTGCAAACTATGAATTTGAGGTGTACGCTTCTGACTTTGAATTAAATCTATTCAAAGGTGGCGGTTTGATTGAAACAACAGAATAGAGAGGAATAAAAATGAAAAAGTGGTTTATTGGAATATTTGCTTTTCTCTTTCCTTTTATACTCTTAATAAGTCTTATAACCTCGCTCTTAGGTGTAGTTTCTAATAATAGTAATGAAACACCTTCAGGAGGTAAAACAAGTATTAGAGGGAAAAATGGGTTAAGTGCAGAAGTTTTACAATACGAAGATTTGGTAAAAAAATTAACAGAAGAAGCAGGAATACCAGAAGTTGCTAATGTTATACTAGCAATTATTCAGGTAGAAAGTGGGGGAAGAGGTGGAGACGTTATGCAAAGTAGCGAGTCTCAAGGCTTGCCCCCTGAAACAATACAAGATCCTGAAACCTCAATCCGTGCAGGTATTCAAGCATTTAAAATAGCTTATGAAAAAACAAAAAAATATAACATGGATATATTAGTCGCAGCAGCCGGATATAATTACGGCAATGCGTTTATAGATTGGTTACACAACAAAGGGCTAGATTATTCCTTGGAAAACTCTGAAAGATATTCTAAAGAAGTTGTAGCCCCTTCTCTAGGGAATACAGCAGGAGAAACATATTCATATGTAAATGAAATTTCAAAAAAATTTGGAAAGCAATATCTTTATTTAAACGGTGGGAACTTTTTTTATCCTGAACTTGTAGGACAGTACCTAAAATTTGGAGAAGATAGTTCAGAAAAAGTTCAGATTGCAGGTAGTGGAGAGTTTCAAACACCTTTTGCTAGTTACACAATTACTAGTCCATTCGAGGATCATCGAAGCATAATTTTACAAGACGGTATGTATCTTGATAACACACATAATGGAGTAGATTTTGTACCGTCTAGCGGAAACCCTAATGAACCAGTGGGGGCTATTGCGGACGGAGTAGTCGTTGATACAGGGTTAAAAAACGGAACAGGAAACATGGTTTTAATTCAACATGAAAGTAATTTATATTCTCATTACTATCATCTATCAAGTATTTCAGTAGAAATTGGACAGGAGGTAAAAAAGAGGGGGATATAATTGGTAATATGGGTTCTACAGGTTGGTCTACTGGGCCTCATTTGCATTTAGGAACAAGTACGCAACCTTGGGCAGGATTCTTCGATCCTATGACAATATTGAAATAAGGAGTATAAAAAATGAAAAAAATTATTATAGTGATTGCTAGTATATTATTATTAACAGGGGCTTTTTTCCTAGGAAAACACTACGGTAGTTCGTCAGAAAATAATAACAATGTAGTTCAAGAAACAACTACACAATCAACACCTGATACAAATACAACACAATATAATAAAGAACCAAAAGATAGAAAAGAAGAACAAGAACAAAAACAAGCCTTAGTAGAAAAGTTTATTAGAACATATTTATCTACTGATAATGATTCTTTAAATAATCTAAACAGTATGAAAGAACAACTAACAGATGAAGTATACAATAAAGCATTAATTGAAAAGAGAGGACAATTAAAAGTAAACAAAGTTTTAACAAGCAACGTTTTAAGAGTAGCTCTTTATCAAGATACCTATGATAGTTCTAACTACATTGTAGTTGCGGAAGTTGATACACGAGATGAAAGAAACCAATCAAGAATTATATATTCTAACTTTTTTGTAACAGTTAAAAATGGTATTATTGAAACACTAAATCTCTCATTAGAAAACGATTAATGACAGAAGGAGTAAATAATGAAACTAATTAAAGATTTAAAATGTGGTTAAGTACTAATCAATCGGTTAGATACTTAGCCACTTTTGGTATAATTTGTTTTCTATTTGTGGGCTTCATAACCTCACGTTTCTTTCTACAAAAACCAGTACCTGATAAAGAAACAGCCCCTTTAGAAACTACATTAATAAATGATAAAAACTATTTATGGTATAAAAAAATGGTAAGTGAGGACAAAACAGAAATTACTATTTTCTTTGCTATTAATCCTGTAAAACCTGATTATGATACAATAGGTAATATTATGATTGAAGCAAAATTAAAGAACTCAAACATTTCAAAAAGTGAAATTAATGTTTATAAAGTGAACGATTATTTTTATATGTTAAACATTAAAAAACTTCCTAAAAACTGGACAACTCTTCGAGTTGAGGTTGGAGAAGAAAGAGAACAAAAACATACATTATTCTTCTTTAATAAAGATACGGAATACAAAGAAGGAGATTATATTGTTCAAAAATAAAGATTTTTAAACCAACACAAGAGTATGCTAATGTTTATCAAACGTTATATGAAATTGAATATAATCGACAATTAATTCAAAAGAATGTAACAGATAAACAAGAAGAATACGAAGAAAAAAATCAAACAGTTAGATAAAGAAATCGAGAAAGTCAGAACTGATTATGAATATAAAAACAAAATCAGAAAAAAGAAAGAATTGACCAAAAAAGTAAAATCTATTGAGAAGGAAAAAGTAGATCTAACTGAAAAAAAGTACAAAAACTTAATGATGTAAAAATGAATACGAAGAGAAGATTTTTAAACCTACAAAAGAAACTTGAAAAAAACAAAAGAGTATAATATTTCTCTATAAAGAAATATTATACAAAAATATAGATTTTCTAAAAAACTCTAACTATCGTTGTTATAACAACAATAGTTAGAGTACTAGGTTTTTTAGTACTTGGAGTACTAAAAACCTAGTACTCCATACTCTTTTTGTCCCCACGAGTTCAGCCTGTACTACAGGCTTCCCCAAGGTTTTGGGGACAGAACCCCTTATGCTCTTCACAAAAATAGCCCTGTTTTATGCGTAGCATAAAACAGGAAAGAACAAGTCGCTTTTAGCGACTTGTTTTTTATAGAAAAGGTAAAGGTTGAATATGAAATGGCAGAATTAAAAATAAGAGGAATTAAAGAAAGTAAATTAATAAAACTAAAAGAATTAGCAAAAAGAAATAACTATCCGTCACTTAATGCTTACCTTTTAGAAAAGATGGAAGAACTCGCAGAAGAAATTGAAGTAGTTGAATATAGGAAAAAATATTTAGAAACGCAAGAAAAAAATATTGAAGTAATTAAACAAAATAATCAGCTTATTTCAGAACTATTAGAGTTTATGAAAGGAGAATAAAATGGTACACCAACTTAGAAATTCTATTTCAGATAAAAGTAATGAAGTCTTAAAAAAAAATCATATCAGACGAAAAACTAAAGAACAAAGGAGAAGCTATTGACTTTCTTTGTTCAGAATATTTATCAAATGAAAGACTTAAACTATCCGAAGAAAGAATTGCTTTGAGAGTAAAAAAAGAACTCTCAAAAGAATTAAATATCATTAGAGTTAGAACAGGATACGCAGATAAAGGAATAAAAATCTCATTGGACTTATTAAATCATATTGCCTTACAAGGTAAATTTGATAATGATATTTTATTTGATACGAAAGATTATAAATCACGTATTTATAATTTATCCGAGCAAAGGATACAAGCATTAATAGAACATTATGACCAAAAGAAAAAAGACAGACAATTAGAGAGTGAAGAATAATGAGTGCAGGTATTATTAATAAAATGAAATTTGTCAGTCCTGTAGGGAAGGACTACAAAAAATTTATTGACTATATAGATCGAGAAGAAACAAAAGCGTATATCTCAATCAAAGATTTTGATAAGTATACTGATTACATGGGAAACCCTGATAAAAGTACTGGAGTATTTAACGATACAAAAGATAACTTAGATAAAAAAGACCTCAAAAAAATTAAGGAACAATTCCTTAACGCTCAAAACGATTCAAGCCCTCTATGGCAGATTGTATATTCATTCGATAATGATTTTTTAAGAGAGAATAATTTACTTTCCCCCGAAGGGTTGTTAAACGAAGCGAAGATTCGGGAAGCTATCAGAAAATCAGTAGATACAATTAAAGACAAAGAGAAGATGAATGATAGTTTAATATGGACTGGTGCTATTCATTATAATACAGACAATATTCATATCCATGTTGCTATGGCAGAAGAAATAAGTTCTAGACCTTTTCAAAGTTTTCAAAATAAAAACGGTAAAGAGTTTACCGCAAGAAAGGGAAAATTTGAAAAAGGTACTCTTTGGAGTGCAAAGAGTACCTTTGCTAACTCTATGATTGATAGAACACAAGAACTCACACATATAACTAATTTAATGAGAATGGAAATTAATAAATCTATCAAAGAAGTAGGAATAAAAAAAGACAATTCTATTTTTAAACAATGCGAAAATTTAATGGATAGATTACCTGACAATATGCAACTGTGGAAATATAACATGAACGCTATGAAAGAATTTCGTCCTGAAATTGATAAAATCTCAAAACAATTAATGGAAACTTACAATCCTAAAGCTTTAGAAGAATTGCAAAAAGCAATTAAAAAAGAAGCAGATTTTAGAGAAAGAATGTACGGAGATACACGAAGCGGAAGAGAATTTTCAGAAGGGAAAATGAGAGATTTATATTCCATGATAGGGAACGGAGTTCTTAAAGAAATGAGAGAACTAAAAAAAGATGAACGTTACGAACTATACAGAAAAAGTAAATTTAACTCTCATGACAGAAAGGAAAACAAAAATAGTAGTTCTTACATGGCAAAAGCTAAAGTTTCATTTATTCGTGGTTTAAAACAATTAAGCAGAAAAACAAAGCAAGAGTTTCTAACTCAATTAAAAATGGACCGAGAGGAGTTTATGAAGAAACTCGAAAAAGAAAGAGAAGAACAACAACGAACATATGAACTAGAAAGAGGACTATAACCTTTTGCCAAAATGGCAAGAAGCGAAAGGAGAATAAACTATGGGCTATTCAAAAGAGGCTATTCAAAGTGCTAGTGAAGTTTCTATTGTAGATTATGTAGACGTAACAGGGATAGGAGAGTTTATTTATAGAAAAGGACACCAGTATAAATTGAGTATTAATGGCAGTGATAGTGTTGTTATCGACATAAACAAAAATCTTTTTTATCATAATTCAGTAGGTGTTAAAGGAAACATTATTAATTTTATACAACACTTTGAAGGGTTAAGCTTTGGAGATACTGTCGCTAAATTGTTAGAGTTTAGACGTGAGGGTAAAGTATCATTACAACCTAAACAAGTAGAAATTAAAAAAGAACCTTTTGTTTATAATATCGAACATAACCCTACAACATATCGTATTGAGAAATATTTAATTAATGAAAGAGGACTGAAACCTGAACTTGTTAAAAAACTAATATCAATGAACCTGTTACATGAAGATAAATACGGTAATGCGGTTTTTGATTGGACTGAAACAGGAACAGGAGAAGGGGCTAGATTAGGGGCTACTAAACAAGGTACTATTCAAAGATACGACAAAGACGGAAACCCTTTACCAAAAAAATACATTGAAAAAAATTCAGAATTATTTGGGTTCAATGTGCTACTAGGAGAACCTAAAAATATTTATGTTTTTGAAGCCCCTATTGATTTATTGAGCTTTTGGAGTTTAAACCCTGATATTCAAAACGTAAGGTTATTCTCAATGGACGGAGTGAAAGCTAGTGCGGTTTACTCATTACTCGTCAGAAATAAAAAAATGTATGGTGGTGTTCCTGAAACTCTTTATGTTTCTACTGATAACGATAAAGCAGGTTCTTTATTCTATGAAGAAATTAAAAACGATTTTAGTATCTACGGGTTTGATATTGAAGCTAACATACCTCAAAGATACGAATTACTAAATTCTGTATATCCATTATATGAAACTGTATCTAAAGAGGTAGGAGTGGATAAGAACATTCTAATTAGTATTCATAAGCACGAGAACGGTGGAATATTAAACACTCATAATTACCATAAAGATTCAACAACCTTCTTTACTACGTCTGATATGAAAGATAGCAAACCTTATAATTTAGATGAATTTAAAACTATGTTGTATGAACTAGCAAACACAATTAAAGGGAAAGATTTTAACACAATTATCTCTGAACTATATACAGACAAGAAGAATAAATTAAGCGTTGAAGATTACTACAATCACTATATTAATAACAAACATAAAGTAGTAGATACATTCATTAAAGATTGGAATGACGTTTTAAAAACTAAACCTGTTTCACGTTTAGTAGAAAAAGAAACCTTTTTCAATTATCCATATAAAGAAACTAATAGAACAGAAGTTAGAAACTTTTTCTATAAACAAAATATAGCCCTTGAAATTGTGGATCATTTAATGGATAAAGGTTTGTTGCGTTCTAACGATAACGGAAACCCTGTGTTTGTATTTAATAGATACAAAACAGTAGTAGGTGCTGTTGAATGGAACAACGATACAAACAGTTATATTAAACTTGATAATAGTTTAAAAAATAATACATTTAGCCTTTCTCTAGGGAAGCCTGAAAGTATTATAGCTTTTGAAAATACTAATCAGCTTTTGAGTTTTTGGACTCTTCATAAAGGAAAATTGGATCACGTACACTTAGTCTCATTAGATTGTTTATCCTCTACAGAAAAACAAGCTTGTATTAATGATAGATTAAAGCTGTTACCTGATATTCAAGCAGTATATGTATGCAAAGAAAAAACAGATTCAGGTAATCAGTTACTTTCAGATGTGGAAAATTTGCCAGAAGAGTTTCAAAAGGTTAAACTTAAATTAATACAACCTGTGTTTTCTAATACGTGGGCAAATGAGTTACAAAAAACAAAAGATGATTATTTGAGATTAAGTAGAACAAATGAAAAAGAAATAGGACAGGAAATGTCCTTTTAAAATGGTGGTGGAATTTTTGGACGGTAAGAGCAAGAAAAAAGAATATAAGAAACTTACTTTAAGAAATAGAATAGTTATTGAAACAATGCTCAATAACTATTATACAAAGTCTGAAATTGCTCGAAAATTAAAGATGAATAAGACAACTATATATCGTGAGATAGAAAGAAATAGTGTTGACGGAGTTTACAATGCGGAAACAGCGAACAAGCTTGCTCATGAACGTAGCAGGTGGGAACAAGAGAAGCGGAAACGTGAGCGATTACGAAACAAAACAAAAACTACACTCGATTGAGTGTAGTTTTTTTATTTATTTTAATTTATCTAAGTTGTCTCGTATCCATTCAAACCTGTTCTTATGTCCTGCAGGAACTTTAGCAACTGTATGTTTAAACCTCATTTTACAAATTGTATCATCAAGATAAATATGTAAAAAGCTAGGTGTATAGTCCCCTTTAGCGGTTGTAGTTCTGTCAACTTGCCCACAAAGTGTGTCAGGATATTTTTTTATCCATTTTTTCAAATGTTCCTTTTTAAACATATCAAAATACTCGTAAAATTCTATATCTTTAAATTCTTTTGTATTTCTATCAAATGAGTATTCTAGCTGTGCCTCACTTATTAGAGCTAATTCATACGAAGTAAACAACCTATTTAACATATTAAACACTCTAGCCGAACCGATTCTCTCAATTTTAGTTTCTCCATTTTTAAATTTTTGCCAGTTATTGTCAGGAAACTTAATTCCATTGATTTTGTAAAACGATGCTTCGCTAGTATAATACTTTGGGATTGTTTTAAGTATCAATTCCTTAATATCATTATTAATTAACATATTTTCCATACCTCTTTTCCTCTTCTTCTCTTCGTCTACATAATCTCTCATAATTATTTTTATTAATTCTATTATAATGAATTAATAAATCATATAATAAATTCGTGAAATCTTCTTTCAATGATTTTAATTCATCAATATAAATATCCCCTTGTTTTTTTGGTATTGTAGGATACACATAAGAAAAACTTGTACCTGCTGTTCCAATAAAATTCTTTTTGTAAATATATAAATATCTAAATCTCTTTTCTAATAAATCGTGTTGTTTGCTTAAATGTTTAATTTTACTATCACGAGCCCACCAAAGTGATTTATTAAAATCTCTACATTCTCTTAAAAATATAAACAGTAGTAAATCTCAAACCTTCAACTGTTGCTATTAAATTAAACAAAGTTTCCTTTTTCCATATTAATTTCCTTTCCTTTAATTTTAGAGGGATCTATAGATCCCTCTAAATTACTAACCAACTAAATTGATAGGATAGCAGGCGTCTCTTTCTTCCTCTTCAAGTTCATCAAAGAAAGTATCAAAATCATCACCTAGGATATCGTTATAAAATTCTATATTATCTTTAATTGATTGAGAAATAGTATAATAATAATCTCTCGCTGTTTGTTTAATACTTTCAAGAGGAAAATCATCTAATTTAACTGCATAGACTAAATGTGATATTTTATGATACATTTCCCTAGAAATAACATTATTCTTACACTTTTCGTCTAACCAGTCGTAAGTTTTTTCTTTACTTAAAGCTTTACCTCTAATCGATTGAATAACTTTCTTTATATCACTAATACCGTTATCGTCAGAAGCGTAAGATTTAAAATCACTGCTTGTATATAAAACAATGTCGTTCAATTCCTTTTTAAACCCTTTGAAAGGGATCTCGCAATTAACCCTTAACGTATAATCTATGAACCAGTCTTTACCTTCTCGATATGTCTTAGCATAAATAATTTCTTTTGAAGCATTATCATACAAGTAACTTGTTATATATTCCTCCACCTTTTCTACGTCAATATCATACTTTGCTAACAATTTTAAAAATAAGGATTGAAACTCTATATCAAAGTATCCTAATTCTATTCCCTGTTCTTCAAATCTATCTCCTGTTTCGTAAATATCAAAAGCAATTCTCATATTTAACCTCTCCAATCATAAATTTCTTTTTTTGTCTTATAACCCTTCAAGTAACAATTAACATTAAAACCAACAATATTAATAAATCTGTATTTATCTAGTTCTAGAGTGTTTAAAAAATCAACAATCCTATCAACATTATTTTCAATAGTATTAATAAAATCTATTTTAGAACACTTTATATTTACCAAAAGCCTTTCTGAATTGTTTAGATCATGATACTTATTATCAGCAGAATGATTAGATAATCTTAATTCAAATCGCTCATAATAACGATATGCAGAGTCTAAATGATATGAGATATTCCACACCTCGCTTTCTAAAAAATACTCTTTAATCTCATTCATATTTTCTGAGTATTCCTTTCGTTTCGTATCTGACAAAGAAAAACTACGTTTTCTATATGAATTGTAACGTCCTCTATTAAACACCAAAACCACCTCTTAAAACATATTTTCCTTACATATATATAATATCACTTATATACATATAAGTCAATACTTTTTATTGAACAAAGTTTAAAATAATCAATAAAAATTCCTATCAGTACAACCAAAATCACTAACTTAGCTTTTTTCTAGGAAACTCTTTTGGGGTTCAGGAGTGTAACGAGTGAACCCTTCATAAGGCTAATGGATCATAGATCCATTAGCCTCTTAAAGCCGAGCGGGGGGGGGTGGTGAGCGAGGCTGCTATTTTTGTGAACAATAATAACCACACTCGTACACGAGAGATACGAATGTGGTTATTATAATTTATTCTAATATATCAAAATGTACTCTTACTAAATCATCTGCCCCTAGAACTATATTTCCTAATTTATATTCATCTTCAACTTTGTTTATAGCGTCGTACTCGTCGGACGTTTGCACTTCCACTATTCTTGATAATGTTTCTAATACTTCTACTTTAATAGTTTTCATCTTATAACTCCTTTATTAAAACTGAATTAACCATGATGTAAATAAATAGTTTTCGTTCTCTTTGTCCCATTCGTTTTTTATTTTCGTTAGACTTGTCTTAACTTCTTTCAGTTCATCAATATACAAATCATTATATTCTGTATTACCAAAACCTAAACTTGCTAATGTTGGCAATAATTCACTTGCTAATTCTTTATTTTCAAGAACTCTATCAACCTTATCTAAAATATCTGTAATATCATGTAAACCTATTTTTAAGTCTTTGAAAAATTCTAATTGATATTTATTTATAAAATAATTTTGTAAAAAATTGATACTTTCAAAACTTGCTAATTGAAATCTAACAATAATAACGTCTCCTTTGTTCCCTCTAGAAAAAATTTGCTCTACAAACATAATATTTAACTCCTTTACATTTCGCATAATTCTTGCATGATACTTGCTAAATCGTCTAACTCTTTAATTGTTCTTTTCTTGATAAGGACAAACCCTTTATAGATTCGTCCACTTAACCACCTTCCATATCTGCGAACGGTCAGTTTATGACCGTTCCAATCAAGCATGGTAATTTCCTTTCCGTGTTGTATCATTTCTAAATGTGAATAGTATCTACTTGCTAACTCTCTATATTCTTCCATTTTTTATTTTCCTTTCTAAACTGCAAAACCATATTTTTTTAAATTTTCGTTTGTATAATCAATATCTCTATAATAGAAATCTTCTAAATATTTTCTACCCTCATAGAAATATACACCTGTTTTAAACTCACTTAAAAAACCTATTCCTTCTTCTGTATCAACTCCCTTGAAATAAACTTTATAACGTTCTTTTTTTGCAACGTTTACTAAATACTTTAGAAAACTAGGCACTTCCTTTCCTTTGTAATTTTCAAGGGTTAAACAGTCGAAAAATCGGTTTACATTATTGCAAAAATTCCAATTTCCATTCCCTGAAAAATCAAGCATTATACTTGTTTCTTTTATCCTATCTAGAAGAGTTTCGTATAAGAAAAATGCTTTTTCGTTATCGTTTGAGCCTTTAACACTATGAATATCAATACATTCATTTCCAAAATATAAGCAAGTTGGATAGTCCATTTCTTTTGAGTTGTTGCAAGCCTGCAACGTTAATAACGTTGCAAGGCTTTTAACTGAACCGCTCTTTAATTTAATTTTTCCAAAAGCTGTTGAAATATTACTCATCTATAAACACCTCTTTCAAAATCAACGTAACCATTTCTTTTATATCCTTGTTCTGTACATAATCTATCGTATAATTTTGGGCTGTAAACCTGTTTTAAATAATAGTTGTGATTAGCAGATAAAAAATTGTGTTGTCTTTCTATCAATTCGTATTTTGCAACTAGAAACATTAATGAATATATATCAGTAAGAAACTGATATTCTTTTTTTAATAAGTCCTTAAAGAGATACACACAATCTTGGTTATTCCATTTTTTTCTATAATATCTACCAACAAACTCTTTAACTAAAAAATCATCTTTAAACCATTCTAAAACCTCTGAAATCTCATACATATTAGCAAAAGCGTAAGCTTCTTCTAAACTATCAAAACCGGTGCATTGTGTGACTATCTGCGTTTTATTTTCAATACCGCACGACATTTTAAAACCGTAAACCACTAAATACGCTTTATCTTTTTCCTCTCTTAATTGCCAGTATTCCATTTTAAAACCTTCTTTCTTTTGTTTTGTAATTGAACCTTACACTTTCTAAAAAAGCGTAGCCTTGAAACGAAAAGTCAAGGTAGCTATCGTATAAATGTCTGACTGAGCGAAGCGAAGGAATTTATGCCGATAGCGTACTTGACTTTTCGGAAAGGCGTAGCTATAAAACCTTTTGCCATTTTGGCAAAAGGTGCTAAAGATTTTTGGAACAAAAATCTACCTTTTGATTGAGCGAATAGGCTGGTGGCGGTGGTTGGAAGCCGTCATGAGCGATATTGTTTTAAATGAAATTTAAAACAATTAAAATAAAGGGTTTTTGGAACAAAAACCTTCCATTTAATTTAAATAAAAAATTGGATCACAACGAATAAAGTTATATTGAATAAGATATAAATAAAATATGAATTGAGTTTTTTAGAAAGAGTTGCAGGCAGTCAACGAAAGTCTGTATTTAAAATGTTTTAGCTTTGAATATATATCTAAAAATGGTAAAATAAAAAAGTAAAACTTTTTTGAATTTTTTAGCGTTTATCTATTGCATTTAATAGTTGCAGATGATATAATAAGAGTGTGGAAATGAGATATAAATTCCACAAAAGATCTTTGACAATTTAAACTTAATCAACGTTTTGTTAATTGCTTTCTCTAAGATTAAGGAAATTGTTGAGAGTGAAATAGGAGTGTGAGAACACTTAAATCATCTACATAGACTAGAAAGGTTTATGTGCTATGGCTTTGAAAGATACTGTACTTGATTATTTTTAAGTAGTCCTAAGCGATTATATTATTTAAAACACAAGAGTAATATGGTAACGTGTGGGATAAAAGGAAATGGTTAAAGACGATATAAGCCTAGACTGGAAATACCAGTTGAATTGCGAGGACGCAGAGGAGAACTGTCGAGCATTTAAAAGAGGTGTGTTATCCCACAATAAAAGGAGAACACTACAGCCCTATTTCAGTACTTTTATGTATTTGAATAGGGCTATATTTTTTTAAACAAGAAAGGGGGTAAATATATGAAATTAGATTTATACGAAGCTAACGCTGACTATATTGCATATTTAAGACAGTTCGATTCAAACGTTTTAACTGATAAAACATATAAACAGAAAAAGTATGTTGGAACAATCGTAACTATTCACTCAAAACAATATTTCGCCCCTTTAAGCAGTCCTAAAGGGAAACATAGATTACTTGATTCAAAATTAGATATTTATAAACTTGATTCAGGGAATTTAGGAGTAATTAACTTCAATAAAATGATCCCTATTAATAAATCACTAGTAGAAAAAATCAATTTTAAAGAGGTTACAGACAAACATTATAATTACTTGTTAAGAAAACAATATAAGTTTTTGAATGAAAGAAAAACAGTAATTAACAATCGTGCTAATAAAGTCTATACAATGGCTACTAAGGATAGTGGATTGAAAACATTTGAGGAAAAATTAAAAGAACGTTGTTGTAATTTTAAATTGTTAGAAGAAAAATCTGCTTTATATAACTATTAACCTTTTGCCAAAATGGCAAAAAGAAGGAGAAATTAAAATGACAAAAATTATTGCGATTGCCAACCAAAGGCGGAGTAGGAAAGACTGCTACAACAATGAACTTAGGAACTGCTTTATCTTTGCAAGGAAAACGAGTATTATTAATTGACAGCGATCCACAAGCAAACCTAACACATTATCTAGGAAACGAAAGCAAAGTTGATTTAAACAGTCTTACAGAAGGACTAGAGGCTATTATTGAAAAGAAACCTTTTGAATTTGAACAACTAATTAAAACAAGAGAACTAAAAACAACGACTAAAACCGTAACTATTGATTATATTGTTTCAAACAAATATTTAAGTGGTGTAGAACTAGCTTTATCACAAGTTATCGGTGGCGAAATGGTATTATCAAGATTGTTGAGACAGCTTCCTTTAAACCAATATGATTATGTATTGATTGACACAAAACCGTCTCTTGGAAGACTATTAATTAATGTGCTAATCGCAAGTGATAGTGTTATTATTCCTGTAGATAGTAAGAACTCTTCTATTGAGGGGTACAAAGAACTAGCAACTACAATTAACGAAATTGCAGATAATCTAGGACAAGATATTAAAATTGAAGGGTTGCTTCAAACAATGGTAACTCACACAAACAATGCAAAAGAGGTAGCTAGAACATTAGAAACGTTATCAGTTCCTGTTTTTAAAACAAGTATTCCATTATTAAACGAAGCGGAAACGTCTTACAGAATGAATGATTCAGTTTTCTCTATTAAAAACGGGAAGCTTGCTAAATGTTACGAAAATCTAGCTAAAGAATTAGTAGAAGGAGATAATTAAAATGAGCAAAGAAAATTATAACGCTCTGTTTTCAGGAGTAACTCAAAATCTCCCTCGAACAGAAATATTAGTAGAAGATATTTTCCCTTTTGAAAACCAACCGTTTGAACTTTATTCAGAAGAAAAACTGGAACAATTAACTAAAGATATTGAGGAAAACGGGCTGTATAGCCCGATCCACGTTAGACCATACAAAGGCGGTTATCAAATCATTTCAGGGCATAATCGTTTTAATGCTATTAAAAGATTAGGTTGGGCAACAGCCCCTGTAACTGTAGAAACACTTACAGATGAAGAAGCAAAAATTAGATTGGTAAATAGTAATCTTTATCAAAGACAATTTATTAAAGAAAGTGAGAAAGTAAAAGCTTTTTCTTTAAAAGTTGGTGCTATTAAAAATCAAGGTAGAAAAGGTAGTAACGCTTTAGAGTTTGTAGCAAAACACGAAAAAATATCTATTAGAACACTATCAAGATACTTAGCCTGTAAAACATTAATTGATGATTTTCTAGAATTATTAGATAAAAAAAGAAAATATCTTTAGCGATTGGAGAATTACTTGGAAAAAAATTTCTATAGAAAAATCAACAGTTACTTATAGACTACACTATCAATAATGAGGTAAAAATTTACATTAGATAATGCAAAACTTTTAAGAGAATTAAAAGATTTTACAGAAGAAAAATTTAGACAGAATTTTCTTTCCTCTTAAAGAAGAGGAAGAAGCAACCGAAGATTCAGAAGAAACAGAAGAATTTAATATTCTAGATTACTTTGTTTCAGAAGAAAAAAATATTACGAATTTAAAGAAAAAAATATGAAATAGAAAGGAGAATGAACTATGGAATTAATCTTAATTCTGCTAGTTGGTGGTTTGATTGGAAAGTTTATGTTTAACTCGATCTTTCATTTAATTTATTTAGCTATAAGAGTAATTCCATGGTTCTTACTCTTATCTGTTGTTAGTCTGTATATCTATTATCCATTTGTGCTATTTAAGATTCTAGCAATTATTCTAGTAGCATACATTACTGGATATATTTTTCTAAAAAAAAGAAAGGTTATTGAAGATGAATAAAATGTTTTTTGAAACAAATAATAATGTGTTCATTAATAAATATGTGTTAGAACATAAACAGCTAACAGATGACGAAAAAGTGCTGTTTATTGAATTAAACCTCAACGCTAATAATGGAATAACACAAACAAGTCTTTCAGACTTGCGTAAAACGTTAAAGGGAAAGAACCCTTTAACCGCACTAGAACATTTAGTTAAATATGGTCTGATTCAAGCTTATTATCGAACAAAAAATAGCATTAAAATATATATAGAAGATAGAGAGGATCTATTGAATGGAGAAACTAACAAAAGAACAAAAGCTTTATGTTGACCTTAAAAAAACAGCTGTAACCACCTCGCAAGGTTTAAAAGATATATTTTATAAAGTTCCTAAAATCTTTTGGTTAGGAGAACTATACAAAGATATGAGCTTAGAAGCAAAAATCGCATATGGAATACTAGAAGATAGAAAAAATGTTTCTCTAAAAAATAAATGGTATGACAACGAAAATAAAATCTATTTCATTTACACAATAGAAGATTTACAAAAGGAACTTGGAGTAGCGAGAGCAACAGCGGTTAAAATAAAAAAAGAATTGATATCTTACGGACTTTTATCACAAACAAAGTCAGAACCTAACAAACCTGCAAGGTTATATCTATACAATCCAGTTGCTACAGAAGAGGACGAAAAAAAATACGTTTTACGATATGCAACAGGTCAAAACACAACGGAAGAAATGGGAACAGAAATCCCTTCTAAGAAAACAGATTCAGACGAGTTTACTAATAGTAAACAAGAAAAAGACGAGGTAGAAAATGGAAGTTCAAAATTTGAACTTCCTGACAACCACAAGGAAAATGGAAGTTCAAAATTTGAACTTCCGGAAGTTCAAAATTTGAACCATAGTAAAACTAATGTAAGTAATATTAATAATTATATATCAAATGATTCATATGATTCAGAATTAAGATTCGATAAACGATTATTAAATTACAAAGGTCAAGGAGTGCCTGATAGAATAACTCAAATTCTAACAATCGGTAAAAACAATTATAAAGATTGTGCAGAACGTATAGGATTGTTATTTAAAGCAAAATCAAGCGTTTCTAAAGAGTTGTATACACAAGGTCTAGACGGGCTTATTCTCTTTGAAGACTTTACAGAAGAGGACTGGGACGGTCTATACAATGTTATTCATCTTTGCTTTGTAAAAATTAAAGAGGGGCTAATAAAGAATGAAGAAAAATACATTTTTGCTTCTCTAAAAACATTTTTTGAAAATTATAAAAACAGTCAACTTTATACACAAAGAAAGTCAATGGAAGGTTGATAATGCCTATGGCAATTAAAAATAGATATGGAATGTGGGTATCTTATTCTTGCGAAGAATTAATTAAGGATATTTCAGAAGATATATTTTTATTTGGAGAAGGTCATAAAGTTTATGCTATCCTTCAATTTTTCGGCA
>BNJS01003640.1_pt1 | contig 30996 bp, 29 predicted proteins | sample 8540461 | NCBI WGS metagenome assembly BNJS01 (sample SAMD00202454, study PRJDB9452) | human saliva metagenome | isolation source: human saliva | place: Japan | reverse complement strand
GGACGGTTGTTTTTATTATATACTAATTAAATTGAAACGAGGTGACACTCTTAGCGCTGTTGACTGGCCTTCAATTGAGGAAAACGGCGTGCAGAGCCAGTTAAGGTTTGATGCGGTAGTGCCAATCTGCTATATTCGCAACGGTTGGGTATTGAGAATATTGATCGCACATAAGACGTTCATTTTAAAAATTTTGGAATTGCGCCAAAATCGAAAAGCAGATTATGCATTTGTTTTACTGCACGGAGTTTTGTTCCGTGGTACTGCTGAAGCTAAGATTCGCAAAAATTAATTGATGAAAATTTGATTGATGCTGTAATTGGCTTGCTAGCAAACTTATTCTATGGCGTGAGCATTCCAACATGTATTTTGGTGATAAAAGGCTGTGAAGCACAAAAATACGAAAAATATTTTTGTTTATCGACGCTTCAAATTATTTTCCGAAAAAGCTACGAAGAATAAGTTAAGAAAAATAAGATATTTTGAAGATTTTTAGAGGCCTATTCGAACCGGCAAGATATTGAAAAATATGCGCACGTAGTAAGTATTGAAGAGATTCGCGACAATGATTATGATTTAAATATTCCACGATATGTTGATACTTTCGAAGAGGATAATGTAAAACTACTTTACAGAGATTGCGGAAGAAATGAAGGCAATTGACGAGGAGATGAAAGAAGTCTCGGGTGAAATTCTGTTTCAATGAAAAATCTTGTTGGTACCACACCGAAGCGCAAAAGAGTCTAGAAGAATTTAAAAGGTATTGAAAGCTAAAATGAAAAAATAAAAGTCGCACTCTGATTGAAGGGGTGCGATTTTTGCTATTTAGACAAAAGAAATGGAGCCACGATCGGGGCCTTGAACCCGAGACCTCATCTCACCTATGGATGCGCTCTACCAACTGAGCTATCGTGGCGAATAAATGAATTATATCATATAAATTATATCAATGTCCAATATGAGTATTTAGTGATCAAATCGAGCCCCTATTGACAAAATAATTGTTTTAATATATAATAATTATGTATATTTTTATCTAAAAATAATTCTTATGGAGGGCTATGAAAACAGTAACGATAATGAAATATCGAATTGGAAATAAATATTTCTTTAAGGTTTTAGATAAATTTGACATTAAAGATGCGGTTGAGCGTCTAGACGCGATGATTGAAATATCCAAACAATTAGAAAAAGAAAACAAAGACTACGAACAGCTTTGGATTAAAGGAAACAGTCTCTGTTTTAAAAAATACTCGATCTAGGTTATTTATTTTTTGTTTTATTGGAGTCTTTTGTTGTTTTGCTGTTTTTTAGAAAATTCTTTTTTAGGGATTCGCCAAGAGTCCAAACAATAGCATTCGATAGAAAAATAACTAAAAGACAATAGTGTGATAAGTAAAATTGTTCGACTAATTGAATTTTCGAAAAATATTTAAAAAGCTTGCAGCTCGCAAAACCAAAAATGCTGCGAAAAAGATAGAATCTCTGTAGTAAGATTCGCTCATTATTTAGACTTAAAGCTTTTTGTGTGAATTTTAGAAAATCATTCATAATTAGAATTATAACATATTTATTCAGATAAGTCAATATTGATAATTAAAAAGTCTTGCTTTTTATGAAACTCCTATGATAAAAATATAACAGAACGTAAATAATAAATTTAGAGAGATTATGGCTAAAAAGAATACGAAACGAAAGATTATCGGTCTTGTGAGCGAAAATTACTGGCGACCGAATTTACTATACTCGCAAAAATACGCAGAATACACTCGAAAACTTTCTTTTGTGAAAATACAATCCCAAGACAAGAAAACATGAAGTTTTCACAGAGACTAAAAATCTCTTGGTCGAAAACGAAGTTAAACCATCTAGAGGTTAATAAAAAGCGCTCAAAGAGGGCGCTTTTTATATTGACTTTTTATAAAATATAATTGTTGACAGGGTGGTAATTTTATCTTGATAATTTATGTGTTAAAAATATTTTAGTAATATAAAATTGTTTGAGAATTCGTTCGAAGTTGTCTTAAAGTTTCGAAAGAAGTTACAAACGCAAAAATAAGGAGAAAAATGGCAGAACAAGGCCTATCGATTCGTATTCGTCTCAGCATGCGATCACAAAGTTGATTGACCAAAGCGCAAAACAAATTGTTGATACAGCAATTCGAACTGGTGCAACAGTTGCGGGACCGGTGCCTACCAACACGACGAAGCTACTTTTCACGGTTGTAAAAAGCCCACACGTTTATAAAATGGGTGGTGAAGCTTTTACGAAATGCGTGTTCACAAGCGTTTGATTGATATTAGTAACGCAACACCAAAAACAATCGATTCTTTTGCAAAATCTCAGCCTTCCAGCTGGCGTTGATGCAGGAAATTAAAATGGACAGATCGAAAATCGCTGCCTTTGGAGTCGGTTTTTATCTGACTTTGACACAGATATGAGCTATATAATGTATTTACTCGCTTTTTAGAGAGGTAGTACGTTGATACAAAATTAGTGTGTAATTCTGATTTGCTAGAGGTGATTGTTACAGCAAGGAATATTGGAAAAGAGAAAAATTAATAGAAAAATGATGTCTTTCTTCTGGCGGTTGTTTTAAGCTCTGATTTCTATTAATAATTAAACAACTTGCAAAACCAAGAGTTAGTATGCTTTCTTTTAGATATCGCTGGTGAAGAATTGCAGACGCCGAGATTTTATTCTCTCTCGCTTTCAGCAATTTTCAGCCAATTATTTCGGTGATTTTGCTAAATAAAATTCTCGGGCGAGAGCCACACACAAACAGAATTTAGCAATTTTCTTTGTTGCTATTATTTCTTCGCAATAATTTTCACAGATTTTCCGGAATCTTGTTTCATGTAGAAATGGCCTCTACATCATTTTTATCGAAATAATTTTTAGCTTTTTGTATTCATATAGCAGTGTCTTGTCCAAAAGTCCAAAAACAAGACACCGAATAGCCATCTCGAAAGAGGTGGTTTTATTTGTTGCAACACACACGCTAAATGTAGTGTTTTGCTTGATTTTTTATAAAACAAAAGCACCATAAAAGTCGAATACAAAGAACTTTAAAATACTTGTACCTTTATAGAAAACAATGGGTGAAAAATGAAAACAATTAGAATTATTTAGTTGACAAGAAAGTTACAGAAAATTAGAAGCCGGAAGATGTGCCTGGAAGAGACGGCAGAGAGCAAGGTTTCTGATGTTGAGCGGATTTAATGTATCTGAAAAAGCTTTTCAATCAACCTTCGATTGTTATGACAGAAGAACCGACATTGAAAGCATTAAGAGCTGAAGTCTATGCTTTGAGGAATTCGAAAGCGTTATGGGAGGTGAAAATCTTTACTGTTGAAGATATTCAGATGGCTAGTGCGCGTTTATGAACTGGTGAATTAAAACAACATCGCACCCTTGTGTGAATATCGAAGGAACGGAACGTGGAACGAAGGTGCGAACCGATCGACGAAACGATCGGTCGGCGACTCTTTAAAGAACCTTCAACAGTGAATGAAAATGCTAACAAGGATAGCGATGTTATTTAATACTCGCCGAGATTTGGATCACGGTGCTGCATGGAAAAGCATCAGTTATGATGCTCTGCTGCACGGTTTCCAATGTTCACTGCAAGAAATTCACTTCGCCAGATTTGATTATAGCCCCTGCAGTGAACCGGAATACTGTGACTAACTGCTGTTTGATTGACTCAAGGAAATGCTTAAAGAAGGTTTCGACGGGTGGCCGCTGACATCGAGGAGTCCGAATCAATTCAAACAGCAGCAGCTCAAATTGCTCAGATACTATCAGAAGCTTTATCAGTATGGTGGTTGTTCGGCAGATAGAATTGATGAGCCCTTGCTCCTTATGCAAAGCTAACTACAAAAAAAACACTTGAAAGATAAAGTGAAAGATGGATTAGACCAGAGTAACATGAAAGTTATAGTTTTTCGAAAACCAAAAAGAGAATAGAGTGATGCAATGTAATCTTTGGAGGAGAAGTTAATATTGCTTAAACAAACGGACAAACCCTTTCTGTAACTTTTGCTTTTAGTTTGGACAACTGGATCTTTGAGCGCACCCAAAAAGCAATCTTGAAAATTCGCATCTAGGGGCTTTGGAGTGAATAACGTAACAGCGATTCTTTTTCCAAACTTGTTTACACCAAATGTGGTGTGAATCTTATAGTGAAGACCCAAATTATGACATTAAGCTGTTAGTTTTAGAGTGGTGCAACTGCCAATGCATCCGATATTCTATCTTATGATGTAAGACTGGAGCTTACTGGTTCGCTAAAGTTCCACGGATGTCGTTCACTTTGCAGGGCTGAAAAATTTTGAAAAGGCGAAGAAGTAATCGAAGAAATGTGAACTTAGTTGTAACGCTGAATTTGCCAAGAATCGCAACGAATCTCCTGATGGTAGACTTTTGAAAAATTGGTGATTTTGATGAACGCACCCAAATTAAAAGATGCGCTGTTTATCGAATTAATCGCACGAAAAGAGGTTAGTCCGATCGAATGCACCGATTTTGTATCAATATGGCGTTTTGGTAAGCGTTTGAAACCTACTGATTCTGTTAATGAGGCCTTAAAAATGAAGAGCAACAGTTTCTATTTACAGAGTTGGCTTTATGAAGTTGAAAAGCATGGTAAAGGACAAGAAAAATTGAGGCGAAGGGAATTTCTACGCCAGTAATTAGAATGAAAACTTTGTGAAGATTGGTTCGAGGAATTTGTTATTTTGAAGGTTTATTCAACACGAGCGAAAGTTTTCTGACCGAATTGATTCTGGTTTGATGGATACAGAGAAACGGGTTTATCAGTGACATTACAGTGATATGGTTATTATTAATGAATTTTTCACTATGATGTTCGAAAATCCAACACTCGAAAAGTTGATTTTGGAAAGATTTCGTGAAAGCTGGCGCAAATCCGTGGATTTGTATCCATTGTCAGAATATCCAGCTTTGCAACAAAATCCAAAAGCCTTGAAGCGGTTTGGGAATTATGCTCAAGGATCGGGGTTGGATATTCTGAACGAACAATACCGATTGATAAATGTTTCTGGAAATGCAGTTTTTGAAGGTGATTTTCGCCACAGCAAAAGGTTTTTTAAATGTCCAAATTGGTGAACAATCCTAAAAACTTTGTGGAGTGTTGTAAAAGAAATGCGGTTATTTAGGTAATCCGCAGGCAAGACCATCGAGTAAAAGGGCGCCATAAAGAAATTTCTGGCGCACAAGTTAAACATAAGGAACAATTGACAATTTAATTTTAAATGTGAGTATTTTTTTGAACGCTGAAAAGCTTTCAAGGTTTTTTAAATTAAAGAAAAGCCCCGTAAAAGGAGCTTTCATGTTAGACTCCAGCCTTAATTCACCCTTGTTTTGAATCGTTCGAGAACACCGGTATTTTATTAGCAGAGATTTTCTGACCTCTCTCGAACAGTTATTATCTCTGGGTCTCTGATAGGAGTGGAATTTTCTTTGGCTGAAGAGTGACTAATTCTATCTAAATGAATCACATGTGGTCAAATGTATTTCCCAGAAATTGAATCTCATCACATTTCTGTTTCCAGAAGTTTCTTTCGAGTTTCAGTGTATAGCTCAGAATCTTCAACAAAACAACTTAACAGTTTTTCGACCTGACTATGTTTTATATAGTCTTACTTTGAACGAGCAAATGCCTTCTGCACGCCAAATCTTCTTTTCAGAAAATCGGACTTAAATCTTTAAGATCATTTTCTTTCTAGCTGGAATTTACATTTTTTTCCAATTGTCAATTTTTTCATTCATTTGTGTGTGAATTTAATTATTAAATTCGCAGAAGTCGCAAAATTTATCCTGAATCATTTCTTTTGCTGGTTGTTCGATAAAGTTTTTACTGCAGAAATAGCATTATTAATTTCATGTATTTTTTTTGCACAATTGAGGCATAGATCTCAAGAAGAGCTGAGGACCACAGAACTTCTCCTCAAGTGATTTAACTTGATTCTGGAAGGAATTCATCTCTATCCTTTGCTCGTTAGATTTTGAAAGATTAGATCGTTCAGTTTAATCTCTTCAATTCTTTTTTCCAAGATCTTCTTTTTCGCGAGAAAAATGATATTCTAAGAGATTGTTATATTTAGATTTACTACTGAAGGATCACTATCTTTTAGCTTCCGGAAGCTGTTTTATTTAAACTTTGATTTTTTTCATTTTAGAGTTGAAATATTATTAGTTAAATTATTAACCTGACCGTTTTTCGATTAAAAACATCATCAAGACCAGACTTAATGCGTTCAATTTCTTTTGCTCAAATCGATTCAAGCTCTTTTATTTTAGACTGAATAATCTCAATGTCTCCATTTTTTTGGAAATTTTGCCTCTAAGTTTATTAATGTTTATTATCCAGACTTTAGACTCATCTTTCAGCTTTGGTTTTAGGTTTTTGCTTATTAGATTTTAGTTCATAAAACGAATTATAAAAATCCTTAGCTGATTTGAATTCAGTAGACGAAATTTAGTCCTTGTTTTACCTTGCGTTTTGCATTAATCAATATCACGAGAGCCTAAGAGTTCTATTAAAGTGTGGATTTAGCTACTGCTTCAAGAATTCTAAATTCATTAAAGTAATCACTCATTGCTCTTTACCCATTTAAGAGCCTCCTGAATACAGATTTCAAAATAACTTAAAATTGAAGTCTATTATATTAAAAGAGCTAATTACCGATGAGCAAATCTCACCCGGCTTAAAAGAAGTCGCGCTGAAATTGAATGGACGCCTGAATCAAATGCTGAAAGTGTTAAAATGATAATAGACAAATGAACTGCAGCGAGAAAGATGGCAAATTAGTTTTTGCACGATACGGCGGAAAGTGTGAATGAATATACAACTTTTACCGAGTTACTGATGTTGACTTGAGCGAAAAGGGGTGTTCGCGCGTAATCGATGCGGTAGTTGATTAAAGACGGTGGACTAGAATTTGATGGCTTTTATCGATTTTGAACGTGATTAAGACGACAACTTGGTTGAGTTTTCGGATCAACTTAAGCCAGTTCAAAAATCTGGCGACCAAACGAGCGACACTATATGGCTTTCAACTGAAAAAATAAAGCTGGCTAGCTGAAAAATTTATGAAGAACAAGTTCATATTTGGCGACGACCGGCATGATACGCTTCCCACCAGAAATGCCACGCAACCGATGAATATTCTGGCTCAATGACCGTCGCTGGCGCATTATTTATTAATCAAGTGCATGAAAGAAAAACTTGGAAAGTTACTTTAGAGCGAGCTGTTGCTGAAGATCAAATTAAAATTCAGCTTTAAAAAGTGGTAAAACAGCTGTTGGCGCACGGAAACTGATTCATGCAATTTGTAAAACACACAAAGGTTTTATCGGATGATGAAAATTTGAGGGAGTTGAAATTCGGAACCTCCCACCGTTTGTTTTGAATCGACGAAACCTCAAAGTATTAAAGAATATTCACTTGTGAATAAACAAAATAGAGCATTGAATTGTTTTATTTATTTTGTAGATTATCATTGAATCGCCATAGGAAAGTGTACCTAGTATTCGCCATTTTGAATTGTGCATGATTATAGGTTTGAAAGATTCTAGCCGGCAAAAGCGCTATAAAAGTTATTAAAACAGTTGATTTTGGCGCGGAAAATTCGTGATAAGTCCTTGAATCGTTTTAACTAACCTGGAAAAAATAAAATATCAGCTTCACCGTATAAACCGCCATTTGATTTTTGTGATTTTACTTTGGAAATCGTTTGCCAGAATTGCCGTTCGCTTTTCGAAATCGTATTGCGCGCATATTCTAGCGCATGAGCTGATTGTGCTGTTCCGAGCAAAAAATTCCTACCCGCCATTTTGATGGGTTTTTTTGAATTTGCTCCATAGTTTCAGTTGAATCTTCGAAATATTCCTGATGCATTTGATGTTCTTCAATTTTTCAACACGAATTGGCATTAAAGTTCCAAGTCCAACATGAAGTGTTAGCCAGCCTATTTTACACCTTTTTTCTTTAAAGATTCTAGGTACTCATCGGTCATATTTAGGCTGGCGGTTGGAGCGGTACAGGAAACCTTTTCTTCAGCGAAAATGGTTTATAGCGTTCGTATCATCGAGTGGTGGCGTTTTTCGCATATACGGAGGCGGAACAGTACTGTACCCTCGCAAAGCTCGCGTAAGTCGAGCTTGAACTAACGATTACAAGCCATCGCCAAGAATTCTTCAACGGTAATTTCAAGTAATTTTCGAAAATATCATTATTTTACTGTATGGTGGCTCTTACAAAAGTTTGTCGCCAGCCTTTAATTTCTTCATGATACATAACTTTGTGCTTATGCCAATCAATATCAAAACTGTGACGTTCCAAAACGATTAGCTCACGCTCGGCACCGTTTTCTTTGCAGTGAAAGCCGCGCTTTATTACTTAGTATCGTTCAGAATTAGTATATTCCATTTTCGAAAAAATCTGGCACATTTTTATAAAACTATCTTGTAATTTCTGCCATTTTACGGTTTAAAGTGAGCAGTCTGTGAAGTTCCGACCTTGCGGATGAGCCGCAATTTTATCTTCAGCAACTATAAGTGAATCTTTAAGTTCCATTTTTATATTTTAACACTTTTTCAAAAAATTGATTCAATGAACAAAACCTTTTTTGATTCTTGTGTTGAAAATATAACCATGATAGAAAAAAATGTAATTTCAATAAAAGATTTTGAACTATCGTTTGGAAGCAAAATCATTCACGATTGAACTTTGAGGTTGTGTAAGCGGTGAAAATTACTCTGGGTTCAAATGCAGTGAAAAACCAACAAGCGCTTTGGGAATTATCAGGCGGATTCGCGAGTTTGATTAATGTATGGCGAATTTTCGCCGGAAAATTTGCGTACCTGGATATTTGCCAGAAGAGCGTGTGGACTTTTATACAGCAGGCATGCTGACGCTGTAACGTGCAAATATTTTAAGACTTCAGCGATTGTCGAAAAGAAGTTTCAAGAATTTTTCGAAAATATTTGAACGTGTCGGCTTGGAGGATAAAGCCAAATTTTGAACATCGATAAGCTTTCGGGTGGTCAGCAGCAAAAAAATTCAGTTGGGAATCACAAATTATGGGGAAACCAGATTTTACACTTTGGACGAGCTCAACAAAAGAGCTTTTGACCCCAGGAACCGTCATTTAATGGATATTATCGCGGAAGAGAAAATGCGCGGGTGCAACAATTGTGATGGTAACGCACCAGATGAAGAAGTTGAAAGATTTGTAATCGCGCTTTGCTTTTGAAAAGATGGAAAGTAAAATGCGGCACAGTGATGAATACCGAAATCAATTTGGGAAAAACAGCGAATTATTTCGAATTTACAAAATTGCCAAAAAGTTACAATCGAGATTATTAAAAGATGCGAATTATGCCGAACTTTCACCAAAAGTTGATTCGCAAGAAATTTTGGAAAGAATTAGTTTCAAATAATCTGCAAATTATAAACTTAGCGTTCAAAATCAACTTTGAATGAAATTTTTAGAAATTTATGGTAATCAAATGATGGAGAGCGAGAGGTTAAAAATGGGCAATGAGGAAACGGTATTAAATTTTGAAATTTTTAAGAGCTCTAAAACCAATCTTTTGGATTGCTATTTTGCTATTCCTGCAATTTATGGTGTAATGTTTATGTTTGGAGTACACCCCGATCGGTACAAAGAGAATCAGGAAAGTTGGTTAAAGAAAGTTTTTCATTTCAGATTCAAGATGAAAGCGGTTTGGTTTCGAGAAAGATCTTGTTTTGCAATTGAAGGTGATTTTTTCGGAATCGATAAAACAAAAAACAATCGAAGATGTAAAAAAGGAAAGTCGATGTTTTATTTTGTGCCAAAGATTTAACTACTGAAAAGTAGAAATTTATGAAAACACAACACACGAAAATGCCAAATATTCGGTTGTTTTGAAAAACTATCTTGAAGAATTCCCATGTTCAGGCTACAAAATAAAAATCAGTTAGCACCATCAACGAAACTATAAACTGGAACAACCAGAAAACGGTGAAAAAATATGATCAATTCTCAGGAATGATTATTATAACCAGGAATCTTCAGCGATTTTCTATTTGTTACAGTTTTCTTTCAAATCGAATGCTTAAGGCACGACTGAAGAAAAAGAGAACCGCGTAACAGAGATGATTCTATCCAGTATTTCAGCTAAAACTTTGATTTTAGGAAAAATTATTTCAATCATGGTTTGGGTATTGTTCAAATTTCTTAACGATAATTCTACCAATTATCATTGATTTATATTGATTTCAAGTATTGGAACGCTTGCGAAAGACTTAACTTGCCAGATTTAATACCACCATTCATCTACTGAAGGATTTTGCACAATTGTACTTTGCTGCAATTTCGGCTGGTTATTTTGATGACGACAGATTTATTGTTGCGCCGGTTCGTTAAATGCCAACCGCACAAGAAGCTGAAACTACCGCGGCAATTATTATGCTGACTGATGATGCTGCTCTTCGTATTACCTTCATTCTTTCGTTGAACCGCGTTTAACGATCTCTGAGCTACTTCCCGTTAACCTGCCAATTTCTACTCTTAGAAACATGTTGGGGAACTTGAGTTTAACAGAAGCCCTTATTGGAATCTCAGTTTGTTATTTTTGGTGATTCTTGCCGTGGTTGCAGTGCGAATCTTCCGCTTTGGGAACAATTTCTCTATGGTTCAAAAGTAAATCTCAAAAGTATTTTTTCGAAAAAGAAAATTGCTTTTAAATTAGCTTAAAAAATTAACAAGAGTTGTCTGAAAAGAATAGCCTGACTTCTTTATTTTTAAAAGTGGTATAATATAAAAGATTTTCAAAATCAAAATTTTGAGGTAGAACATTGAGAGATTTGAAGGAGGATGTTTCAATAAAGATATTTGAAAGTCTTCGATGATGAAGTTGAAAATATTTATAAGAGGAACCTTGATATCCTTTTGACTTGTGAAGAATATTCAATGAATATAATTTCATATGGATATATAGTTTTTAGTAGATTGACGACAGATAGAATTGGAACTATTTTTATGCGTGGATCTGATATATTTTTCGAAATTAGTCCATCAACTCCTTGATATTATGTTGGATTTTTCAAACATGAACTCAAAAGTTTATAATTGAACCAGAAAAGAACTCGTTGTAACCCTACTGCAAGATAACTTATTATCCACTTAGCCTTATTAGTTTTTCTTTTAAATAAATTGTGATTTTTTAAGTAGCGTGATAAAATAATTATATATGGAGAATTTTGATTGTTGAAGATGAATGAAAGATTGCGTGCGCTTGGTCGAGCTTTGAAAACGAAAATATGCAGTGGATATCACATCGATGGGACGGATACGCAGTGATGACCGAATGATTGATTATGATTTATTGATTTGGAGGTCGATTCCGGGATTATGACGAGCCTTGGGTTTAACCAAAAAGCTCCGTGAAGAAGGGAAAACTGTACCAATTTTGCTTTTGACTGACAGTGAAATTCGTGGACAAACCGAAGGATTAGATAGTGTGCGGATGTGATTATTTAACGAAACCTTTGGTTTTAGATTTTAACTCTAGTTATATCGCGTTCGAGCTTTGCTTCGGCCACAAACCCGTTGAAACTATTAAAATCGCAGACTTATTGTTAGATTCACGCACGAAGTTTTTTCTTTGAAATAATCAAAAAAACTGAGCTTACAAATAAAGAATTTTCACTTTGAATATTTGAGAGAAATGCTATGGCCAGCTCAAAGAGCAAATTATTGCGCACAGTTTGGGATTATGATGCAGACATTTACCGAATAACATTGAAGTTTATATTAGTTAGTTTGTGCTGAAAAAGTCGATAAACCTTTCGGAAAATAAACCAATTAAAACTGTTCGTGGTTAGTACAACTGATGAAGAATAAAACATTTGAAATTTAAGGTATGATATTTTCGAAGTATTTTAGCCTTCGATGCCATATTTTTTGGATTTTATTATTAGTATTTTTAATACTGTACTTTTTATTCGATAAATACAAATATGGAAATTAACCTCAAATGAAAATGATATTGGAAGATAAAGTATTTACGGAACAGATGAAATTGCAAAGAAAAATCATCTCCGCAAGAAATCAGTGGGCTGACTAGAACAAATTACTGAGGCAATTTTAATTTTAGACTTTTCGATTCTTTTTTATTATGAACTAAGAAGTTTTTGGTTGGCAAGACGAGCTTTGAGCTGCTCGAAAAAAGCTCACAGATTGCAGTCGAGTTTGTTCTCGAATGTGAGCCACGAAATTCGAACGCCTTTAGCTGCACCAGCTTGAAACCGAGATGATTTTTGAAAGACAAAATGCTTCGAAAGATGATTTCGTGAGATTCTTGAAAGTAATTTAGAAGAGGCAAGAAGTTTAACTTCGCAATGGTGAAATGCTTGGAATCTTTCGACAATCGATAATGAATTCAATTTCAAAGTTAATTTGAAAATGAAATTGTTAAGGCACGAATTTCGAAATTTCCAGATGCGGAAAACGAATTATTTTTGAAGGCGGAAAAGATTTTATTGTTAAAATAATGAAACAGCAATCGACAAAAATGGCGATGATTTTGATTTCGATAATGCACCAAAATACAATACTTCTAAAAAGCCTATTGAGGTGAAGATTTTTCGGTAAAATCGATGTTGAGCCCGGAAGTTTCGAATTTTTTCTGAATGAAATTCCACAAGAGGACCTGAATAGATTTTTGATCGATTTTATCGTTGGTGACAAGGTTCGAAGTTGTAATAATCGCACGGAAGGTTATGGCTTACTATGATTGCGAAAACCAGGAAGAAACAGGTAGTGGCCACCAGCTAAAAATGAGCGAATAGTAAACTAAAAGTTCAAAACGAGTTTTCGGTTGTGATGAGATTTTCGAAGACTGAGTTTAAAACTTTGATTTTAGGAGAGATATTTCAGATAGAACGATTAGTGAACTTTTATTTACAGAATATAAAACTTGGCTAAGGCTGAGGGTCGTAACAGGAAAACCCGATCGAAACCGCGGAATGCCAAGTTTTAATCGTGTGGAAAGTTTAATAATATTAAAAATAATTCAGAGCATAAGCGAAATGAAAACACTCGGCAATTGAAACTGGCATGACCAAATCATCGGTGAAGACGGCGTTACACCAATACGCCTGTCTGCTGGCCCCTGTAACCGGACTCAGGTTAAAACGACAGAAACAGATGTTGCGCTGCAGTTCAAGTGGCATTGCAGAGGGTAAGAACCCGAGCAAGGCCGCATAACATACAAAACCAGCAGAGGTAACCTGAAGCATACTCGTGAGTTCCTGCGTTGACGAAATCCCTCGGTGGATGTAAAAGCTAAGCAAAATCAATGCTGAAAGTTTTGAGCTTTGAGACATTGTTGATGTAACTGGAACAAAAGCAAAGGTGGAAGTTATTTTGCTGAACGGTTAAGGACAACTTTAACACAAGCAAAATTAACGGCGGTAACGGAAACGTCGACGTAGGGTTCAATCGACCGCGTCCAAAAAGTCTCAGCAAAGAACACCATCAAGACATATAGCGATGTTAAACGAAGATGGTCGACAGGGCGGGCGACGAATCACGCACTTGGTTTAGGTCGATTACCAGGCTGAGGCGGCGGCGCGGCAGTTCACCACGACTTACACAGCAACAATCGCCGCGCGCCACAACAAAACAAACGTGCGGTGAAGTTCGTGGTGTGGTAAAAACCGTTATGGCCAAAAGTGAACTGGTCGCGCAATGATTTGACCAATTCGAAACCCAACTGGCGAGGCGGCGGTAATTGCTTTTTAGACCATCGCGGTAATGAAAATTGATACTACAGTAAATTTCAAAACTTCCAAAACGAGTTGCTCTTCGACAAGCTTTGACGTTAAGGCTGAGAAAGTTCTTACGAGATATTAAAACAATCATAAAACTGCTGGTTGCAAAATTCTTGAAAGAGAATAACTTGAATCGATGGAGTTTTATCGTTGTTGAAACAATGAATTCCACCTGCAAACAACAATATTAGCGGAAGCTACTTGTTTCCACCAATGTATCTAAATGTGTTCGATATCTGAACGCTGATCGATTGTTATTGGGCAACCGGAAAGTTAAATTGAAACAATCGAAAAAACTGAATAGAGGAGAAAAAATAATATGATTAAACTTATTACCCACGAGCAACCAGAAAGTTATGCTCTTTCTTGACAACAAAAAATGTTTATTTATTTAATGCACCGCTAACTTTGAATAAAAATCAAATCAAAGAAGTTACTGAAAAGAGCGCTTGAAGTAACTGTAACTGGCGTTCGAACTGTTGTTCGTATGGTAGTTAAACGAATCAACAACCCTTGAACTAAAACGATACGTTGTTGTTCAACAACTCAAAAAGATATCAAGCTATGTGATCAGAAAGAAGGTGATAAAATTGCAAATTCAGAAAGTCGGTGAGTTTGAAACCACTGAGGAGAAGAAGTAATGGCTATCAAAAAAGTATAACCACAACTCAGTTTGACGTGGTAGATTGACTGGAAGACTATGGTAGAATTCACAACTCGAAAACTGCTAAAAAGGCCTTTGAAAGCGAAAAAGGTAAAATGCTGGACGCAACAACCTGGTCGAATTACGGTTCGACACCGAGGTGGTGGTGCGTTTATTACTGGCCGGAATCTAACCCATAAAACTGCCAAACAGGTTTGACTTCGACTGTTCGAGAAATCGAATATGATCTGAAACCGAAGTGCACGGAATTGTTTGAGTTCAAGATCAAGACGGAAAATTTAATACGTTTTGGCCGCCGACACTACCGAAACTCCAGGGAAAGCTTCCAAACTGAAAAAGATATTGAAATTCAGCTCAAACCGAATGCCACTTGTTCCTTGTTGTCTGGCTGATCTATGCACCGAAATTACACTGTAGCAGTACAAATGGTGCGATCAGCTGGCGCAAAGCTCAGTTGATGGCGAAAGAAGGTGATTACGCGCGTTAAATTGCCTTCAGGTTAGTTCGAAAATTCCGTCAGCTGAAGCCACAATCGAACAGTTGGAAACATCCAGCACCAGAATGAACTTGCCCGCTGGTCGAAAACGTCGTAAGCGTATTCGTCCAACAGTTCGTGGCGTTGTTATGAATGCTGTAGATCACCCACACGGTGGTGGTGACAGGACGACACGGAAATTGGTCGTCAACTCATCGCACACCTTTTGGGTCAACCAACCTCGGCTACAAAACTGACGTAAGAGCACTAATAAATTTATCGTGAAGAGTCGTCACTGAAGCTAAGAGGAGAAAATAATGAGTCGTTCATTGGAAAAAGGTCCGTTTATCGACCCCAAGCTTACAAAAAAGTAGCGGCTCTGGAGCTGATGACCGAACAGTGATTAAAAACTTGCCTGCTCTCACACAATTACACCAGAAAATGGTTAATGAACTATCGCTGTTCACAATGGTCGTGACTACATATTCCCCGTTTATATTTCAGAGAATATGGTTGATGAGTAGAACTTGGTGAATTTGGCCCCAACACGCAAATTCCGGAAAACATTATGAAAGGATAAGAAATAATGGTTAATGTAAACTCGTGCCTATATTAAAGGTATTGGTCGACTCACTGAAAAGCTTGATCGTGGCAGTCTTGTTCAGGCTGAACCGTTGCTGACGCATTAGTAATTCTTGACCACACTCACGCTGAAGTGCTTAGCTGTTAAAAAGCTATTCAATCAGCTGCAGCTAACGCAAAAACAATGAGATAACGCTGATCCAAAACCCTGTAATCACAACTTGTCGGTTACTGTTGGATCACGATTGAAGTTGATTTAAGCTCATATGCGAGGAATGTATGCCTTTTCCAAAAAGAAAACTTCAAACATTTTGTCGTAGTTTCTATGGAGTGTTGTTAAAGAGAAAAAAGCCCAGCTAAAAGCTGGAAGTAAAGACTGTTACTAAAAAAGCAGAGAAAGAGAGTAAATATCAACAAAAGTTAATCCAATAGCTCTGTTTGGTAAGCTCAAAACTGGGATTCACGATGGTTTGTTCAGAAAAAGATTTTTATGGAAATTCTTGGATTGAAGACGCATTAAAATTGAAAACTATCGAAAAACGATTTGAAAGCCGACCAACTATTGATCGACTGAAATCGAACGAACAGAAAATCTTATTACAGTTTCAATCTACACTGCGAAAGTCGGTGCTGTAACTGGTCGGTGGTGTTATGTTCAAGAGTTGAAAACCCAACTGAAAAATCAGGTTAGCCTACCCGTTCGAATCTGGTTATCAGTTGTAGTTCGTCGACCTGAACCCCAGCCAAACTGTTGCTGAAAACACTGCACGACAACCTGAACGTCGAATCAACTTCCGCCGAGCGGGTAAAATGGTCATGAAAGTACAATGTGTTGGTGCGAAAGGTGTTCAACTGGAAGCGGTCGTTTGAATGAAAGCGGAATGAGCCGTCAAGGAGAAATTCTCAGAGGTTCTGTGCCTCACACAACAACTGCGCAGACATCAATTATCACGGCACGATCAAAACCCCAGCTGGTATTATCGGCGTAAAAGTTGGATTAACAGCAGGAAAGGAATATTAAGTAATGGCTATTTTGTTACCAAAACCGCTCACCGAAAAGTTCGAAAAGGTAAAACCAGCCGAGCAAACTCCGTGTGGAAACACTATTGCTTTCGGTGACTACGGTTCATCGAGCCTTGAAAATGAGCGAATTAATCTACGACAAATTGAACTGCCTGAGCAGCAATACTCAAAGCGCTAAATCGTGGCGTCGTTTGGATTCGAATCTTCCCACACACACCAAAGTTACCGAAACCACAAGATGGCAGTAGCGGTAAGGAAACCAGAATTTTGTGGCAAAAGTTAAAGCTGAACCGTCATGTTTGGAATGAATGGTGTTTCAGAAGAAGTTGCTCGCGAAGTTAAAAAGAATTATTGGCCACAAACTTCCAGCAAAGTTAAATTCGTAAAGAAAGCGTGAAATCCAATATGGCGACCACATTGACAGGTGTTGTTTTATGCTAAAGTTGACAAACTATCACCGTAACAGTTCACATAGTTGTGAAACACACCCTATTTACGGCAAACAATATACTGTAACTCGAAATATGTTGTCGCGATGAAAATAATGAAGTTGGTGAAGGTGATAAAGTTATTATCGAAGAAGTTCGACCAATTTCGAAAACTAAAAGCTTTGGTTTGAAGAAGTTGTTGAAAAGGGCTCGAGGTTCAGTAGAATTGAAAGAGGAGGCGTAATGATTCAACAAGAGCCGACCAAAGCAACAGATAACAGTGGTAAAAGACATCCTTTATCGTGTACTGGCGGTTCAAAACGCCGATATGCACGCGTTGGTGACATCATTGGCAGCACTGTTAAAGATGCTAACCCAACTGGTAACGTTAAGAAAAATCAGTTGTGAAAGTTGTTAAAGTGAACACGGATCAACCCGTCGAAAAGATGGTCTTCAACTATTTGTTTGATGATAATGCAATGTAATTATTGGAGCGACGACAAACCCAAAAGCGACCCCCGTGTATTTGGTCCAGTACCACGCGAACTTCATGATTTAGATAGAAAACACGCTGAAGGCTCCGGGAGGTGCCTCATTGGGTTATGTCAATGAATCGTTAAAGGTGACAATGTTGTAATTATCAGCGGAAAAGATAAAGGCATAACTGGAGAAGTTGTAAAGTTCTCACAGAAAAAATGCCGTTTTGGTTGAGTGGTGTTGGCAAAACATCGCCACATCAAACCAACCATTCCAATCCACGCGGTGGAGTGAAGGATATTCATGTTCCAACTCAAACCACAGTTAAAAAAGTAGGCTGGGTGCGCTAAATCAAGCAAAAAGGAGATAAATAATGGCTAAAATTATTGAGTTTATGTTCCTTGCTTGAAAACTCTTTACAAAGATACACCAGCAAGAACCCAAAGCGAACTAGGAGCTAACAAATATCCACCTGCGTTCCAGCTGAAAAAATCGTTAAGAAGTGTAGTTCAGGTAAAGAAAGAAGACAAACGTTTTCAAGAAGCGTAAAACACAGTGCCGCAAAAATTACTGGTCAAGTTCCAGCGGCGCGTCTACCAAAGAAATCTCATTGCGACTTTCGAAAATTGTGGTGGAATGGTGCGCTAATTGGTTATAAGGCAACTTTGCGCAGCGACCGAATGTAGAATTGATCGCTCAACAAATGGCCTCCTGCCTCGTGTGTGACTTCCATGGTGTGTTGGCGCAAAAGGTTCTGACAAAGGTGAAACCATAACTTGGGAATTTTGGGAACACCACCCTCTCTTTGAATTAACTGAAGAAACTCAAATTTTGATCAAGCAATCAAATTAAGAACGAAGGGTGAAGCTCACAGCTGAGTACGTTGAAAAACGGAATTCCATTCTGAAAGAAAGGAAAAGCGAAATTAACAAAATCAGCACGCACTTGAAACCCAAAAAATGATTGAAAATATGCCAAAACGCCGAATTGAAAGTTGCTGGCGATCAAGAAGTTCAAAGCCTACGCACCAAGTCCAACACGACTAAAACCGCGGATAACTTTTGATGGTCGACCACGTTATATGACGATTTGGTATGAGTCGAATCACTTCCGCCGCATTAAAGTCTCCTCAAAGGGTGAACCAGGCGTAACAAAAGTAGTTGCAGAAGGAAGGAGAGACTATGTCATTACAATCAACAACTGACCCCAATCGCCGACCTTTCTAACTCGCAACTGAAATGCGGCACGGTTGGTAAGAACGAAATTCGCGTTCCTTTCCGGGCAAATTGAGATAGTTAGACGAAAGAGCTGTGCCAAAAGCTAACTATACTGAATCTGTTGAAGTTGAATCAAGCAAAGCCTTCGCGATATCTGGTGGTTAAAATCACAAAAGAAGGCGAAGCTTGCTCGCTTTAATGAATTAACTCGAATGAGTAAACCAGGACGCCGAATGTATGTTGGTGGTGAAGAAACTCCGCGTTAAAAGTGGTCGTGGAATGGTTCTCTACTTTCAACATCGGTGTTAAAAGGTGTATGAATGGCTCTCGAAGCTAAAAACAACGACTAGTGGTGAATCACTACCAAAAGCTCGTAGCTAAAGCCTCGAACATACAAAAGAACAGGAGCTGAGAGGTCTTTGTTCTGTGATTGAAAAATATTTCTTGGTGGGATATAATGCTATGATAAATCAATTTGAAGAGGATAATAAGGAAAGTAACAGATAAGAAAAATCTTGACACCGGCGATTGCGATCTCCGGTTGCTATGTTCTAGTGAACGGCTTTATTATGGTGTTCAGCTAGGTCATACAGCAATTATAACTTATGCTGAAGTTCAAAATCTCAGTAAATACAATGACACCGGAAAACGCACCAGATGATTATGTAGTTAAAATACCTTCGGACAATCTTCGAAGAAGCACCAGCAGAGCTTTAGGTAATGCTAATATATGCCAGATCTCTGAGCTTACTTTTGGTGTTAAAGACTCATTTCAACACTTACTAACCAATTCTCCTCTGACAGAAGGGTGTTATTTTTGCAGCCGATTTATTTGATCCTGCACAATCTTTGATGGTTTTGCAATTCTTTAACCAATATTGGAAAGCCTTGGGCCTCAACAGGAGGTAGCTTATAAAGATATTTCTCCTCCTTGAAAATCTCTCACACAAATTAAAAGTCTATTTATTGTCTCGAAACTCAACCAACAGATATATCAAAATTGTCAAAATTAACAAATCTTGAGAATTTACAGCAGATTTTTAGAAATTCAATTAAAGAGGATTTCTGCCGTTACGAGCCATGCCAAGATAAAAATATTTTGTTGCAGATGTTAACAAAATTGAGAATATTAGGCGCCTTAGGAAAATAAGCCGGATCTAAAAGTTGTGACATCTCTGAAGATAATAAAATTAAAGATTTTTCACCGCTTATGCGCCACTTACAAATTTCCACATCAATTTAGTTTTCGCTAAAACACCCTTTACCAATCAAAAGTACCTGGAAATTACCGTCCATTCAAAAGTTTTGAGTATCCATTAGTGCTATTGATGGTACTACACTCCAATCTCGGAAAACGCTGTTGTAAAAATGCTCGATAAAGCTGCTGGAAATCCAGGATCAAAATGGTGGATATATCAAGTCGAAAACAACCGCAACAACACTTGAAACAACGGTTAGATTCGATCAGAGGGTTACACAGGTGCATTGTAAATGCTATCAATAATAGTGGTCAAGAGGTTTATACTCAGTGAAAATTAGTTATGCTAATGACGACACTGCCCCAATTTTTAATACACAAACCTTTCAAAAATCACTGCGCGAAAAGGTGCAGATATTAGTGATGACTGAAGTTACTGCAACAGATGCAGAATCTGGTTTGAAATTTAACAAATAACGCAGTAGATATTAATTTTAAATACTGCCAATCCTGCAAAAGGTAGCGTCATACTTTGCGCTATACTGCGACAAATCAACAATAATATTTCGGCAACTATTGACCGAGAAATTAATTGTTGATGCTGACGCTTTGAATAATGAAATTAATAAGCGAAGCTAACAAAGACTTTAGCACTTTTATACAGCTGAAAGTATTGCGAAATATAAAGAGATTATAAAAGAAGTTAAGGATATTTTTAACAATCCAGACGCAACACAGGATCAGGTTAACCAAGCGACTGAAAAGATTAAGAATTCAGAATCTGTTTTTACGACCAGATAAATCTGACTCTGAAAAGATGCAATTGGCGAGTTGATACACTTGAGGATTGGTTATCTCCCAGAGGTTATAACAGCCAAAAGAAGAAGACAAAAGTTTTCAAAAATCCAGACGCAACACTTGAAGAGGTTCAAAAAGCGGAGACAAAATTAGCTGAAGAAACCGAAAAGGCTGAAAAGAATGAAGAAACTCGCCAGCAATCAGCTGAAAATGCAACAGAAAACGCGATTAGTTAAAACTCCTGAAAGAATTCATGCTCAAAAACTTGATGAGGTGGAAAGATGGAAAAGTTAAAGAGACTTTCCAGGCAGAACTCGACAGGTTAAGAAAGATTTGAATGATAAGAAAGATGAGCTTCAAAAGCTTATTGAAAAGCTAAAAAGCGTAAAATCTTGACGGTAAAACTAAGGATCTCTAGATAAGCTTTTAAGGATGAGATTTGAAAATCTGAAAAGTCTTGAATGGTGCTAACTCTTCACAATCTAACTTGAAAGTAGGACAACTCAATAAAGCTCTAAACGGAGTTAAAACTGACAAAAACCAGTTGTTGATGCTATCGCAAAACACGATACAAAAACCAGATTGGATCAAGAAAGATAAAGATGTTGTGAAATTGCTTGAGAAAGCAAATGCAAGCAGTCGCTACAAGACCCGACTGTAGAAGAAGTTCGAAAATCTGTAAAGGATTTGCTTGACATAATCGAGAAGCTCGAGAAAACCAATAAAGAAGCCGTTAATGAATCTGAGAACTACCGAAGTAGCTGAAAAAGAAATTAGTCTAATAACAGTAAACCAGACGAATCTGCCCGTAACTGATATTGATGAAATTGAAAAATCAATCGAGAATGTCTCTGACTCTGTAAAGAAAGAAGAACTAAAAGAGAAGCTTGAGCAACTTAAGATAAAATATTCAGAAGAAAAGAATCAATCGACAAGCGAAAACTTGAAGAAGCTGAGCGAATTGCGCGAGAAAAACTCGAAAAGCTCGAATGCTAAAACACCCTGATACCGGTGTTTTGCGAATTGCCACAAAATCAAAAATAATAGCGTTATTGGAATGATCATCCTGGATTATTCTCATCTAGGTAATAATTACTGCTGTTGTAGTGGAAAAGAAATAAGCTTTTCAAATATAAAAAGTTCAATCAAAATGGTTGAGCTTTTTGTATTTTTGTAAACTTTATTTTTAGGCTGTTCTGTATAATATTTTTAATGTTTGATCATGTGCACAAACTTTCGCATTCCATATAGGTTAAATATTGAAAAATGCGAAAGTTTGAAAAACTGCAGCTGTGGTAGTTTTTATTCATGGGCTCATGAGTGATGCTGAATGGGAAAATGGCAGAGTCTGGAAATTGAGGGGTGAATTTGATATTTATGCCGTGGATTTGATTGGCATGGAAAAATCACCAAAACCAAAATGGAAATGGCGTTCAAAAAGTTAAATATTCAAGCCTGAGCAACCCGGGCGAATGGCCTTTGATGATGAAAAAACAAAACCATTATTTTTGGTTGACATTCGATGGGTTCGCTGGTTGCGGCGGAGTTTTCATATTCAAATCTGGTTGATGGAATCTTCTTGCTTTCACCCCGATTTATTCACCGGATGAAGCTCGCGATTCGATTCAGGAATTTTATCTTAAAAAGGGTTGCATGATTATCTCAGAGCCAAAAGACTCAATGAGATTAAATAGGGTTATTGATGCGGGTGTTGTTGATGTTGATAGGTTTAATTCTCAAGAGCAATTTCGTCCAGTCTGAAAAGCGCCAAAAGAGGCAATCGTTGAGCAAGATACGTTCCCGGTGCTTTCGAAAACAAAGATACTGACTAAAAATTTATTTACGGCGCTTTGACCCGGTGGTGATTGGGAAAAATATTCGAAAACTTGGGCGAATTAACCCTAATATCACAACTTCACGAGTTTTGAGTGCACACGATCCGGACAAAATTAACGATTTTGCAAGTTTCGAAAGGGATTGATAAAATTTTAAAGGAGAAGAATGCAGGCAAAAAGCAATATTAACTGGCGATCGACCAACTGGAAAATTGCATATTGAATACAGCTGGGTCATTGAAGAATCGTGTTGAGCTGCAAAATTCTGGTGACTTTGAGACATTTATTATGATTGCGGGACGCGCAAGCCTTTGACTGATAATGCTAAAACCTGAAAAGTTCGGAGAATGTTTTAGAAGTTGCACTAGATTATCTTGCAGCTGGAATCGACCCCTCGAAAACAACAATTTTTATTCAGAGTCAGATTCCGCAACTTCCTGAACTTGCGATGTTTTATGCGAATCTCGTTTCGATCTCTAGGCTTGAACGCAATCCAACCGTAAAAACTGGAATTACACTTCGAGAAGGTGAGCCGAGCGGTTTTGTATTTTATCCGATTTCACAAGCTGCGGACATTACGTTTTTAAAAGCTACTCATGTTCCTGCGGGTGAAGATCAATTGCCAATGATTGAATTAACGCGAGATTTCACGATCGTTTAATCAAACTACGGTGTAGATCTACCAGTTGAGCTCGGAAATTATTCTTTCGAAAGAAGGAATCGAGCGCCGATTGCCGGGAATTAATGGAATGAATGCAAAAATGAGTAAAAGCTTGAATAATGGAATTTATTTGGCAGATTCTTTTGAAGAAATGCGCGCAAAGGTGATGAAAATGTATACTGACCTCTGATCATATTCCGAGTTGAAGATCCTGAAATTGAAGATGTTGTTTTTTGCGTATCTTGATGTTTTTGAAGAGGTAAGGAAAAGGTCGCCGAAATGAAAGCGCACCACCAAAAGGGAGTGATTAGGTGATGCGTTAAGCGATATTTGGTGGAAGAAATGGATAAAAGTTTTGAAACCACCTGTGAACGGCGAGAAAGAATTAGCGAAAAATCCAGAAGCGATTTATGAAAATTCTTCGAAAAAGGTAGTAAAAAGGCTGAAAAAGTTGCGGCAAAAACCCTCAAGGAATTGAAGCAGGCGATGAAAAATTGACTATTTTTGGAGGTAAAAATGGCAAAATTTAATTCAGGCGATATTCTAGTACCTTTTACGAAAAATTCCAGATTGCTGGCGAGGAAAATCGTTCCGTCATGATTGAAGAACTCAAAAATATCCGCCGATGAGTTCTCGGAAATTTTACTTTAAATTTAATAAAAATAAGTTTTTGTAGTTGTTGACGGAATGGCGGAAGATGATGAGTTTTTATATTTCGTGAAATTCTTCGAAAAACTTGGTGATATTGAGGGAGATTTTGATTGAAAAATCCGCCTCGATCTCGATGTTAGTTTTGCGATACCTTTTTGAGGGTGAGGATATTTATCTTTTTCGAAATATTCCTTCGAAAAACTCGACTTGATGTCTACTTTGGCGAAAGATACCCGAATTTCTCGCGCGCAACAATTCTAGAAATATATAAAAACGGATTTGTCAAAATTAATGGTGTTATTGCGAAAAAGCCAAAAGATGCCGTTGATAAAAATAATTTGATTGAAATTGAAATTCCAGAGACTGAAAAATTGATTTTCCGATAATTTTTGAAGACGAAAATGTGATTGCAATAAATAAGCCCCGAGGAGTTCTAACTCATAGTAAAAGGTGCCCTAAATGATGAATTTACAGTTGCGAATGAAAAGCCGTGGTTCAACTTTTGCAAAAGGTACAAACAGGGTTGGAATTGTTCATCGCCTCGATCGAGAGACTTCCGGTGTGATTATTGGTGCACGACAAAGCTGCAAAAAGCTTCAAAACAATTTTCTGAACGAACCACAGAATTACGTTGCAATTGTTAAGGGTGTTCTAAGTCCGAAGAAAGCTTTTAATTGACTTACCGATTGCTCGAAATAGTTCTGCGCCAAGTACTATGGTTACGCAGCCTGCTCAAACAAAAATATGAAGTTTTAAGCGAAAATGAGCAGCTTCTCGTTAGTAAAATTAACACCGACTAAGCGAACTCATCAGTTGCGCGTTCATTTAAATTATTTGAAATCATCCAATTTTTAGGGCGATAGGGGTTTATGATAAAAACTATTACGAAAGCCGAAGCTGAAAATAGAATGTTTTTACATGCGCAAATCTTTGAAATTACAATTCCGCCAAAAATGGTGAAAAAGATTCACAAAGAATTGTTTTTGAAGCAGAAACTCAGAAGATTTTAAATTATAGCAATGGAAAAGTTTTTGAACAAACAATTTTGAATTCTCATGCTAGCGATTATTGAAATTCCACGTGGATATGGTTTTGATTTTTGCTTTTAAAAGCTGAAAATTTTTCAAAAGATATTCAGATCTTCGAATTTAAGCCAACAATTCATGGAACGCAAAAACTGAAATCATTAATGTTGAGGATATTGAATTTTACAGAGCGAATGTAAAAAGTGTTAAAAACGCTGTTTCGCTTTTTTATGAATGCCCAAAAATGAATGAACAGGCTCAAAAATAAATTCTTGAAACTTTTTGAAGAACCAAATCAAAATACTTCTTTTGTACTCTAACTGAGAATAAGAATGTTTTCGAAAAACAATTCTTTCGCGCGCGCAGACTTTGCGGATTCAGCTAATTTCAGATACAGAATCTTTTGAAAATGCTCGAAAAACCAAATTGGACGAAGATAGCAAAAGGAGAATTTTTGTTTTTAGCGAGTGGTCTACCAGGCGAAATTCAAAGACTTGCGAGTGAAAAGAGATATTTTTAATCGAACAAATGGAGCTTGCCGAAATTGCCAAAAGATGGTTTTTAGGTTCGAAATTTGAGAAATATATGATTTCAAAAAGATTTGAAAGATCGCGAAAAACTTTGAGATTTTTGGAGATTTTTACTGAAAATTATCAATCAAACTTTTATTCCGAAATCCTGAAAATAGCGCGATAAACGTTCAAAAGAACACTTAAAGCTTTATGATAAAATTACTAAAAACGGTAATATTAAATTAGCACTACTCGAACTAATTGTCTGTTAAATTTGCCAAACATTAACTGTTTATGTTATAATAGAAATATATGTTAGTATTGGTTTTATACTTTATTAATTGCTTATATTTTTCTGAAAAATCCAGAAGTTGCGAGCAAGAAACACTCTTCCAGATAGTTTTTCTGGGAAGATTGATAAATTGCTGCGTGCAGCACAAGAGGCAATTATTGATAAAAATATCTACGAGCGGAGAAGATTCTTTTTGACAATTTTGCGTTTTGACGAACGAAATGCTACAGCATATAACCGTTTGGGGATTATCTATGCAGGGGCAAGTTTGATGACGCGATTGAATGTTTTGAAATTGCTCAAAAGCCCTTGAAAGTAGTGCTTCAAGCCTTTCACAATGTTGGATTAATCTATCTTGAAACTGAGAATTATCAAAAAGCTGCACTAGCGTTTGAGCAAGCCCTTGAAATCGAAGATAATATGCCAACTCGATATATCGCATATGCACGAGCACTCGAAAAATTGGGTAAAGAAAAACTTGCAATTTCAGCATTAGAAAAAGCAGCCGATCTTGATGAAAGACCACAAATACTCAGGGCACTTGGTCTCGCTTTTATCTCAAGGTTGAAGATTTCGAAAAAGGCTAAAGAGGTTATGAAAATGGACTCACTAAAATCTGGGAGAAGAGCTGTGAAACAAAACCGAATTTCAAACGAATCTATCTCAACTAAAAAAATCGCAATGTAATACAAATATCAGGCCAAAAAGCCTGATTTTATTTTGTTGACTTTTTTACGGTCTGGTTGGTAATAGTTATTAGGCTGGAAGTTTTTAAGATTAAATAAAAATATATAAATCGTTAAATTTAAATGAGCACTGTTTTGATGCTCATTTAATTAGTTTTGAATTAGAAAGTTATTCGCTTTTTGAATGCTCGTGCTGTGATAATTGATAGAATTACAGTAGCAGAGCGCGATAACGAAAATACTAATATTTCGTACAACTCCAGTGTTTGGTGCTGAAATCTTCGTTACATCTTCGAAGATGTAGTTGATAAAGATCTCGTTTTCCTCAACTTTTCCTTTTTGCTTACCTTCAACTTTCTTTAATTCGTAAATTCGGCCATTGATCTCAATTCGATTTGCTCCATTACTTTCGAAAGGAGTTCCAACTTGCGTTCCAGCTTTATGTAAGATATTGTTAGGCTGGATTGGGTTTCCGTTTTGATCGATAAATCTCTCAATAACACTTCCGCCTTTCTTTGGGGTATAAATATACGTAATTGTTTGGTTTTCAGCCTTAACTTTTCCAATTTCTGGGGCAGAATCTTTTGCAATCTTTTCCGAAAAACATAAACCAAGCCATCTTTTGTGATTTCTTTTGGCGATTGTGAAGAATAATCTGTGCCAACTTGTGTTTCAGCTTGTAGCGATTTCTACCAGGTTCTGAATTTCTTCACCATCTTGATTGATAAATTTCGCTTCAATTTTTCCACCTTTTTAGTTTGTATGAAATTTCGAAAGTCTGACTCTCACCTGAAATCTTGCCATTTACAGCCTTTGCGTTAGCTTCAGCTTCATAGACCAAACCTTTTTTGTCAGTAACTTCTTTCGGATGAGTGTAGCTAAACGTTGTTCCAATTTGTTTGCCGTCTTTTTCGAGAGCAATTTCGTCCAAAATATCTTTATCTTTTGAGGTAATTAATCGAACGTTAACACCTTTTTCCAAGTTTTGGTTTATATTGATAAACGATTTCTTTTTGAATTCACTTCAACTTTACCAGTCTTTTGAACCTGATTTGATTTTCTCAAAAAGTGTAAACCAAGCCATTTCAGTGGTAATTTCTAAATCTGGCTCATCACTATAATTCGTGCCAACTGGCGTATCAGTCGCTTTTACGATTTTCATATTCTTAATTGCGTTGCCATTTTGATCGAGATATTTTTACGAGAACTTGACCACCTTTTCTTTGAAATATAACCGTAAAGAATTGTTTGTTCTTGCTCGGAAACATTACCGACCGATGGGGCAGAGTCTTTCAAGACAGAATTATAAACGTAAGTAATTCCGTTGTGAGTGATTTCTAGTGTTGGTGTATTTGAATATGGTGTTCCAACTTGTGTTCCATCAGCAGCGACATTCACATTCTTGATTATTTCGTTAGTTCCAACAATTTTCGAAATTGCAGAAACTGGTTTTCCAGCTTTTGGTGTGTATTCGAAAATCACATTCTGAGCTTCAACCTTAACTCGGCCATTCTGCGATGCGCTATTTGCTGCAACCTTATCATAAACATATTTCAAACCGTTTTCAACAATTTCTGGCTTAGAGTTTGCAGTATATTCGGTTCCAACTTGAACTCCGGCAGGTTTAATAGTTTCAGCTGCGCTAATTTCTTGATTTGTTCCAGATTTAACAAATTTCGCCTCAACTTTTCCACCTTCTTTTGGCTTATAAACAAAAGTTACAGTTTGAGTATTTTCTTCAACATTTCCAGTTTCTGGAGCAGAACCATCTTTAAGTTTTTCGAAAACATAAACCAGATTATCTTTAGTGATTTCATTAGGTTTTGTAGCGGTGTAGCTCTCTGAAACTAAAGCATTATCTTTTACGGTAACTTTATTTTGAAGTTCATTATTATTATGATCAACAAACTTCGCCTCAACTGAACCACGACGGCGGAAAACTCCGATATTTCGAACATAGTGTTTATTATTATCGGTAAATCTAAAAGGTTGAGCTTTCAACAGTTAGATCGGTTGAATTTGTTGCTACATGGCTCGCTTTTTCATTCAGGTCATCGCCACGAACAACGGTTTCGATAGCGTTATTTCTAGTAAATTTCACTCTATGTGTTGTGAAATCTTTAGTGCTAAATCTATAATGACCTTGTGCATCAGTTTTTACCGTTTGAGAAGGTGTATTTTCACCATCTTTAAATAGTTCAACTGTATAATTTGATAGAAGTGTATCGATATTTTCATCGTATACATTGTTTTTGTTATTATCCTCAAAGGTAACCCCTTCAACTACTGCAGGATATTCAACCTTTGTTTCTACTGTATCAGATTCAACTAAATTTCCACTTGCGCTAATTGTAACAGCAACACTATTTTCTGGCAACAGTATTATCTGCCGCATTAGAATCTATTTGAGCAGTAAAATCAAAGTTTTCAACCGTTTGAGCTGGAATTTCATAACCTTGTTCCTGTTCAATCTTAATCATTCGAACCTTAGACCAATCAGAAATAGCATCCTTATCAACAAAGTTTTTATTCCAAGATTCAGTCTGATTTGAACCAGGCTCTTCTGTTGAATATTTAACCTTGAATCCATTTCGATCTTTTAATGGACCTGTCATTCTAACAGGGAACTGACTTCGCGATCTTCTTGAACACCCTGATTATTCTCAACAATCTTTTTATCATTAGATGTAGGTAATACTTCAAGAACACTAGATGTTCTTAGTGGTCTATCAGAAATATTTAACACAGAAATTCGATAATCTACTAAATCCGCAGGACTGAGTTGTGAAAGAGAAGTTTTGAAAAATATCATTAGGATTATGTTTTGCGAACATATTTTTTAATTGCAACTTGTTCTGGCTTTAAAACTCTAATTACTGCAGATTCTGAGGCTATATCTATATTATTCGTATTAATATTACCATCTTCATCATAATCAAGATCATCCAAAATCAACACTTCGATATTCTGAATCGATTACAGGATCCCACATCTGCAAAAACTTAAATTCATATTGTCCGTTCGGTGTAGTTTCAGAAACTCTCATTGAATCATTAATAAGAGAATATAGTTTTTTTATAGTCGCCGTTAGTAGCTTTATGCGAAATTTTAAACAACCTCTTGCCGGTATTTTTAAAAATTTTTCAATTAATGAACACTTACCATCATTAACACATTTTTGAGCTTCTTCACCAATTGTAAACTTGTCTGAAGATAAAATAGCATATGTCGGATTCTTTATTCCTGGTTCATAGATAAGATCAAGATATCCATCATCTTCAACAGACTGTCCTGCCTTAGTCAGTGTTGGTATATGTCCAGGGTCACCAAATTTCATATAAGCACTATCAACTGTAACTATTTCTTTAGCCGTAGCTATAAGTAATTGATACTGCTTCTTAGTTTCTTCATTTTTTTAGTTTTAATTTAGCTACACTTTCAATAGGGTATCTTTTCTTTGGTTGGAGCGAAGCTTTATATTTTTCAAAATCATAAAATTTTGTAGTTGTTTTTAAATATAAAGTCACACCATCACCAAACTTTGGTGGATTTGATTTAATATTTTCTGGAACTTTTTGCTTTAATGGATTTTGTTCCTTTTGGAAGATCTATTTTTAAGGTTATCTTTATTTAATTCACCAACTTTAACTTCTGTGCCATCTGCGTATGTTGCATAAATATCAAGTTTTTCAAAATAATATGGAACTATTTCATCCCCATTGACACTACTAATATATCGATCATTATCAGTTAATGTATCTTCGATATATTCTATCGACTCAAACTCTTTGTTTCCGTTATTTGTAACCGACAACCTAGTTTTTCCAATTAATCTCTCCGCTTGGCTTTGACTCACTAATATTAAAAAAACCTAGAATATCTACGCCCATCTTCAAAACTTCCATCCTCATATTTTTTTCTTCTGCCCAATTACTAGCATAATATTTATCGAAATAAAAATCTTTATTAGTAGAATATGGAATAGCCTTGGGGGTGATTGTAGAGTTTGCAGACAAATTCTTACTTGAACCATCTGTATAGCTTAATACAGCGTTAATAGTTATTGTTTCTTTCTTATTCAATAAAGATAAAGGCATTTTTCATTATACCTAATCAACACACCAGGTATATAAGTAGATTTAGTGTCAAAAGATTTTTTTCTAGAACTATCATCAAACTTCCAACCATCTTCAGTTGATCTCGGAGACATAGAAAGATGTTCGGGTAGGGTTATTTCATACCTAATATTCGATAGTTCTTTTTCTACCGATGTAGACATTAGTTCGTTCGTTATGATAGAAGCTAAAATAAACATCCCTTGATTCAGAAAAATGTTTCAATACTATTATCTGCTCTATATTTAGCTACATTAACATCACCACCTCCACTCATCGTGATGTAAGGGTCATTAGAATGTTTTTAAAGTATTTAAAACTTTACTTTTGTTTACTTAATAAAGTTCCGTCTTCGGAGTATAGTTCATGAGTAGTTTTCTAATTTATAGTTTTTCAGGAGTTTCTGGATCTTTAAGTTTAAATATATATTTATTGAATTTATAGAGCCTGCTCGTAAGTTTTTATAGTTAGCTTTAAAAATGTAATAATCATCATTTGAGATATCTT
>BNJS01002806.1_pt1 | contig 31089 bp, 48 predicted proteins | sample 8540461 | NCBI WGS metagenome assembly BNJS01 (sample SAMD00202454, study PRJDB9452) | human saliva metagenome | isolation source: human saliva | place: Japan | reverse complement strand
CGGTGCCTGGCGTGCGGTCGAACACGTGGATGTTCTCCGCCGCGGTGCTCTTCTGATCGTGCTTTACGCCGACGTCCTCCTACCGCTGCCTATGGCGGATGCGTACACCCTACCTCATACCACGACGATATGGTCATCGGGTACGGGTAAACATGCGATAACGGTACCCTTCGGACGCGGCGTTACTATCAACGGGCATTGGCGTGGTGCACCACCGTCCGCCCGCGGCGGGCTACGCGCTCAAGCCCATCTTCCGTGGCGCCAGACGAGACGCCCGTCGTCCGACCCGCCAGCTGCCTGGGACTGGATGGCGTCGTACCACCTCTGTACGCCGGGCGGAAGTCGCGCGACCGTCCTGCCGGGCTTAGACCCGACAGTGAGACGGTCGTTTCGCTGTCTGACGGATACGCTTCGGCGCCCACGCTCTCGCCTAAGGCAGAGGCCGCGCTCGATGCGTTAGCCGCCTTTCCCCAGCCGCCCACCGTGGCCGGGTGGAGCGTCGGGCGGGGTGCGAAACCTGCTCCTACGCTCACGGCGTTGGTGGCTGAGGGCGCTGTGCGTGGACGCGGAGTGAGCTGGCATCACCCGCCGCGTGAGACGTTCGTCCGCCTCGCTGCGGATTACCCCGACGAGGAAGTCTGCGGCCGCTATTTGACACGCTCCAGCGCGACGTCAGGAGCAACCTGCCTCCACTTCCTCGACGCCTCGACCTTCTCTCGCCCGACGGTCCGGCGGGAGGTTCCCCACCAGACTGCTGGCCACGAGTGGCGCATCGGCCGCCCTGCCCACGGCCTCGTTCGCCGTGGCGTGCGGCGCTCGTGGAGCGCGACGATGAGCCGCAACCCCCCTCGACGCGCGTACGCGTCCCGCCCGCCCCTCACATCGGCACAACGGTCGGCTTACACGAAGCCATTGGCATCCTTCGATACAGCCGTCTGCCTGCTCCGGCGCCCTCGTCCGGCAAGACGGAGATCTTCCTCCTCATCCTCGACACCCTCCGCGCCGGTCGGCAAGGCGCGCTCTACCTGTTGCCTGAGATCGCCTCACGACACAGATGACCCGGAGCGACTGGCGCGATCCTCGGCGGTGCTCGTCATCTACCATTTCAGCCTCACCGACCGCGAACGCGCGGAAGTGTAGCGCCGTACTCCGCACGGAGGCGAGGCCTGCGGTCGTCGTCCGCGTGCGGTCGTCGCTCTTTCTGCCTTTTCGATCGGTTGGGGCTGGTGGCAATGATGGATGAGGGCGCGATGAGCGTCGTATAGAGCAAAACGACGGCGCCACGTTACCATACGCGCTAACGCCGCCCTGATGACGCTGGCTCGGATGCGGGGCGCGGGGCGCTGCCCAGGTCGAGCACACCGTCGCTCGAGGACGTACTGCCCAGCGCGTACGGGGCGGTATAGCCATATCACCCCTCACCGAGCGTTATGGCGCTGCGCCGAGCGGAGTGTGCTTGTGGACACGAGAGGGAGATGCGGCGCAAACGGCGCATGAGGTCCGACGCCCTCCTCTCTCCGCAGCTGCGTGGGGCCATCGACAGTGCGCTGGCCGAGGCCGACAGACGATCCTCTTCCGCAACCGACGCGGCTGCGCGCCCGTCATGGGTGTCGCTCAGTGTGGCTACGTCCCGCGTTGCGCCTACTGCGCGATGTCAGCCTGACTTTACCATCGCACACAGCACACGCCTGGTGTGTCGTGTACGTGATTCACTGGCCTGCCGACGCACTGCAGTGCGACGGTGAGGTGGCGAGGCTGGGCTATGGCACGGAGCGCGTGGAGGACGAGATCAGCGCACTCTACCCCACCGATCCGCGTCAGGCGTTTGGACACCGACGCCGTCCGTACGCCGAGGCCTGTCGGCGCGTCCTCAACGACTTTGAGCAGGGGTGCGCAACTGCTCGTCGGCACTTTTTACAGATGCTGACCAAAGGCGACTTCGGTCGCGTGGTGGTCGTGGTCGGTGTGCTGAGCGCTGACAGCCTGATGGGCATCCCGACTTCCCGCCCACGAACAGTGCCTTTCAGCTGATGATGCCGAAGTGAGCGGTCGGGCGGGGCCGACGCGATCGCCGCGGCACGGTCGTCATCAAACCACGGACCAGTCCGCTCACCAGCAATGGGTGCGCACGTTCGATTATGTCAGCGTGGCCACCGCGCTCCTCGCTGAGCGTCGCCCGCTTCATCTATCCCCCTAGCCGACTCATCACAACCATCCTTTCGCCACGCACGAGGATACCCTGCGCCACGCCCGCAGGACGTATGCCGAGCGCCTCCGCCCGTCCTTCACCGACGGCCTCCTTGGTCTACTACGCTCCGCCCGTAGCCCGTGTGCGATCGCTTTATATCCGGCAGATCCTGCTCCAAGGTGCCCTCACGCACCCGCCGATGACGTCACGCCTCCTCCTCCTCACCATCACCACGCCCTCTTCTGCCCGACTTCGCCGGCCTTCGCATCCATTACGGGTGGACTAAAGACCGGGTTTTACGGGAGTTGTAAGGGCGTGCGTGGCCCAAAACCGGGTTTTACAGGGTGCAAGGTCTGCAATGGCCCAAAACCGGGTTTACGAGAATTTTGGGGTCTGCAATGGCCCAAAACCAGGGTTTTAGAAGTACAAGGTCTGCAATAGCTCAAAACCCGGGAGTTTTCAGGGTACAGTCTGCAATGGCCCAAAACGCGTTTTACGAGTGCAAGGTCTGCAATAGCCCAAAACAGGGTTTTACAGGGGTACAAGGTCTGCAATGCCCTAAAACCGGGTTTTACGAAGTGTAAGGTCTGCAATCCTCAGCATCAGATTCTAGCGTACAGGTGCAAAGCTCAGAATCAGATTCTGAGCCATTACAACGGTGTGCAATCCCTTCATAATCAGATTCTAGGACATTGCAAGGGTCTGCAAAGCTCCAGAATCAGATTCTGGGCCATTGCAACAGTGCAATCCTCTAAATCAGATTCTGGAGGATTCGCGCCCCTGCAATACGCTCGGAGTTGGTTGGGGGCGTCTAATCCACTAGCTGCAAAAAGCAATTTGAATGAGACTCTATCTTTGCGCCGCATTAATTCATTCACAGTAAGAAGAAACCATGTAGACAAATTGAAGTATTTGACGCTCCTCCTACTCCCTTTCTCGTCGTAGCGTGCGTGAGGGCTACAGCCGATCCGGCTGCAGGCGATGTAGGCAAGTAATTGTTTTGAACAGGCTGATTTCCTGACCAAGGTCTTCAGCTACGAGAAGAATCCGTCAGAAGTGGACCTACGAGGGCGACAAGCCGTGCATCATCGACTTCTACGCCGATTGGTGCGGCCCTGCCGACGCGTGGCTCCGGTGCTCCAAGACGTCGCCAAGCGATATAAGAGGACGAGATCGTGATCTACAAGATCAACGTCGACAAGGAGCGCGAGCTGGCCGGGACGTTCGGCGTGAGCGAGCATCCCAACCATCGTCTTCGTGCCCATGAAGGGCGAGCCACAGGTCAGCATGGGCGCCATGCCGAGGAGAGCTTCGTGAAGATGATCGAAGAGGTCTTGCTCGAGAAGAAAAGTAAGCGCCGCCACACGCTCACTCTCTGCATCGGCGGGCTCATCCCGCTGATGCCATAAAACTGGATGTCCGACCCACCCGCAATAGGGGTGAGTCGGACACTTCTTTGTACGCCTGCGATCGATGGCGAGGGGGGCAGACTGCGTGGTGGATTCGTTGTTGGCTTCGGTGCAGGTGCAGCTTCGGCTTCGGGGCAGCAGCCTCAGCGGCCGGTGCTTCAGCGGCCTTTGCAGCCTCTGCCTCAGCTTCGGCAGCCGCAGCAGCGGCGGCGGCTTCAGCCTCAGCCTGCGCCTTAGCAGCAGCTATCTCGGCGCGCTTCTTAGCCAGCGCCTCGGCCTTGGCCTTGTTTACTTCGGTCTCTGCGTCGAGGCGGGCCTTGACCTTAGCCTTCGATTTCTCGCGCTCAGCGTCCTTCACCTGTTGCAGGCCAGCTTCTTCTCCGAGGGCCACTGCCTGAAACTTCTCTTCGGCTTTCGCCTCGTCAAAGGCGCCCTTCTTAACGCCCTCCAGGAGGTGCTGCTTAAGGCATGACCCCCTCGCGAGAGGAGGATCATGCGCGCCGTGTCAGTGGGCTGTGCACCTACCTGCAGCCAATACAAAAGCTCTATCGAAATTCAAATCTATTGTGGCAGGATTAGTGTTGGGGTTGTACGAACCGATCCTCTCAATAAACTTTCCATCTCGTGAGAGCCCTGCTGTCTGCGAGTACGACCTGATAAAAGGCGTAGCCATGCACGGCCGAATCTTTTGCAATCTGATCTTTGTTGCCATGTTTGAATAAGCCACTTTCGTTGGTGTGATAAAATGCGGGCCGCAAAGATAGACAGACAGACGGGTGCAAGGCGCATCCAAAGCTTCGCGTTCAGCCCACCGACTTGCAGCTGTTTCGATACATTCGCCCAACCGGAAGCATATCTGTCCATACACGATAGGACATGAGACATCAAACGAATCATTGACGCCGCGCTGCTCTGCGCCGCTGTGCGGCGTGGGAGCTCGAGGGCACAGACGTATGAGGGCTCATCCAGCGGAGCTGCGACTATGCCGATCAGGGCGACCTGCGCCTGCGGCAGAACAGGCGCTCAAGGCGGCGCTGCACGTGAGCCGGCGAACCGCAACAATTTCGCGCCTCTCCTAATCTCGCACCATTCAACGCCAGCGCCTGGGCCCGACGGGATGAGAGGGCGCTCGTCCGTACACCCGCTGCGCTCGGTTTGCAGCCGGATAACAAGCTGATACTCTCTAATCGCGCGGGCTCTTCATCGAGGCGTGGCGGACGAGGCGCAGGCGCTGGCGGACTATGAGACGCTGCTCCGCGTGGATCCGGCCGATGTCGAGGCGCTTCCCGTCGTGGCGTTAACTGCGTGGAGTTGAAGGGTACATGCTGGCCGATGCGGACTTTGAGCAGATCTTGGCTCGCGACCGTGAATCGACGCTGGGCCGACTGGGCTTTGCGCTCTTAGACAAGGCACGCGGCAACTATGCCGACAGCGAGGCGGTGCTGACCTTCCTCATCGGCCGTGACCGGACGACCTCCGGCTCTGAGGCGTGCCGAACTGCTATTTCCTGATGAAAAGACCCGCCATGGCCCGGTCTCCGTCAGGGTATTCGCGGGTGAACGAAACCGTCAGCACCTATATATACTGCGCGGCAAGATCCGACTGGCGCGAGCGCGAGAGAGCGGCGGCCTGCAGGTTTCAGCCCTCGACACGGGCGCCGATCGGGCCGAGGTCGAGGGACTGATCAGATGACGTATTAGGGCGCTACGGCCAGTTTGGTCCGGCGGTACGCGGGATTGTTATTGGGCCACGTGGGCGGCGATCCAGGTCTCCTACCTCCGAGCGTCCCACGCATTGGGCGCCTTTGGGGGCGATGATGCTTCGGTGACGACGCCGGCGGCCATCGACGCGTCTACGGCGCGGCGGATGGCGGCAACGCCCTCGTCCGGCAGGTCGAAAGGCGTATTCAAAACATCGCGGCGGCCGGGGAGGATCATGGCCAGCGGGTTGGCGATGTTGCGGCCGGCGGCTGGGGGTAGGAGCCGTGGATGGGCTCGAAAGAGGCGACGATAGTGCAGCCGACTGACGCCGAGCAGTGGCCGGGCGATCCATGCTGATGACGGTTACGCTCGTCGGTGAGATGTCTGCCAAAGCATGTTCTCCGCTGACCACCACATCAAACTTTTAGGCCACTGAATGAGGCGCTGTGGCGGCGTTGTCGACAAACTGGTATAGCTCCGTCTGCGCCAGGAGATTTCCTGCGCACACCTCTTGCGCTACCTCACGCCACAGCCGTGGCATTGCGCCAGCACGTGGCCTTGTATCCACCGCTGCAGTGGCGGCGGCGCGCGCTGGCGTAACGCGTAGGCCAGACGCACGATCCGCTCGATCTCTTCGCGGGAATAGCGCTGCGTGTAAGCGCGCACTGCCCGTCCTCGCTGACGCGACTGCGGACGGCCGAAATGATCCGCCAGGTGAGTTCTACGCGGACGCGAAGACAAAGTCACGCAACTTCCACCAGATCGGCGAGCGGCGAGCGGCGAGCAGGGGAATGTGGTCACGGGGCGAGATGTGCGTAAGCCGACTTTTGCCCATGGCCAGCGGTCGCGCTCGGGCCGGACGCGGGCCGTAGGGTCGTTATCATGTTGAGGAGAGCCGATGAGCGCCATAGAGGACAACGTCGCTGCGCATGCGGAGCTCGTGAGTGGCACTCCGAGATACGGATCGCCCACGGCATCAATGGCGCAGGCGCCCGTGAGGAGCTGTCTCCGTGTGCGGCGATAGTGGCCAAATCGCTGATGGCGCGCACCGCTTTGCAGTGCCTGATCCGTCACTTCGGGCCTATTCCGTCGCCCGGCACTGTAACAATGTTGAGCTTCATATCGATGATGGTGCGGTCAGAGGGTACGTATTTGGGCTCCGTGAGACGTACATGGGTGTCGTGCAAGAGCGTGCTTTGGTGATCATCGAGATCGGCGCTGTATCGGTTGCAGGCGATGGGCGCATGGCGCGCGGCACTGGCGGAGGAGCATCTGAATATCCGCCTCGTGAGGCTGCCGGGTTGAGGTCGTCGATAAGGAAGACGGCGGTTGATCTCCTTGCGCACCACCATGGCGGCGATCTCCGTGTCTCGCATGCGGGGCCAGATGCGCACGCAGCGGATGTTGCTGTATTCGATGCGCTCCTCGAAGGCCTCCTTGATGAGTGTGCCGGTCGTCCCGTGCGAACCAGATTATGGCCGGCCAAGAAGTCGGCATTAAAAGACGGCCCAGTCGATCATGTCGACCTTGCGATTGTCGTGCGCAACGAGCGCGTAGTCAATTTCTTATGCCATATCAGTGGATTAAAAGTATTTGAATGCCTTGTGATCCTCACGCTGCAAAAAGTAGAGCGAGTTTCGACCTCCGTCATAAGGTTTGTAACCGTTGAAGCCTCAATACAAGTATTGTTTTGGTGTTGTAATCGCTTTGAGGTGCCAATACGCATGTGTTTTGAGTCGATTACAAACGCTTTTGAGGTGCCAATACGCATGTGTTTTGGGTGTTGCAAACCTTTTCAGAGCCAATACGAGTATTGTATTGGGGGTTAGTAACTGCTTTTGATGGCTTTACGCATGTTGTATTGGGGGTGTAATCATGCTTTTTGATGCCTTTTCGCATGTTGTATTGAGGAGTTATATCCCTCAGCGATCTCACCCTTAACGACGCAGCTCCTCGTAGAGTCGGCCGACGGGCAGGCCCATGACGTTGTAAAACGAGGCCCTCGATGCCGCGACACCCACAAAAGCCAATCCACCCTCGCTGTAATGCGCCAGCCTGTCACCGAAGGGGCGGAGACGGTCGATGTGAGGTGTGGCTTCGGATAGCGGAGCAAAGTCGACCGTGGAGCGACGGAAAATCGCCTGGCGTTGGCCGTCGCCCGGAGTCAGCACACGCCGTGACCACCGTATGGCGTCGTTCGGAGAGCCGGCGGGCATGCCGAGGCATCGTCGCGGTCGCGGGTTTACCAGGATGTCGCCCTCAGGACGACCACAGTGTCGGCCGGTGATGAGCAGCTCGTCGGCGCGACGAGCGAAGGCACGTGCGCTGGCGTGGGCGATGTACTGCGGAACGTCCTCAGGCCGGAGCGTCTCGGGGACGATTCATCAATGTCTCAGGATACGCGCAGTCGAACTGCACGCCCAACCGCCGAGCGCTCCGTCGGCGTGGCGACAGGATGCTAAGATGATGCGGTGCCTCGTGGGCAGTACGATCGCCGGCCGTGCTGGTTTCCATGCGCGCCGGCGCGGTCTGGTGCCCGCAGCCTTTCGCGCCTCATATTGCGCGATCGTTTCTCTAAATAATTATCAGCCATAATGTAGTTGTAAGTCGGACGCGAAAACACCAGATCTAGCACTAAGGTTCATGGATGGAGGATGACTCCGTTTTGTAGCAGGGTGCTTCAGGCCTGTTACTTTTGACCGCTCAAAAGATGAACTTCACAACGAGGATGAACAATGAAAAAGATGAACGAACAAAGCCTGGCGAATGCCTTCCGACTGTACAGAGTCGGGCGACATCCACCGCATGGAGATAGGGCACGACGCGGCCTGTGCGACATCCACCGTTACCTCTTTGATGGGCTTTACCCCTTCGCCGGCGAGGTGCGTGAAAAGAATATTGCTAAGGGTGGCTTTCGGTTTTGCGAATAGCCTCTACTTGCGGCCTGCGCTCGAGGGCCATCGAACGGATGCCGGAGGGAACGTTTGAGGAGATCGTGGAAAATACGTGGAGATGAATGTGCCCACCCTTCGTGGAGGGTAACGGACGGTCGATGCGCATTTGGCTTGATGGGATGCTGCGGCGCAGCCTCGGTCGGTGATCGACTGGCGGCAGGTGGATAAGTCGGTCTACCTCCGAGCCATGGGCGCAGTCCGATCAACGATTTGGAACTGCGCACGCTGCTAGCGCGCACCTCACGGATCGTATTGACGATCGCGAGGTGATTTTTAAGGGTATCGAGCAGTCGTATTACTACGAGGGCTACCGGCCAGGAGGAGTGACGGAGAACGGGAGAGGGGCGGCCTCATCAGCCCCCGGAGTGTTGATCCGCCGTTGATGTCGCTCTCACCTCCGGGGCTAATGATGATTTGTCCCTTCGGTCTGCACGGCGACGTCCCTACACCCCGTTTAGATTCCGTTTGTACTTTTACCGGCGTAACTCAACAAAACTTTTTGAGACCCATATGAATATGAACAAAGGATTAGCTGCATGCACCATGTTGGCCGCTGATGGCATGTAACACAACGGATCAGAAGAAAGAGGCGCCACGGATCAGACTGTGATCGGAGCGCCAGAAGTGAAGATCGAGAACGGACAGATGACCCCCGAGGTGCTCTGGGCTTTCGGTCGCGTGGGCAACGTCAGCGTATCGCCCGACGGCAAGCAAATCGCCTACACGGTGACCTATTACAGCATCCCCGAAAACCGAGGCAACGCCGATCTCACATCATGGACGCGGACGGCACGAACAAGAAGCAACTCACCCGCACCGCCGCCAGCGAGAGTGCTGTGGCTTGGAAGCCGACGGCAGGCTATCGCCTACCTGCGTGAGGGTAAACTCTGGAACATCGCCCCGGACGGTGGCGCCGAGAAGCAAGTGTCCGACATCGAGCAATCGATCGAAGGATTCCTCTACGCCCCAGCTGGCGATAAGATCTTGCTCGTGATCCCCACCAAGATCGAAAAGTGCATGAATGGCGACCCTCTGAGGACCTCGACAAGGCCAAGGCCTACGTCTACGACGATCTCATGTACCGCCACTGGGACACGTGGAAGGACGGTTCCTACAATCACCTCTACCTCGGCGACGTGCAGGGCGACAAGGTGAAGACCATCGAGGACATCATGCCCGGCGAACCTTTCGACTCGCCTGTGAAACCCTTCGGTGGCACGGAGCAGATCGCTTGGAGCCCCGACGGATCCGTGATTGTCACACCTGTAAGAAGCTCTCCGGACGCGACCATGCCTTCCAAACCAACTCCAACCTCTACGCCTACACGTTGGCCGACAAGCAGACGCGCCTCCTGACGCCCGACATGCCGGGCTACGACCAGAACCCGCAATTCTCGCCTGATGGCAAGACGCTCTTTGGTCAGCATGCGCCGCGGCGGATACGAGGCAGACAAGGGCGGATGATGATGATGGAGTGGCCGAACGGACAGATGGTGGACGTCTCCGACTCGCTCGACGCCAGTCCTTCGTCGCTGCAGTGGACGCCCGACGGCAAGACGATCTACCTCACCGCCCCGATCAAGGAGGCCTATCAGATCTTCGCCTTCGACGTAGCCTCTCGCTCCTTCCGTCAGCTGACCGATGGCAATCAGGATTATCAACACGTGGCGTTGGCTGGTGATAAACTGATCGCTACGCGCACCACGCTTGTCGATCCAGCCGAGATCTACAGTGTCGACCCAGCTACGGGTAAAGGGCACAGATCTCGCAGGTGAACAAGGATTTGCTGAGCAAACTCAACCTGCCGACGTTCGGAGAAGCGTTTCGTGACCACGACGGACAACAAGCAGATGGTAACCTGGGTGGTCACCGCCCAAGTTCGACGCCTCGAAGAAGTATCCCATCCTGCTCATGTGCACCGGGTGGCCCGCAGGGTGGTGCTCAGCCCGTCGTTTAGCTACCGCTGGAGCCCATATGTTGATGGCTGCACAGGGTTACGTGGTCGTTGGCCTGCTCGCCGCGGCACGTCCGGATCGGGTCAGGGAGGCTGACGCCATCTCGAAGCATCACGGTACGCAGGATGAGCAAGACCTGCTCGCCGCTGTCGACGAGATTTGCAGGAGCCGTGGGCAGACAAGGATCACGTCGGTGCAATGGGCGCCAGCTGCGGCGGATTCTCCATCTTCCACCCTGGCCGGCACACACAAGGGTCGCTTCAAAGCCTTCTTGGCGCACTGCGGCATCTTCAACTCGGAGTTCATGTATCCGACGACGGAGGAGATGTTCTTCGACGAATCGGGAGAACGGCGGAGCACCGTGGGACAAGGACAACAAGGTGGCTCAGAACACCTACTCACATTCGCCTCCCACCTGATGGTGAAGAACTGGAACACGCCGATCGCGATCGTTCACGGTGAGCAGGACTTCCGCGTACCGTATTCGCAGGGGTATGGCGGCGTTCAACACAGCGCGCATGTTGAGGCGTGGAGAGCCGTTTGCTCATCTTCCGACGGAGAATCACTGGGTGCTTAGTCCGCAGAATGCCATCCTCTGGCAGCGTGAGTTCTTCAAGTGGTTTGACAAGTACCTCAAGAACGGGGACAAACCGAAGGAAAGCGGAGAAACCGAAGGCGTAAGGCTGGGCTACATATGTAAGGGGCGAAAATCTCGCTACAAAGCACCTATCACATCTGATTACTGTGGGCGCTCACAGAGAGCCCTTACCACCGCGCCATAGGCGCATAACCCTGTTTTTATGAGATCGCACATCAATAAACTCGAGGACGGGGCTGCTTTGCGGCAGTCCTGTCTTTTTCATGCACGGCGCAGATAAGAGTGCTGCGCACGGAGTGGCTGACAGTAAGAGATGGCTGCCGAAGCCGGCAGTAGCTCGTCCGACATCCGCGTGTGGGTGAGAGGCTATCCCGAACGCAAAGCCGACTAAGAACGGCATGCTGCGCTTTGAGACGTCCGACGCCCAGAAGACGCGTGCAGCCATACAGCAGGCCGTCACCGAGGCTAAGGGCTACGTGGCCAGCGACAGCAAGGACGAGGGTGAGGGCCGACAGACCTCCGACCGTTACGCTGCGTGCCCAGCGACCGGTTCGACGCCCTCGTGGATCGTATCACTGCACGAGCCGGCAAGATCGACTACAAGAACATCGAGGTGAGCGACGTCACCAGGAGTACATCGACCTCGATGCCCGCCTCAAGACGCAGCAAAGACCTCGAAGCCCGCTATCAGGAATTGCTCACGCGCCAATAGCGGATGAGGTCCTCAGCGTCGAGGCGCAGATCAGCAGTCTGCGCGCCGAGATCGTGAATCAGCCGAGGGGCAGATGCGCTATCTCAAGAATCAGGTAGCGCTCAGCACGCTCACCGTCTCGTTCTACGAGAAGACCGTCGCCGCAGGTTTCGGATATAGAGTTCCCAACGCGCACTGCGTCAGGGGATGGGACAACCTCCTGCTGTCATCGTCGGCCTCGCGAACCTCCTGGGCCCATCCTGTTGTTCGTCGCCATTGTGTGGATCATCATCGCACGCATCAGGCGCAATCGAAAGAGAAAGAAGGCGGCTGCGTCGCAATCAGTTACGGCCTTCGCCGGATAGTTATGCGCCTCGGCGCAGTAGTCGAAGTAGTTATAACGTCAAGTTCGATGTAGACCATCCCTACTGATTTCCTCGAGGAAATGAGTGAAGCTCATCCCAGCGATTTCCTGAGGAAATGAGTGAGTAAGTGAGTCTGGCCGATTTCCTGAAATGAGCCGAAAAAGTTTTGTGGCGAGCGATTTCCAGAAAAGTACGCATATCGAACTCACACGTTATAACTACTTGACTACGCGCCGAAGGGTGCATAACTACATGAATCAATCATCATAATCCATTACATCACATAAAATGAACACCAACACATCTATCTCGGGTTGCTCGGAGCAGCCTCGTATTCATGGCTGCATCGTGCAGCTCTAACCAAACAGAAGGAGAGAAAAATTTTTGAAGCAATCCGATTTTCCCGCGCCGCCAGTGGCTGAGGTTCACCCCGACACCTTCGTCAACCCCCGGCAAAGCAGCGCATCGACAACTACTACTGGATGAAGGATAAGACGAATCCTAAAGTCATCGAGTACATCAGGGGCCGAGAACGCCCACACCGACACCGTCATGGCCCCTACCCGCGACCCACAACAGAAGATCTACGACGAGATCCTCGGTCGCATCAAGGAGGACGACGAGAGTTATCCCACCTACGACGACGGCTATTACTACTACAGCCGCACCGAGAAGGGCAAGCAATACCGCACCTACTGCCGCCGCAAGGGATCGATGGACGCCCCCGAGGAGGTGATCTTCGACGTCAATAAACTGGCGGCCGGTAAGCAGGCCTTCATCTTCCGCGGCTACATCATCAGTCCGGACAACAGCAAGGCGGCCTACTTCTACAACGAGACCGGATCGTATGCCGAGTTCACCATGAAGGTGCGCGACCTGCCTCCGACAGGACGTCGGCTTTCACCGTCGAGGGCGCTGCATCCGTGGCTTGGGGCCAACGACAACCGCACGCCTTCTACAGCGCCATCGACCATACCCTCCGCTCATCGAAGATCTTCCGTCGCGAGCTTGACGCCGCCGAGGGGACACTCGTCTACGAAGAGAAGGACGCCAAGTTCAGCACCCACGTCCGGCCACAAAGACGAAGCAATTCATCTTCACTCACCTGCGGCAGCTCCACAACCCTCGACGAGCGCTACATCCGGCCGATCGGCCCACGGACGCCTTCAAAGTCTTCCTGCCCCGCACGAAAGACGTCGAGTACAGCGTCTATGCCCCACGCCGACCGCTTCTTCATCCGCTATAAAGACAAGGAGCACCTCAACGGACTCCATCTACGAGGCGCTCCCTCACGGGCTACGAAGACCGCAAAACGTGGAAGGAATTCTGCCCCACGACAAGGACGTCCGCATCGAAGCCCTCGACGTGCCTCAAGGGATTACGTAGCCTTTTAGAGCTTTCGCAAGAACGGCCTCAACGAGATCCGTATCAGCCCATCAATGGTGGCGAAACGAAGACCATCGCCTTCCCCTGAGCTCCGTCTACACCGTCTCCCCGGCGGCAATCCGGAGTACGACGCCACCACGATCCGCTACACCTACACCTCCCTCAACCGCCCCTCGACGCTCTCACGAATACGCCATCACTGACGGCAAGACCACCAAGTTGAAGGAGCAAGAAGTGCCCTCCGGCTTCAACCCCGACGACTACGTCGTGGAGCGCCTCATGGGCCACCGCTCCGGACGGCGTCCGGCACCCATGGCCGTGGTGTATAAGAAAGGCCTCAAGCGCAACGGATCGGCGCCCGCCCCGCTCTACTCCTACGGATCGTACGGCAGCAGCTCTGACGTCTCACTTCAGTCCCGCCTATTACAGCCTCATTGACCGCGGCTTCGTCTTCGCCATCGCCCAGATCCGCGGCGGAAGCGACCTCGGCGAACAGTGGTACTGAAGACGGCAAGCTGCTCAAGAAGAAGAACACCTTCACCGACTTCATCGCCTGCAGTGAGCTACTCATCAACGAGCATTACACCTCCGCCTCACGCCTGGCAGCGATGGGTGGCAGCGCCGGCGGCCTGCTCATGGGCGCTGTAGCAACATGCGCCCCGACCTCTACCAGACGATCGTCGCCCAGGTGCCCTTTGTGGACGTCATCAACACCATGCTTGACGAGTCGCTGCCCCTCACCACCGGCGAATACGAAGAGTAGGGGCAACCCCAACGAGGAGGAGTATTACAACCACATGCTCTCCTATTCGCCTTACGATAATATCCGGGCGCAGAACTACCCCAACATGCTTGTCACCGGCGGCCTGAACGACTCAAGTGCTCTTCCACGAGCCCTCAAGTACGTCGCCAAGCCCGCTCCAGCGAAGACGGACGACAACATCCTCATCCTCCACATGGACATGGATTCCGGCCACGGCGGCGCCACCGGGCGCCACGATAGTCATCAAGGACACCGCCTTCGAGTTCGCCTTCATCCTCAATCGCGTCGGCATAGCCAAGTGAGAAGCTGTTTTGAATTTATTGAGTGATTGTTTTAATGAGCTGTTTTGGTCGGAGCTATCCTCTTCTATTTCGGGCCTATCCAGGTCTATTTCCGCCTTTGTCCCATCTTTTCGTCACATAGCTCGCCATGCTCCCTTAAAAGATGAAACAAAAATCCCTGGAAATATCCTCTGTATATCCTCCGAAATAAATTCCAAACAGCTTCTGAGCGTTGGCCGGTGTGTCCGTCCACACACTGTTTGCCATGAATGCCCCCTTTCTGCTTCAAGCGAGCAGGAGGGGCTTTTCTGAGTGCATCTCATATACCAGCCTTTTTATGCTGACTTCTCATCAAAATTCGATCACTCGAGAGCTTTTAAAAACCTCATGCGTCATCAAAATTTGATCACGCGAGAGGTAAAAAGCTCGTGCGTCATCAAAATTCGATCACACGAAAAACTATTCGGAAATATCCTCTGTAAAAGAAGAAGTTAGTCGGTCGTGGGCATTGGATAGGTAACGAAGTGGAACGAGCGAAGCGCTTGGGATTGCTAGAATCTGCACAAACAAAGGGCGCTTGTCATTTGAGAGTGCAATGTTACTATGACTATTTGAATTACAGGCGTTTTTGATGCGATTCTCTCGATTTGGCTTTCGGTTTGGGAAAGGTCGGGATGGATGGAGCGGATGAACGTCTAACATCATATTCCCCGCCCCCGCTTCTTCTTTTTCCCGGCTTGGTTTTCTTAGCGTCGCTGCCATGCAATCTCAGCGTAGTCTGTGCCGTGGGTCTGTAGGATTGTTACTTCGCCCACCTCTGAAAGGAGGCTTTCCGCAGTGTCTAAAGCGGAGCTTGCGACTTGTGCAATAGATGTACTGTCGTTCGTAGTTCTCGTGAGAGGAACATGGAATGACCCGACAGGCCTTTCCCGCGGTGTTTGTCCAGTAGGGCGTAGCAGATGCTCCGAACTCTGCTGCTTGTCCGCTCTCTTCAGGATCGGCTTAGGGCTTTCCGATGCGGTCGTACGGAACGGACTCGTTGGCGATGGTCAGCCCGTACTTGAGACTGAGTTCTTTCGGCCACTCGCGGCTCGATTGCCGACGAAAGTGGTGTCGTAGACCTGCCCACCGAGGCTGATCCGATTGGCGATGTTGTGGATATGCTTGTTGTCGGTGTTTTCTGTGGTGCTTATTCTATGGTTGGGGGCGATGAGAACGTACGTGATTACGGCCCTCTCCTCGGCCCCCAAGGCCAGGGAGCAAGCTCAGTTGTGGGAACAAACTGACGTCTTGCATTACCGTCGTCACGCCCGTTACGTACCCGCTGTATTTCTTGTAATCAATGCATGCCATGCATTCAGGCGGTTGCTGCTTGTTTGGCGTGCATATCGTTTGTGGACTCTTTGATGGAGCGGTGTGCTTGATTACAGCTTTCTCCACTCTTCGATCTCATCGGCGTAGTCCTCAAGTGAGCATACTCGATGCGCTCTACGAGGATCAACAATGGCACCCCTGATCTTCCAATCGACGGACAACAAAGTCGGCACGCTCCTGAGTCGCCCGGACTGAGGGAGACCGCTCGACGATCTGTCAGCTTGGTAGGGACGAGGAAGGTCTGCTTTGTAAGCTTCCAGTGTTCCTTGCCCTCATTTTGGCGCTGATGCGTTTCGGTGTGGGTGCACTCTCGGCAGACGTTTGCAGACATCTACTTAACCCTTTACCGGAGAGGAGGAGGCTCAGAAGGGCAAGACGCCCAGACCGTCATCGACAAGAGGCTGCAGAGACAGCTACAAAGAGCTTCGTCCGTTGATGGGCAGCGAGCAGACGCAGAGGCTACGCCGTGCCCTGCGGATCTGTCCGCCGAGGAAAAGGATGCTCGAGAAAAAGTGACGCTGGCAACTCTGGTTGCCGGTCCGCTGATCAAAAGTTCGCTGGCAACTCGGATTGCCGAGGCCGCTGGGTCGTAAGTGACGCCAAAAAGTCGCTTGACGGGGCCGCTGGTCGTAAGTGACGCTAAAAAGTCGCTTGACGAGGGCCGCTGGCTCAAAAGTTCGCTGGCAACGCTCTGGTTGCTCCAATCCCATTATACAACCTCATGCCAAAATCACCATGCAAATCATCCTTGTAGACGGCAAGGCTTGGGAGTGACATCGCCCGCCTTTGCCGACTTTATCCACCGCATCGAGCGGCTCATCGGCAATCCGCCCGAGGCCGACGAATGGCTCGACAACGACGCCGTATGCCGCTGGCTGAACATCAGCCCTCGCACCCTGCAAACCTTGAGAGATACGGGCAAAATCCCTTCTCCATGGTCGGGCATAGGTTATTACAAAGCCTGTGACGTCTCAGAATTACTGATTCGAACGCTGAATGAACGATGGCAGAGCATGCAATCATTACGCAAGAAAGTCCTCAAATGCAACTGTTTGTCCAACTCATGGCGGGCGTATTGAAGAAGCTGGAGCGCTGTGCGCCTCAGCGCGTCCCACGCCTCGCTGGGAGTTTATCTCACCGGCGAGGAGGTCTGCGAGCGGCTTAGCTCAGCACCCGCACGCTGCAGGAGTATCGCAGCCGCGGCCTCCTGGCCTTCTACAAAATCGGCAGCAAGATCCTCTTGTAAACAGAGCGACTTGCAGGCGATGCTCGACCGACATTATAACCCCATTCAAAAGCCTTCGGTATGACGATAGAAAGAGCTACGGCGCGCTAGATTGGCCGCCAAACTGAAGCGATGGGCGGCGGTATTGGCGGCTGCGCGAAGCAAAGCGCAAAGGCGGAAAATGGAAGCGGAGGCGAAGGTGGAAGAGTCGCTCTTTTTCGATCCGCCCGTAGAGCTCGAGGCGACAAGAAGCACGCTTGATCCTCCTCCGGCGGAAGTTGTTGCGCCCGCCTCTCCGCTCCCCTCTCCACCTGCTGCGGCTCCCTCGAAAGGCCAAGAGTCACAAAGAGGATTTGGCCGCATTTCGAGAGACGTACCCAACCCGCGCGCTATCAGCCACCGTAGGCGGTCTATGTCTCCGACGAGACTCCAGCAAGGCTGGACTTCGTTGTCCGCCGAATCGGTCTGCGAGGCGCCAGCATCTCGGGCTATGTCGAGCGCGTGCTTCGGGAGCATCTCGACGGCTACAAGGACAGCATCGAACTATGGCGGAAGCTCTGAACACATGCACGCTTAGCGGGCTACGCCCTCCCGAACACCTTGCATGTATTGAGTGCAAGTGTTCAGGTACTGGGCACCTCCTATTCTGGGGCCCGAGCAAGGTGTGTCTTTGTACCACAAATTGCCATTTGTACCACAAAGACCCTTGCCCCGAAAGAGATTAAATCACCCAAAGTCGTGATTAGATAACAGAATAAAACATAAGATTAAGCTAAAATTAGAAGTAGCCAACAACAATCGTTACGGACACAGAGAGATAGAGGAAAGTGCCATGCTGGGATAGATGGGACACCCATGACCGACGTGAAAGGATCAGCTACGAGCCATCGACCTGTACAACAAATCGGGTGCGGTGAGCAAATCCGATTTTTGTCCGTGCTGAATCCTCGGGAGAATTTCATGAAAGTAATCATGGTGGACAAGTCTGCCGTGGAATATAACCGCAAACCGTCTGAACTTACGACAGTGCTCACGGAATAGGCGAAACTACAATCAGATGGCGAAACTCTTGCATCTTATGACTGATAAGAATCGTACAAAACCTTTTTCCGTGAACTTATAAGATTCACGAAAAAGTTCAAGTTACTTCAGTAACAAACTGTGGAGTTAACAGAGGGTCTATCGTCATATTCATATAACAACTATTCCTTCTGCATCTTATAAAAATATACATCCTTTCTAAGTACAACGACAAAAATTAATAAATATTGATTTTTAAACTGGTTAGTTCAGAAATTAATATTCTTGATAGGTAATCCAATCCATATTTTAAAGATACTTACAGCCTATTACCTTTGTTTTTGTCATTCTAATAGCTTTTTATTTTTGTATCAATATAATCACCTATCTTATAACACCAAACAAAAAGCAAGCATTACTAATAAAACTAATTTCTATTCTATCAATTTGAGTTACATGGGTTTCTTCAAGATTAAACCACTACTCTTAAATGCTTTGAATAATGTCTCTATTTGCCATCTTTTTACATCTTTTTCCAAAAGATTCTTTAGGTTTATTGAAAGAAATGATAATATGAAAACTCTATTTTTATTATCTTTTATCCTTTTCATTCCTGAAAGATAACAATATTCTTTATTAATTACCATTATTCTATGAAAATGCCTTATCTCTCCAATCTTTAAATTAGTTGGAAATAATGCCATGCTTTTAGCTAATGCTAGGATCAAAAACCATAAAATTCTCTTATTCTAATGTGATAAGCTATCTTATTGTCATTTAAGAAGGCTATCCATTCTTTTCCTACAAATTCTCTATCTACTAACAAACAATCAATACAATCAGATCCAAAACCAATTTATAAAATCATTTTATTAAGGCAATTCTTTTCTTCTGTATTTGAATTGCCTTTTCTTATCTAACATTTTGAACATCAAAGGAAAAAGCTATGTTTTTATAACTTATTCCTAACATCAGAGATTGATATCTTTTCCTCCTAACTTCCACCAGTCGTCATCTATTAATATCAAGTTATCTTTCTCTGGTAATAGACTAAGATAAGTTGCGCTCATCATTTCATGGGTAAATTACATCAGCAAGAAACGTTGAAATCCGTCTATAGTTACTAGAGGTGGCTGCTTTATTATCGAATCCTGTTGATAATTTTGAAAATTAACACTCTTTACCTTACACAAAGGGCTGATTATTAAACAAATAAATTTTAATTCCTCTAATTTTAATTTGTTGGGAAAAATACTTTTGAAATATAGGTAATAATTTTGAACTTTTACTGAGCTGATATTCTTGTTTAGAGTCCTCGTGTAGTAAATTAAAAACTCTAATATAATGAATCTCAGCTCTTTTGTCAAGTATTTTTACATTATTTATAATAATCATGTCGTGTACTAAAGATTTTACAATCAGAATGCCTCTAAACTAAAAGTAGATTATTTCAAACCAATCAGGAAGAACCTATGCTGCTAATAGTGTAGATGCAGTTATCTCCAGAGAAGGAAATAAGTTTACTATTTTCTTTCTCAACAAAGAAAGAGATTTGCTGCCCTTTCAGGTGAATTTACTGGAGATGCAATAAAGGATTTTCAACAATCAGTTATTAATAAAGTAGAAGGCTTATAGGAACAGTACGTGTTTTCAAAAGCAAAGAGTGGCTATGCTGGAAAGTACACGTGAATTCTAATGAGTAAATTTACTAATTAGCAAATAAAACTTCTCTTTATCTAAAAATAAAGGGAAGTTTTTTATGTCTACTCCCAACACCTGATCACCTGACACCTGCCCCCTACAAAAACCCTTTTCTCCTCGCGATATCAATCGCTTCTATAAAGGCTTTCGGCATTGAACTTTTCCCGTATATTTTGTCGGTGTCTATTCACTGTGGAGTGCTGATGAAGAGCTTTTCAGCTATTTCTTTGCTCGAAAAAGCCTTGAGAGACAAGTGAGTGATTTCCTTCTCCGTGGGAGTGCAAAAGCGTCCTCTTCTTCTATTTTTATAGGATAATCTCCGTTATACAGTGTTTCATTTGCCTGTCACCGGCAAAATTCTCAGATTGGTTGGGGCGCAATTTCCATAATGCCTAAGGCGAGGTGAGTATCGTCAGTAACTGCAAAGCGTTGCACCTCGTTAGTCACGCGCCAATAAGTGCCATCGCTTGCCATTCCGCGATAGTCGTAAATGTATTTGTACTGCACTTGTTCTTCTGTAGGTAAGGAGGAAAGAAACTCGCAAATCTTCTCATCTATGGAGGCTCTCTTCATCGCTAAATCATCAGGGGTGAATGCGTCGTTTTGCGGATAATCTTGTATTCACTGCTGTCATTTTGAGGAATATCGTCATAACTCAAGGGTTTAAACTTATCGGAAATAAAATAGAAATGCCCGTTTTTATCTACTATAAAAACGGCATTATTATTTTGCAAGCATTTCGGCATAAGGGATTACTTCTGTGCTAGATTTTCATAGAAGCTGAGGTACTCATCGTCAATTAAAAATGGTTATTTTTGCGTATTGCCACATTTGTGCAACCGCGTAATTTTGCCCCAAAATTAATAATTATCTCTCAAAGATGAAAGATGCAACAGTATTATTATAGGTAGTGGCTGGGCGGACTCATCGCTGGAGCCACTTTTTGGCACTCTGGGGCAAGAAAAGTAATTAGTGCTCGAGCAACGACTATATCGCAGGTGGTTGTGCTACCGCTTTCAAACGCATAAAGATTACCTAATGGAAGTAGGTTTTGCACGAAATCGACGGACTCCTGAAACTGACCCTAAACGTCCTATCTTAGAACTTTTTAGGGTGTTTGAGAAAGTAGAATTTCTAAAAGTACCCGAATTCTACCATTTGAAGAAGCAAAACTTTCAGTGTACCCTGCATCACAGGGCAGAAGCCAAAGAGCAAAACTCATTGCCGATTTTCCCGATAGCAAAGCCGAAATCGAACGCTTTTTAAACTTATCGATAAAGCTTTACGCCGAAATGCGCGGCGACTCCCCGTAGCAAATGGCTCAATATATTGCTCTACCCGCTGATGCCTTTCTTGATTCGATCATCAAAACTTCTACAATGAACACAGGTGATTGGCTGGATGCAAATATCAAAGATGAAGCGCTCAAAAACGTGCTCACGGCTAATTTAAGGTTATATATACTGATGACCCTTATAACCTCGCTGATGTACTTCCTGATAGGCAAAAGGTAGCTATTTAAAAAGGAGGAGGCAACTTCGTGAAAGGGGTTCGCAATCAGCTCTCTAACTACTTGGTACGATTTATTGAAAAGCATGGTGGACAAGTGCTTGCAGGTAAGTTGTAGAAGAGATTTTTGGTGGAAAACAACCAAGCTGTGGGGGTGAGCTATCGCGATACATTCAACAGTGCGGGCAGCTAGCGATCACTCTATGCCGATGGTGTGGTCGCCAATGCTGCCCAACCTATAGTCGCTCAGATGCTCCCCGCAGGCCTTATCGCTCTAAATTAGCGCAAAAGGTGGCGCCTTTAGAACTCAGCCTGTTTCCTTGCTCACCATTTGTTTGGGTTTCAATACCGATTTGACTCGGCGTAACCCACTATTCTACCATCATTCAAGGTCAAAAAGACTATCAATTGAAAGATGTAAAAGCCGACTCGCAAGGTGATTGGGCTCAAAAATCATTTACTGTGAATTACAGGGGCAGTAGATGCCCAGTTGCTCCTGAGGGAAAAGACGGTAGGAGTAATTTGCGCTATTGATTACCTCAAAGAATGGGAAGGACTCGGTGAAGCGGAATATCAGCAGAAGAAGGAAAAAGGTCGCGCAGTTGTTTTTAGCGCGTTTAAACTGAATTTCCACTATTCTTGAGTGTTGAGTATTATGAGGGTAGCGACTGCCAAAACCATAAAAGATACACTTTAAACCCACAGGGTACGCCCTATGGTTATGTGCAAGTCGGTGAAACAAACCTACCCTAAACGCGATAAGCTCACCACTTCACCACTGAAAAACTTTTATACTTTGCCCTCAGCTTGGGCGCCTTCAGGTGGGGGTATTCGGGGCGATTTACAGCGGTTTTATGACGGCAAACAAGATGAAAACCGAGTGAAATGGCGCAACTACGTACCCTCAATGCTCACCGATGAACGCTGTGTAAAACTCTTAGCCAAAAGACCTCATTGCCGATAATACTATACTTGCTCACTTTTTGAAAAAACCTAAAGATTTAGAATATAAAGCAGGGCAGTATGCTGTTTTGCGCCTCGATAACCTCGATATACCGCATTGGATATACCCTTTGCGTCCGCTTTCAATGGTCTCTCATCCTAAAGATGACACTGCAATTCGCAATGCGCTTCAGCGATAGCAGTTTTAAGAAAAGTGTTGCCGAAATGGCAATAGGTGATACAGCTACGATATTCGCCCCTATGGGTAATTTCACTCTTAAAAAGAAAATAAGCGCATTGTGTTTTCCTCGCCTCCAGGCATTGGCATTACCGTACTCCCGATGCTCAAAACCTTAGAACAACAGCAATTTGCAGGTGAAGTAGTAGTGTTTTTACTCCAATAAAACCGAAACCTCAGCCGCTTTTTCACAGCGATTTACAGCACAGCACTTTGGCTAACTATGAGTTATCTGCCCATGTTCACCGCCACCCAAAAAGCGCCTCAACGCTGCTTTCTTAAAGGAGCATCTCACACCCTCACCGATTGTGAGTATTACATCGTAGGGAACCAATAGCTTTACCAAGCAATGCAGGAACTCCTTCTCAACGAAAAAGTCCCTGCAGCGTTTATTTTTAAAGATGATTTTGTTTCATCATTTCCACGAGCATAGCCGGCTATGTAGGGATATAGTCAACCGAAAATGGTTTGCGAAATCATGTACTTGGGAGCGCCCCTTTTTCGCAAACCATTTCTGTTCGACTATAAATGATGGAACAAAAGGGCAGAACAGGCCCCGATAGCCCCGAAATAGAAAAAGGAAAAGATCCGCCAAAACAGCTCCTTAAAAATAATCAGTCCAATAAATTCAAAAACAGCTTCTAAGCTGGTCGCGATGAATGAAGAAGTTGGTATGTAGTCTGTTCGTAGTAATGTCGCATACGCCTTTCCAACTACACCCCAATCCTTCTTCTTTCACCGCGACTACCCCGTTGTAGTCATGTAGTAAGATCTCATTCGGTGAAAGGAGAAAAAGACCTGTTTAGACAGCCGTGCGGGGGATCACACTGGAAGCAGTTTGTTGCTTCCGGATCAGCCTGTCCATAGTCTTCCGAAAATCTTTTTGTCTGTCACCTGCGCATGAGATCTGCGTGCTGGAGATGGACGCGTGCCCCATCATCTTGGCGATGCTCTCTATCGGAATGCCTGCACTGAGCGACAACGTCCCAAACGTATGATGACGAGCCATGTGGAAGAGACAGGCGTTGTCTGATGCCACAGGCTTTGCCCACAGTGCTCAGTTTGTTATTCATCGTACTGCGGCTACAGCTGCAAGGAAAGAGACAAGGCAGTCACCTTTCTCTTTCATCGTTTTAGTTCCTCTTAGCATCTACTAAGGATCTCCTCGCGATCAGATGTAACGGTGACGATGGATTCCACTTTCGTCTTCTGCCTTTCCTTGCGGATACCTCCTACCGTCGGCCGACGTTTTGGATATGAGAGAACTTTAGGCACTCCATGTCCGCAATGGCCAATCCGGTGAAGCAGAGAAGAGGAACATCCGTCGGGCAAGCTCTGCTTCCTGTCGTTCACTTTCAGCGCCATGAGCTTGGCTATATCACTCTTTGCAAGAAGCGAATCTTCCTCTCTTCCTTTTCGTGGTGAGCGTCCTCAAAAGGATTATAGCGGATGATCTTTGAGCTGACTCGCACGATGCATCAATCGGCTGAGCCAGCAGAGGTGTCGATTAATCGTCTTCGCTGCAGACTCGCTTCTTTTTGATATAGAAGCGGAACTCCTCAAACAAGTCTTCTGTAACAGCGTGGATGGGCATGTCCTTTCGCCCTTTGTCTGCTATCCACTCGTGAGCATCTTGTCGAATAGGTGTGATTTCGATAGGTGCCCTCAGATCTTGACTTACCCACGCATGCTTTTACAGATTGCAACTCCGCCCCTACTCATGGTCAAAAGGGTAGTCGGTGCCGCGGCGGTAACACCCTGCAAACGGTTCTTGAGCAGTTCTGCACTGACCACGCCGTCATTCGTAAAGCATTTCCGCGTAAGTCTTTTCCTAAGCTCCCTGGATGCCGCGAGGCGTTGATTGATTTTTCTTTTCGCCGGTTGTTCCCCTGTCCGCTGTTCCATTCGGTCGACAGACATTCCTCGCCGGTTGTCATCACCGTACCTCTGCCATCGATGGTGATACGGCAAAAATGGCTGTCTTGCCAGTCTGTCTTCGTCTTCTGTCTGTTGATGTAAAACAGGATCTTGAAATGTACTTCTCATATCGGTTTCGGTTAAATGGTCAGGTGTAAATCTTCGGTGAAGGCGATCAAGCTGATCAAACTCCTCAAATAGCTTTTTGGGGAGTGACTTCCACATATCGTTCGGTCATGCGCACAGTACTATGCCCAAGCATCTTGCTTACGGTTTCGATGGGAACGCCCTGTTCCAAGGTGATGAGCGTAGCGAAGGTGTGCCGGGCGGGTGTGTGGTGATAGGTAAAGACAGTCCGGCCCTTAGTGAGATCGCTTTCAGACAAGACAAATAGGTAGCATAATTCATATAAAGGGAGCAGTGTCTCTCTTGCATCGCTGTGTAGCTGCTCCAACAATCGAAGAGCTTCGGGCAACAGCTTTACGCGGCAGAGGACGCCCGTCTTCTGCCTGTTGAACTTCAGCCAAAGGGCTCCCTCGTCGTCGCGAATAAGATGCTTATGGTTCAGCGTCATCAGATCGCAATAGGGCGGCACCGGTGCAACAGGCGAAAAAGAAACACATCGCGGGAGGTTTTCATATCCTCGTCCAAACCGTCAAAAATGCAGCGCCTTCAACTTGTCTAACGCCTCCTTGTCGAGCGCTTTGGGTAATCGGCTATCTCCCTTGTCCACGTGCACATTGTCGAATAGCAAAGGAGTCTGCCGCTCCTTCGCGATAAGCCAGTTTGCAGACCTTCTTGATAAGGACGATCGCGTTATAGCAGGTGCTTTGTTTCAGACCAACTTCTCCGATTACATACTGCTCGAATTGTTTGATGAAGTCCTCCGTCAGCTGCGAAAAAGGCCAAAGTCGGAGACTTTTGTATTTCGCTTGGATGAACTCCGCTGCAATCGCGCTCTTGTCTGACGGCACGCGGCCAAAGAATTTTCCTTGATGTCTACACCAACGTGATCCTTCATTTCCCTCGATCAAGCCGTCAAACCGCTCCAAAAGCATGGTTCGACTCTGCACACTGCCTTGAAATGCTCCTTGATGTCCGTTGCGTCAAACGGTGAACTCTTTGGCAAGCAAGGACTGATAGGAGGCCTGAACGGCGAGGAGAAGGTTGTCCAACCGTCCATTGACTTCAACGGCCTCACGACTCTTCCCGTCCATCCGACTTTCGCGCGGGTTCCACAAATCGGGATTGCAGAACAGCTTGCAACTGAACTGTGCGATGAACGCCCCAGCGTGATACGTCCCATGATCGGCGCCTTGCCTGACCTGTCGCAACTGCTCTTTTGAGGTAGAGCAACACCTTCATTTTCAGCGTCATCCATACGCTTTGAAAACTGTGGGCAAAGTTACCCGGTCCAAAGCGCCCGTTACCTGTGCAGATTCCTGTATATCAATGCAAAAGAATCGTGTGCGAGAAAGGTTCAGTTACCTGCTTTTTACACCATCGTTACCTACCACCAGACACGGTAATGGTTTGGTAACTGAACTCTTGCTCGGATCCGCACTTTTCTGCCTTTTTACGCTCGACGCAATCGGATGCATATCCACCCCTTTCCGCCTAACAATCAGTCCACTTGCTTCGACATCGGCTCTTCTGCTTTTAGGGAAAAATTTGATCACGCGTGAACAAAATTTGATCACGAATGACCTGACGTATGTTTCGCTTGCGCCCTCGCACTCTGAATGCTGCGCTTTGGCGCTAAAGCAATGACTCGTCGGCGTGGTCCTTTGCCCACGACGGGCTCGGAGTTGGTGATCTGTAACTGCCTTTTTGTCTACTTTTGCGCACAAATCAATCGAAAGTGTGCAGTGTCCGTGTCTATTTCTGTCTCCAAAACGCGTGAAGTATTGGTTGACGTAGCCCTGTCAACTCTTTTGCCCGCATGGGCTTCCAAAACACCACGATGAACGATATTGCCCAAGCCTCGCAAAAGGGCCGCCGCACACTTTACACCTACTTCAAAAGCAAGGACGACGTCTTCGACGCCGTCGTCGAGGCCGAGCTCGACAAGCTCGTCGACTCCCTCCTCGAGGTGGCCGCACGCCGACTGCCAGCCGATAGAAAGCTGATCACATACATCTATATGCGTCTCCACGCCGTCAAGGCCATTGTCTTTCGCAATGGCACACTCCGCGCTGCCTTCTTTCGCGACATCTGGCGCGTGGAGAAGGCCCGCAAGAAATTCGACCTCCGAGAGACGGAAATCCTGCGCGACATCCTCAACGACGGCGTCAACGAGGGTCTCTTCTCCATCACCGACATCGACATGACGGCCTACATCATCCATCACGCCCTCAAAGGCCTCGAAGTACCCTACATCCGCGGTCACATCAACGGGTGGGGCAAGAGTAAAAGGCATCGAGCGGCAGAACGTTCTGAACATCATCTTCAATGGCATCAAAGTCAAGCACAATGTATATTAACACGACCGGGTACTACATTCCCAAACAACGGATACCCAACCTGTACTACACCGAAAAAGACCGGCCTCACGGACGACTGGATCGTCCAGCGCACCGGCATCCACACGCTCTCGCGCTGCGGCCAGTAGAAAACATCAACACGATGGGGCTCGAGGCCATCTACGACGCCCCTGCCCCGTCTCCCTACGACATCCGCGAGGTAGACCTCCTCATCGCCGCCACCTACTCCCCTACGACACCGTCGGCACCGCCGCCCACGTCGCCCAGCACCACTATGCCATCCCCACGCCAAAGCCTTCACGCTCTCCTCCGCTTGTTCATCGTTTATCAATGCGCTCGAGGTCGTCGAAGGCTATTTTGCAATGGGGCAAGGCCCACCGTGCGCTCATCATCGGCGGCGATAAGAACACGGCCTACAGCAACGAGGACGATCCCGTCAGGGCCACCTCTGGGGCGACGCCGCTGTCGCTTTTTCCTCTCCAACGAACGCATAGCGGACACAGACGCCGAAGTCCTCGAGGTCTCACACCGAAGCCCTCGGCACCATCGGTAAAGGCCCTGAAAGCATCCAGCTTCGGCCCGCGACGGCGGGCGATACGCATGCCCGAAGGCAAGGATGTCTTCCTGCAAGCCTGCACCTACATGCCGCAGAACGCCCTCCGTCTGCTCACGCACCACGGCTACACGTTCGACGACCTCAGCTACTTCATCGGCCACCAAGCCAACATGCGTATCCTCAAGAACATCGCCACCAGCAACAGTATCCCTGAGGAGAAGATCCTCAGCAACATCGCTGAACTCGGCAACACCGGCTCGGCCAGCTCCGCCCTCGTCTACGCCCAAAACCGCGAACGCTTCCAGGCGGGCGATCTTGTCTGCCTCAGCGTCTTCGGTGGCGGATACTCCGCCGGCGCCACGCTGATCAAAGCATGATCCCGTGTACCCGGCATAATCCTATGTACCCGGTCAACTTCCCCAGCCCCGGTGGGGCCTTGATCTTTTTGCTTCTTTCCTTCCATCAAGGGAAGAAAAAGAAGGATCCCACTGATTAACCCCTCAAAACGACGTATAACAATGAAATTATTAGAAGGAAAAAGTCGCCCTCGTCACGGGCGCCGCACGCGGCATTGGTAAAAGCTCATCGCCCTGCGTTTCGCTTCGAAGGAGCAGACATCGCATTCACCGACCTCGCCATCGACGACAACGGTCGCGCCACAGAAGAAGAGATCCGTGCCCTCGGCGTACGCGTAAAGGCTACGCATCGAACGCCGCCAACTTCGACGAAGCCCATAAGACCGTCGAGGAAGTGGTGAAGGACTTCGGCGGTCTCGACATCCTCGTCAACAACGCCGGCATCACCAAAGACGGCCTGATGCTGCGCAGAGCGAGGCCAGTGGGACGCCGTGATCGCCGTCAACCTCAAGTCAGCCTTCAACTTTGTCCACGCCTCAGGTACCCGTGATGATGCGTCGTCGCGGCGGCAGCATCATCAATATGGCCTCTGTCGTAGGCGTCCACGGCAACGCCGGCCAGCCAACTATGCCGCCCTCGAAAGCCGGAATGATCGCCCTGGCCAAGTCCGTAGCCCAAGAGATGGGACCGAAAGGCATCCGCGCCAACGCCATCGCCCCGGGCTTTATCGAGACAGCCATGACGGAAGCCCTGCCCGACAGCGTACGTGAAGAATGGAAGAAGAAGATCCCGCTTCGTCGCGGCGGCACCCCCGGACGATGTAGCCGACGTAGCCGTGTTCCTTGCTTCAAACCTTTCGTCCTACGTCTCCGGCCAAGTCATCCAGGTGGACGGCGGCATGAACATGTAAGTATCCGCAGCGTATCGATTGTACAGAGAGAGGGGGAAAGCCGTAGCGGCTCCGCTCTCTTGCGTTATTCATACACGTAGCAGTAAAATATGTCCAAGCTCAACATTGACCAAAAAGACGGTCATCGAACTGTTCTCCGATAAGCGGTCGGACTTTTTGATCCCCGACTATCAGCGGCCCTATGCCTGGAGCGAAAGCGAATGTCAGACCCTATGGGACGACCTTTTCGCCTTCGCCATTCCGGACAACAACATCGAGCGCTTTAATGATGATTCCGACGAATACTCACCTCGGCCCCATCGTAACCTTTGAAAACAGACAAGGAAAGCAAGAGGTCATCGACGGACAGCAGCGCTCTCACCACTTTTGCTGCTCTTGTTGCGTGCCTTTTTATGAAAGGTCTTTTCAACCAAGAGGATCAGCAGACGAAGAAGATGCGGGAAATGATCGAGCAGTGCATATGGAAGACCAATGCGTTTTAAGGAAGCGAATAAAAACGCACTCAAGATCGACTCCGAGGTGGCCACGGATGAAGACAAGGACGAGTTCCTTGAGATCTTGAAAAGTGGTCAGGCCAACGACAACTATAAAAGCCGCTATGCCGAGAACTACCGCTTCTTTGAGAAGAAGATCGATGCCTTTTGAGCGACTATCCGAGCTATTTCCGCTACCTGCCTGTGCGTATTCTGAATAACTGCATCCTGCTGCCCATTGAGGCGGATAATCAGGACCCGCGTTACAGATCTTCTCCACACTCAACGATCGCGGCAAACCACCTCGGACGCCGATATTTTCAAAGCGCAGTGCTACAAACACTACGCGGCCATGGGGGCTGAAGGACGTCTTTATCGAACGATGGAAACGGTTGGAAGAGTTCGCCCTCATCTACCTTCAAGAAGTCTGTCGGCGGATCGCCGATGGATGAACTCTTCACGCGCTACATGTACTATCTGCGCGCCATGCAGGGCAATACAAATACGTCGACGGAAGGCCTCCGCAAGTTCTACGAGCGGAACAATTACGCCTCCTCAAAAAGGAGCAGACGCTCGAGCACATCGAAGCCTTGGCTGACTTCTGGAGCGACGTGCGCATCCAAAAACAAGGAGCGCTTCTCAGACAAGATCCTCCGCCGCCTCTTCGTGTTGAACCATGCCCCCAACGGGATGTGGACCTACCTCACCTCAGTCTACTTCCTGCATCACCGTCAGCCAGACGGCCTACTGAGGAGGCAAATTGTTCTTCCAATTTCTCGAGCGTATCACCGCCTTCATTTGGGCGTACACGTTGACCAACCGGGGTGTGGACACACTCGTAAACCGGCCTTTCAGGAGATGGAGCGGATTGTCCAGGGCGAGGAAGTAACGTTTTCCGACTTCAGATCCGAGCGCGAGGACTTCATCAGCGTGTTCCGCAATTACCAGTTCAGCAACTGGCGCCCGATCACAAAAATCAATGCTTGCGTGGTGGGCTTTTCAGTTCGACGAGCAAGAACTGTTAGACCTCGGCTGTAGCTTCCACATCGAACATATCTACGCTCGCAATCGCGTGAGGCGCAACCCTCATCGACCATACAGCAACGAATCGAACTGCTCGGAAAACAAGTCGTTGCTGGAACAACGCATCAACATCCGCGCCTCGGACTATCGCTTTTGCCGACAAAGCCGCCCTCTACAAAGGTCGGCAGACAGGTAAAAGGCAAGACGAGTAAAAGGCAAAAACGGTACGCGGATCTATGAGTTGCTCGAGCTGGCTGATCGACAGACGGACTTCACCGAGGACGACATTGTCCGCCGTAACGAACGCATCTTAAACGGCTTCATCGATTATCTTGATCGGTGTGGCCTATTGAAAGGATAACGCACATGCAAGTCATTTACGAAGACAATCACCTGATCGCCGTCAGCAAGACGTGCCATGAGATCGTGCAGGGCGATAAGACAGGAGATCCCTCACTGGCCGATGAGCTGCGGGAGTGGATCAGAGAGAAGTATGCTAAAGCCGGGCAACGTGTTCGTCGGTGTTGTGCATCGCCTCGATCGACCGGTCACGGGCGCTGTCGTCTTTGCTAAGACCAGCAAGGGGCTGGCGCGTATGAATGCGCTTTTTCGCGACGGTGGCGTCCGTAAGACGTACTGGGCCATCGTGCGCCAACGACCGACGGAGCCGGAGGGCGTGCTCGTCGACTGGCTTTGGCGCAACGAGCGACAGAACAAAAGCTACGTCTGCAAGTCCGACCGGCCAGGCGCACGTCGCGCCGAGCTTCATTATCGTCTGCTGGCCTCCTCAGACCGCTATCACCTGCTGGAGATCGACCTCCGTACGGGCCGCCATCATCAGATCCGTTGCCAGCTGGCGCACATGGGTTGCTCGATCAAGGGCGACCTGAAGTATGGTGCCGAACGCCCAATCCGGACGGCGGCATCAGTCTGCATGCCCGCCGCATCGCCTTCACGCACCCCGTCTCAGGGACTGTCTGTCGAGATCGTCGCTCCCTGTGCCCGCTGGCGACGCGCTCTGGAAGGCGCTGTCGGAAGGAATGATGTAGGGGAGAAATTTATCTTTGTGCTCA
>BNJS01002953.1_pt1 | contig 31139 bp, 32 predicted proteins | sample 8540461 | NCBI WGS metagenome assembly BNJS01 (sample SAMD00202454, study PRJDB9452) | human saliva metagenome | isolation source: human saliva | place: Japan | reverse complement strand
AGGTGTAACTTTGAAGACCAGAGTTATCAAATACTACTACTTCTTGAGCGGTCTGCTTCAACTTTAGTTTCAACATGAAAGCACCTTCTACTGGCTGTGCGGTGCTGGGGGCTACGCTCCAATCCAGTACAGCTTCTCAGCTGTCAATCCATACAATAGTTTGAACTACTGGTACAACTAGTCCAGCTGGGTGTACAATTTTTAATAAAGTTCCGCTAAACTTCGGCCCCAACTTCATATTCACTTTATCTGTTACGATTTCAGGTAAGTTCCTTCTTTACTTGTCACCTTCTTGCTTGTGTTTGATTTCCCTTCTTCATTTCACTACCAGCTTTTGGCATTATTACCTCTACTGCCATATTCTATTCCACATCCTTCACTAACTTCGATTTTATTTTTGTTACAGCTTTTCATAGTTTCTTTGATCTTCCATCAGGTGCAACCTAATTTTCTAAGTTTTAGCTGATGGAATGTGTGTGTCAGCACCAGCAACATGATAAATAGGGCTATCTAAAGTCAAATGCATCACTTTCCTGCATTACGGCAGTTCTCCACCGAATCACCAGTTTGAATGAGTCGGCGCTACTGGTACCAGTTTTTCTTAGCAGTTCAACAATTAGATGGGTATCTAATGGTACTGGGTAATTAGGTCAAGAATTACTTCTGCAAATTCCTTCTTCTTTTAATTGTGAGCTGCTTTTAAACACGCTCTAACATTCTTCCCCAAGGGTCACTAATGTTACATCAGATGCTTCAACTTTGATGTCACCTTGACCGGTCCTGATTTTACCTACTTCTACTTCGCCTTTACGTCAAATAGCAGCACTGGTTCAATCTTAGATAACTGGGTTTGTTATCTCTGATTACGACTCTTAAGATTGAGTCAAGCATCTCACTACTGTTCCTGGGTACTCTCGCAGACCTGGAGATGTGGCAGAACCATGCTTCTAGGAAGCTTTACAGTGTTAATTGCGGTATGCCTGCACGGATGCGCAGCGGTATGCTGGTGCGCCCCTCCACCTAACGCCCGACGCATCGGCCAGTGCGACAGTTAACAGACGCATCCAGCCACCAGATTGTTACGCGGTCCATAAATGTTACGTCTACGATTGGACGCGCCTCTGGGCAATCCTCTTTGGCTTACCGTCATTTGCTTCACTGGTTGGTGTATCGATAGCACGTTCTGAACCAGATTCTTCTTACCAGCTGTAGTACCGAAGTCTCTATCCAGAAGATACCAGCATCTTCACCCATTAAAAATACATTTTCATCTTCCGCATTTCGTATTGAATTCTTTGGCTTCTTTTAGCAAACTTCACGAGACAATCATAATTTTTGTTTCTTTGGTCATAATATTAATCTCCTATTATATAAATGTTATTTAATTATTTTAACTTAAAATGTTAATCAGCGTAGTTATCTTGGAACGCTGTTGCCATCAGCAAATGGTAGTTCTTTCCGCAAATTCTGCAGCATCATCGATAGTTGCTTTTGATATCTTCCAGTTTCTTTTAATTTTGCTATGCTTATGATTTCGTTTTTCCTAATACGTGGTTTTATATTTTACGTTAGGATGCTGAAAGCTTCCACTCAGCTACTTCTTCCACGGCTTCACGTGTTACTGCATCGTGCAGAGTGTCCAAACCATCTATAGCAAGATACCTTCTACTAAAATGAGTCCTTTTCCACTTCTAGTGTGTTCGATAGCTTCTTGCATTGCATCTATACTGCTAATACATCATTTCCCGTCACCAGCGTGAATCACTTTGATTCTATGTGGTACACGTTCAGTAATTTCTTTAACACGCATACATCTTTCTTAGTACATTGAGATACCATATTTATTGTTAATTACGTAGAAAATGATGGTAAATCCAGTTAGATGCCATGTTGTGGAAACTTCCTTCGTTAATAGCTCCATCACCCATACAACAAATAACGATGTTACCTGGCTGTTCATTTTTTGGGCTAGCGGCACAGTACTTAAACCATGTCCTCCTCAACTATGACTACATCCCCGTAACCTTGTTCAAGGTCATAGAGCATACTTCCTCCACGTCATACATTGGCCTGTTTCTTTACCAGGTTTCAGCGTCATGCAATCGATTTCAATTCCTTCTGGCAATTGTTTGACCATGACCACGGTGTTAGAAAACATTAAGTCTTCTTTCTTAATGGATAAGTTAGCAACGTGCTTTGCTTCTCTCCTACCAGATAGTAGGTCATGCCAGACTTATTTTGAGTATAGTTTTACTCAACTCCATATCAAAATCTCTAATAAGGTGCATTAGTTCGCACATTTCTAAATGCTCTTGTTTGAATTAAATCTTTTTGATGTTTTTACCATAATAACCTCAAAGTTTGTATATATTAAATGTATATAAATTATTTATTAATCATATATTACACTATTAATACTATTTTCACGAAGAGTATCAAATCTATAATCACAATGAATAATAATATTTCTCTCAGTATTATTATTCGGTTTCACATCTCAACATGAAACTACCTGTGTTAGCACAGTTTAAAGAGACGTTTTCCTTTAGATTCCTTATACATTTTATTTTTTAGCCTGCGTAATAAAGAATAAAAGTATACGGATAGTTTTAAAATACGAAATTATACTATTTCTCTATATATATATAAATAATAATTAATATTTCTTTATCTTTTCACTTTATCTAAATTTGCACTGAAGCGTTTACTCACCTTTAAAGATGCTGCACATTTAAAAGCAAAAGTGAATATGTTTGATTAATTTGCTTCAAAACTCTAAACATTTTATTTTGAAAATCTCATTGCAAAATGTGGTTTAATAGCTTGCATTAGTACAGTATTTTATATATAATGTATATACCAAATTTTTCAATTTAGGAGGAATTATGATGATTCTTAACACTGGCAGGAACAACAGTGCAATCCTGCCGGGTAATATTTGGTTTATCATCTATGACTGTTCTTTGCTCTTCCTATAGTTACATCTTTTTAATTTCATTAGTAGTTTTAAACTTAAAGGTTATACAGCCGGAGGTTTAAAGTATTCTTAAGATGCGGCTATCATGGTGCGCTGTTGGTTACTAAGATGCCCAGTAAGATAGAAATCAGCTGGAGGTACAGAACAAGGTATTGTTTCAGGTTTTATGGCCTGTTGCTGGTATCGTTCTTCTTTGCCAATCTTCTTAGCTAAATTAACAGTTAAAACGATTCTTCGATGTAATGACAAAGTATCTCATCTATTTCACCAGATAAAAGAGTCCAAGTTCTTCTAATTGCATTTTCATTCAATGCATTCTTAGAAGGTCTTTGCCAGGATTCAGTGCTCAGTTGCTATTACAGGCTGCCAATTTTAGTAGAGTTTAGGTTTCAAGCCTTTACAATCTGCTGCATGGTTGTGTTTAGTTATTCTAACATCGCTGGTAAGTGCTTGTAGTGCAATGGGTATTCCAGTGACGGTTCCAGCTACATTAACAGATTTAGATGCTCTAACACTTGGTAAAAATGCATCGATTAATCTTATGTCTTGTTACAGTTGTGTGGCCCATTTCCTTATCGTATTTGCATGGTTGATGGATTTCAAAGGAATCAAAGAAACATTCCCAGCAATCATTAGTTTTCTGGTGAGTGGTTTCATGATAACACGATTTATTTTCTTAAACTTCGTGGACCAGGAACTAGTTAACGTTTCTTCTGCTATCGTGAGTTTACTTGCTTTAATCGTGATACTTAAGATTCGCAGCCGAGCAATCACGCACTGCTGAAACTAAAAGTTTCTAAAGATGACGTAAGGAACATTTGTCAGGTAAAGAAGTTATTAGAGCATGGACACCGTTCATTCTTTTAGCTATTTCTTCGTTACTTTACTAAACACTGGATTCTTCAAACTAGCTTAATCAGGCGCACGTCCTAAAACAGGTCAAACAGCAGGAGCTAAACTCACTAATTTTCCAACTTCCCATACTACATTGATGGCGCAGTTGCGTAATGTTGCTGCTCCTATCGTGAAAACAACCCACTCAATTAAAGCAGTATTTGGTTTTTGCTCCATTTTACTTCCGCTACAACAGCGTGATTTTGCTTACTGCGAGTCTAACAATCATTATTTTAGAGTTATGCCAGTCGATATCGTTATTTCTACAATTAGAGAAACAGCTGTTTGAATTATGGGGACAATCTTAACAATCTGTTCGGTGCTCGCGTTTGCTTACATTTCAGCTTATTCTGGATCTCTTCAACATTCGAGATTAGCATTTTGCTAATGCTGGTAAGAGTCTTCCACTATTCTCACCTATCTTGCAGGTTTGGATTGAGGGTATTCTTAACTGGATACGGCGGCAACGGTGGATGCGCTATTCGCAGGATTACAATCAGTAACTGCATCTCTCAAAGTGAAATTGATCGCTTCATTACTTATGGCTGCCAGCATCGCCGGGTGGAGCTATCGCTAAAATAATTTCTCGCAATCTATCGCAGTTGCGGCGTGGTCGTCGATTGAGTTAACGAGGGTGTAGCGAAATCTTCGCTTCAAAACAATTAAATGGGTGTTATACTTCTTGCCCATTCTTGCAGGAGTGTAACCTTCTAATTTACACTTGGGTAATTTAAGTTAATAAAAGAGATTTGGTAAAATGCCAAATCTCTTTCGAGCTAATTGACAAAGACGACCAAAATATCAGTGAACGTATTGATGTTTTGGTCGTTTTCATAAGTACCTTATGGCTAAAGAATCAACAGCTGATATTAAGAGATGATTAGCCACCTCTCTTAGTGCTGTGTGTTTCTTCATATTTTTGAGACATAACAAGACAACCAGGCGTACGACTGTACTTTTGGCTTTACCCTCTATATTGTGCATATCTATATCCGTGATTTTTGTTTTCAGATCTGCAAAGCTACGTTCTACGTTTCTTTTCTTCTCTTGTAGCACAGTTTTCCCTCTTTTGATATACGTCTGACCTCAGCTTCATCATAATAATCCGCATTTATACGAGCGTCTGTTATTTTCTTCTCGTTTTATCATCACTTTTATATTGTTTATATCCATTTCTATCTATCCTGCTGTATCCTATATTTCTCCTGTTCGTTTATCACATATATATCTTTTTCATGTAAAGTATTTCGAAATCTTTGTTATCTTTTGATCTTGAGAGTCTTCTATATCCTATTACTGAAAATATATATATCTAACTGTTTTAGTATGTCTGGAATAATATCCGCTATCTAGCACAACTTTTACGGGATTAATCCAAAGTCTATCTGATTTAATCTATCTATATACAGACCACTACCATGAACGTTACCTGGAGTTATGGCAGTCTATAATGTTATTCTTCCGCAAATCTACTGTTCTATGGTCTAAATACATGAAAAACCTTCTTCTTTATGCAGTCTCTGTGAGTGATAACCACTATCTGAATCAGTGAAAGTGTTGATTCGTTGTCTTTGCAGTTCTTCTTTTTCTTCATGCTTAAAAGGCTTTTTCCTACTCTCTCTCTCTTCATTTGATTTCACTTTTCTACGTCTAATTTTCTCTCTTTTACTTTTTGTGGTAATTTCAATTTGTATTTCTTTTTGTTTGTGTGGCTTTAATGTGCGTTGAATCGGTGCACTCTGTTCCGCCCTACTAATATCAATAGCTTGATTCACTATATTTGCAAATATTTGTTTCAAATATATCAGTTCCTTGGGATCGTCGAAATATAGTTTTGTGAAAATGTAGAATAATGTGGAACTTGGTTTTGAGAAATGGTATCCTAAAACCCATCGTCGATCATCTGTTTCTATTCTTTTCGTGTAACACTCTCACTTAGATTTTATTCCATGAAATCTTTTAAAAACACTAATTTGAATAATACTCACAGGAGTCTAAACAATTTCTTCCTGATGTGGCATACCAGTATTCTTCTGTCAAAGTCAGTAAATAATTTAAAATCAATCCCTTTGGCTCTTTTCTTAAAAAGAGTGAGTTTGTAGGAACTAATTCTGATAATGTCATTAATATTATTTCATCTTTGTCTTTTCTTTTACATTAAAACATACTAAAAACTCTATATACTTATATTATAACATAGCACTTTTCTCATTAAACAGAATTTTGCTGACTAATGCAGTTTCTGCGTTTTATCAGCAGCCTGAAAGGGCTGGTAAAAATGCAAATCTCTTTTTATAAAGAGTGATGTCGACATGCTTATCGCAATGACATTCTCCTGTTTTTGCAGTTTCACATTCTGACACTTCTTTCTGCATTATGGCATCCACGAGCACAACCCTTCTTTACATTTCACATGTTTCCTTCAACACGTTTTCCCACATTTACAGTCTTCTACTGCATCATAATGACAGTGACGGTGGTGTTCACATTCACATTTTGCTCATGTAATCCTTGCCTCGCATGTATGTTAATTATTTATTCTATAGTTAAATTTTTATTATGTTTTATATAACAGGTCAATAGATTTTCGTCTTAAGTAACTAGCCACGATTTGCAACTTCATAAATCGTAATGAGCTCAGTGTGAATTAACATAAAGGAATATCTATAAATACTACTCTAGTGTATGTGGAGTTGATACCTGTATTTATTATTCAATGGCAGCATGTGAGTTATAGTCTTTGAAATGTGTTTTCTTCGTTTTATCTTCTAACTACTATTCTTTCAGCATCTTTTATAAATTTAGGAGGACGACTTATTAACATCCATGCAATCTTTCTAACTTTTTATTGCTGTGCTAATAACTTCTTTCTCTTCTTTAATGACGTAGATGAATCTCCTATTTTTCCTACTTCTATTAATTTGTCGATAAATATGTTATATATTATTAACTTTAAAATCACTTAAATCAACACAAATTATTAATTAAAACGCGTCAGTACTTCAAGACGATGCTGGTTCATATATTTATTATTTACTTTACACAGATATAAAACCCGCTCCACTACCTACTATCTGCCGAGATTAACTACGGTTTGATTGCAGAAGCCATCCACCATGGATAGCTTGTCCATTACCTGCAAACTGCAGTGTGTGCTAATCATACCACCATTGTGCGCGTAATTAAATTCGTCACCAGGTTGGGCTTCAGATACAGTACTCTTGTGCCCTAAAGCTCCTTGCTTATCCGGCTGGCCAATCATGATGGTTCTCCAACTGCACAGATTTTTAATGCATTTTGCTTAACTGAGACAACCTGTACAATCTTGAATTGCACCTGCAGCGATCTTGATAAATAGCAGTTCCTTTACTCGACGAGAGATACTTGACGGCTGTTGTAGTTTCATGCATTTCAGTTGAGTTACCATAGTAGATACTGCCTCCTTCTTGAGTTTGTTTGAGTGTATCAGTCACAGTATTGATATTGAGTAGAAACCTGATTAAGCAGATATATCACTTGAGCTGAAGCATTTTGTATCAGTATTACTCCACCAATCGCTCCTGTTGTTAACATTGTTAATACGCTAAGCTCAATAAGTAATTTTATTCTTCATTTAATTTGTCTCCCCATTTATTTATCTCTAACATGTATATATTTCTATTTACCTGGCTTCTCAGTATTTTGCTTCCAGTTATCTATGCCTATTAAAGATATTAAGTATCTGTGCTGAATCTCTCTCATCAAATATTAAATTTATAGTTGATAAATAGTATATATATGAAGGTATAAAGACTAGACGCGCTAAATCAACACGAGCTATATAATTAGAAACTGAAATTTAATTATAGTTAAGGGTAACACATTACGAATTTCATAATGTATTTTTCCTATAATATATGAGAAAATTTCTCTTTAGAATAAATAAATATATATATATATATATATTTGTCCTAATTGTATTTATTATGTTATAATGAAATTGAAATAAAGAAATTAAAAACTTAGTCAATTCTACTTTTATAATTCTTTTATATATTACTTTTTATATAAAAAGGGAGAATTATATGAAATATAACAAATACTTAATTATCACTTTTCCCATTTTTTATTATACTCTTAACAACATATACGAAAAACATCATCTATTTCTACTTAACTATTCCTATATATGTCTATGTGAGCTTTGTAAGATATTATCAAGATAAGTTATTAATAAAAACTAATAATGTTTTTAAATCTATTAAAGTATGAATTTACTATGTACACTGTAGAGGACTAACATATACTACAACATCTTTATTTGGCTTTATCAGTAAAATTAAAAGCGTAGAATACACCTATATTGCATGTATAATTTCTGCAGTCTTACTCCTATTATCTGCAATAATTTATATTAAACGTACTCTTCTTATAAGAAGAGAGCTACGTGATAATAATTTTTAATAACAAAAAGAAATCAGCTCATTATCGAGACTGATTTCTTAACTTTCTTACACTAAAAATATTTATCAAATGATTCTTCTATATCTTTTATGCTACCACACTTAATAATACAACTGTTAGTATAAATAATCCTAGTATTAAAATGATAGGGATTTCTACATAGTTTTATATATACGTACAAACGGAGGCCTAGGAAATAAAATCCAATTGTTAGACTACAATAATAGCTATAACTCGTAACGACATACAAAGTAGTATTTAAGATTACAGAATAAATTTAATGATAATCTTTTGCTAGACAACCAAAAGAATCTCGCAACCCCTTTACCACCTTTAAACTTGAAAGATAGCCGGTTTTATAACTGACCTAATAATACTAATACTATACAAATATATAATTTTTGAATCAACATCTAATATTTTCTAGTAATATAACCACAGCAGCCCTTTGGAAAATCTACTGCGACAAATAAAAATGATGCAGGACCTAAAACACGTCGCATTTCGTGCTCCCAACATTTTACCAGAGCCTTTAATAGTAAATTCTTCTAGCACATAAATCTTTTTCTAATAATTTTCCACCCATTTACATTTCCAATAAAATAGGCAACTATCCTGCATTATCGTCGTAATCATATGCTTTTCTCCTCTCTTAGAAATTTATCATATATCATTCTAATTCCTTCACTCCAGAGACACGCCGACATGCAATAGAGACGCAGACAACGCAATGCAGTAATCTATATATTATGATTGCTCCCTTTTCCTATAATCTCTGGTTTATCCCTGAAAGTTCTCAGCCCTACCATGTTGTCATAAAGTACCTAATCCTCCTGGAATCATAGTTAATGGCCAGCCTACTAACAGAAACAACCTATTGTAAACTCCCATAATCACACAGACTCGTTCCCTTACAGCTCTCTACGTCTCCGTATAAAATAAAGAGATCACCACTAAGAATAATAAAGAACATGATACCCATTCTAAAAGAAAGGGGTACTGTCAATTTAACACTGAATCTCTATCACGTTCCTAATTCTTGGTTTCTCAAATTAAAAATAGATGCAATGGTAAAAGACGGGCGTCAATATTAATGAATAATGAGATTTTTATTATTAATCCGCCTATGACTGCCGGAAAGACATTTAGTACTACTGAAAATCGACTAGTGGACCCAGTCGCAAAGCATAGAAATAGAAATCATCCCTAGCGCATGAACTAACTGTTTTCCGTATGTCTCTCTCGTTTATACATACTTCTAATACTCTCGAAATCGGCTACCAATAAGCCACCAAAACCTAGTACCATATTTAATGTATTAGTCATACTAATTTTATACGGAATGAGAGACATATGTTAAAGTGATGGCACTTAAGACAAAATAATCATACTCAGCATAGAATGCTTGCCACCTAACAAACCACTTAATAAAAACTACTAAAAATTTAACCTCTCCTGCTAGTGAGGCTAAGATGATGTATGAAGTCTAAACTAACAATCTCTTTGCAGTGGGATTAAATCAAAATCTCACAATGATCCCAAAGCTTATCTGAACTAAATTCTTCAAAGGCCAATTCAGGATGCTGCTAATATTTGTGCATTTTCATTTTAACTTACCATTAATATTTATCTGCTTTATGTAACGTTTTATGGCCACATTTTTCAATACAATTAATTATTTAAAATTCTAACTTTACAAACTGTTTTAATTCAGGTGAAAACTCTCTAAATAAATAGTACAGCAAAGAAAAGTATTACGACCCTTTCTTTTATGCTTTAATAGTAATTTTATAGTTTTTAATAACTCTGTAGTTAGTGTTGACGAGTTCTACTCACATTATTTGTGAAATTCATCAAAAGTAGCTCAAGTTCCTTCCTTCCCATATATGCACTACGAGCAAACTATAAATTTGTTTCAAATTGGTAACAAGTTTGAGCAATCAACTGCTTCGTCAACTTCACTTGCGTAATGGGAAAGTCAATGTTCACTTTTCGCTCTTTGTTAGAGGATCGAAAAGAATCGGATGTCCCCACTAACCTCAAAGTGGATTTTATGATCGTGAAACTATCTCTGAAGCTAGTTTTTGTAACTCTTCATCGCTCTTACCTTATCTTTGCCGGCATCGTGGCGTGACCAATTTCATGGCCAAACTCTGTTGCATCAACATCAAAATGTCTTACTTCTGGCAACAATCATGTCCCCAATTTCCATATCACCTTGCATTTTACATGCCTATATTAATCCGCGCTCTGGTTTATAGTGATACATAATAGCGGTTGTAGCAATATGCACATTCACCTTCCTGGTAAACTTAACATAAGAACAATATCGCGCCCTTCATATTTACGCCTTCATAGAAATGTTACATGTGCTATTTTCTTTTTTCTTGTAAATCTTCTATCTTTTTCTTTTTATTATAGCCACTTCTTCTGGCATTGCACCGATTAATGCTATCATGATACTATTCTACCGCTAGAATTTTATTATCCATCTGAATCTTCTGGACCTGTCGGTAATGAAACTTTTGCCAGCATCTCAACTTCTTTTCCTAATAAAGCTTGAGCACTGGAGATTCATTTGAAATTTTAGATTCAAATGGATTAGCCTCAGCGCTACCTACGATTTTGTAAGTTTCTGTTAAACCAGTCTGGTAGTTCTTGATAAGTTACTTTGTTACTAAACGAATTGTATGATTTTCATCTAATTCGATAATAACCAGCACTAACGAATCATTTTGTTCCATCTCTAAAGATTCTTTGCTCGATGAAATCCTTTGTTCATCTTTTGCTGCATCGTACTCACGAGTTCTCAGATAAGTCCCCGAAACTACGTGCAATTTTAATCAATTACTTCTGGACGTTTTACTTTTTATAGTGTTCTAATTCTTCAACAAGTTTGTCACCCTAACCTTCTTTGGGTCATTTGATATCTCTAATTTTTCTTCTAAAAGCCATAGTGATACTCCTAGTCTACTCTATATTATATCGTATTATTTTTGCTAGTAGCGATTTGATTTTTGTTATTAAAAATATCAATCGCTATCATCATTATATCCACCATCAGCAAACAATAATATCAGCATATTGCTTTTAGTTGGTTTAATATCTTTTTCATGCATCAGTCTAACTGAAACTAAATATTGATTTATTACTGATTCTACAGTTCTTCCACTCATTAATATCGCGTAATACGTCTTCGTAAAATACGTAGATCACCGTTGTATCAACAAAAATCTTAATATCCATTAATTCACGTAGTTTCTCCGAATAAAGACCAAACATACCTTCGATAATAGTTACATCTTTAGGTTCTTGATGTTTTTGTTCTTTTACTACGAGTATGATTTACATAATCATATACTGGGTAATTCAACAGCTTTTTCCCTTCAGATTAATTCTAATAAATGATTTGTACAGTAACTCATTATCAAATGCACTCGGGTGATCGTAGTTTTGTTTTAACTCTTTCATCCATTGTCATATGGCTTTTGATCTTTAGTAATAGTCCTGCTCGATTAAAGCAACTTTATCTTGAGTTAACTCGTCTATAATTCTTTTTGTAACGGTCGTTTTTACCACTACCGCTTCCTCCAACAATACCGATAATTTTTGGTCGTTTCTGTAGCCATTAGTCCCATTTCCTTTCGCATCATATTGCTTTTTTAAATACTCTAGAGTCTAATTTTGTTCTAATAATTTGAAGTGGATGTCTTGCTGCATCTAGTAATTCACCATCTTCATCATAAATTTCTCCGATAACTTCGTCTAAACGTATCAATCTCTGGTCCAAAGATTCAACTTCTTGTCCCAGTTTTAAAGAAGTTACGTTGTTGAATTGTTGCAATTTGAGTTTCTTCATCATAGTGAAGAACTTGCTCCAACGAAAAGTCATAATTTGTTTTCTTACCTCCTTCGTTTCCAAACATTTGTTCCAGAATACTTAGGAATCTCATAGAAGAATGACATCGCAGTATCACGGTTAGCACATTTATATAGTTCTAATTTATATTCCGGTGTCATCTCAAAAGTTATCTGGGATCTAGCACAATAGTCATCGATTAGTTTTCATATACACTGCAACTGTTGCTACATAGTGAATAGATTTCATACGACCTTCAACTTTTAACGAATCAATACCTAATTCAATAATCTCTGGTACTGCTTCAATTAATGTTAAATCTTTAGGACTCATTGCATAAGGATTTGCACCTTCATCGAATAATTTAGTATCTTCATCAGTTCCTTCTTCATATAGGTCATAATTCCAACGACATGATTGGCAGCAACCTCCACGGTTACTATCACGAGCAGTCATGTAGTTACTTAATGTACAACGTCCAGAATATGCTATACACATTGCACCGTGAACAAACATCTCAATCTCGACATCTGTTTTTTCACGAATTTCTTTAATTTCTTCATATCCTGTTTCACGAGCTAGTACTACACGGTGTACTCCTTCGCTTTCCCAATATCTAACTTCCTTATAGTTTGAAATAGATTGTTGTGTACTGATATGTACCTCTACTTTTGGAGCTACAGTTTTACATCTTTCAATGATATATGGATCCGCTACGATAATTCCTCTTACTCCTGCATCTTGAAGTGCCATTAAGAATTCATCTAATCCTTCAAAGTTCTCATCGTGCGCAATAATGTTCGCTGTAACATAAATATCAGCTCCATATTTTGCTGCAAATTCACAACCTTCTTTAATCTCTTCAATTGTGAAGTTGTCCGCATTACTACGAAGCCCAAACTCCTGTCCTCCTAAGAACACAGCATCTGCTCCGTAATGAATAGCTATTTTTAATTTCTCTAAATTCCCTGCTGGAAGCAGTAATTCTGGTTTTTTCGTTATTACTCTCTTACCGTCTCTAATTTCTGAAATATTTGGTATCGCCATAAGTTAAGGTCACATTCAAGTATGACCCATCCTCCTTGTCTTTTTTATTAGGTTTTATATAGGAAACCTTATCCTTTTATAAAATTCAAGAATATACTAGTACATAGTTTTCTTATAGAAGAACCCTAAGTCTACTTCTCATATTTTGGTTTTAATTCTTTCTATATCGTTATAGAAATCTTGTTTTTCATCTTCGTATGCCTCTTTATCTTCATAATAAAGATCAATAGCATCACGATAAATAGTTCAAACCTCAGTGATGTAATCTTCATCTTTTTAAAAACACCTTCAATCTTAAATGCAGTTACCCTGCTTCGATTAGACGATCTAATTCTTCTATCGCACAGATATCATTTGCACTCATGATATGTGTTCCATTCGAATCCTCAAAATTGGATAGCGTTCATTTCTATCTTGACTGTATAGGAATAGTTTCTTAGAATTACTATATTCTTCAATATATTTCTCTTTACCACTATACATAAAAATAGTTTATCCACCAATTTTTCTTTACAGATTGGAACATACAAAAGCATCCCTGAACTTGTACTTCAATCTCATATTCACTTTTTCTGTAATTTCAAGAATTTCATCAATAGTTAATTCTTTTTGATAGACATGTTCTATAAGCTCCACGTTTCCCCCAATAATTACATGAGAAAGAGTTCGTAGCTAATGTATGTGGATCCCATTGAAGTTTAAAAATCAAGATTTTCTTCTCTTAAAATTGTTATAATTGTTGGTTCTCCATATATTAGAGCATCTACATTTAGTGTTGATAAATAATGTAAATAATCAACTAGGTCATCTATATGCTCATTATGGAATATTGCATTTACACTAACATATGCTTTTTCCCTGCTTGGTGTATAATCTCAATAGCTTTTTTTAATTCGTCTCTCTTAAATTCACCAGCAAGACGTAATCCATATTTTTCTTCACCAATAACGAAACTATCAGCTCCTACATTTATCAGTTCATAAATATGATCAATACTTTTCGGTGTTACAACTAACTCTACTGTCATTTTTATCCTCTCTTAATAAAAATATACTAACTTCACAGTTCTATAATTTTTATTTTCTTGTTGTTATAGTTATCCCATCTCCAAATGGTAATATTACACTTTCATAATTTTTCATGTTTTAATAACCATTCATTGTAATTATTAATTTTTCTAGAAAGTTGTTTTAAATCTCTACTGTGTTTAATAATACTTGGATCGGCAACCATCCCTTTGAATAGCACATTGTCCGTAATAACTACGACATCCTCAGCAAAAATATGGTTCATATAATTCAAAAACTTTCTACTTTGACTCTTAGCACCATCGATAAATACTACATCATATGGGGCATTTGCCACTACTTCATCTTGAAGTTCTAATGCATCAGCATGAAGTAATGTTATTTTATTAGTTAGATTTCTCTTTTCTATGTTGTTTTTTGCTTGGTTATACATCTTATCATCACGCTCAATAGTTGTGACATTACATCCTATTTTTCAGCTAATTTAATAGATGTATATCCAATTGCCGTTCCTATTTTCTAATAAATTCTTAGCTTTTTTTACTTTAAGCATTTGAATTAAAAAAATCTTATCCCTATTTTATCTATAATAGGTACTCTATTTTCTTCGGCATATTTTTCTAATTCTAAATAAAATTCATCAAAAATCTTCTAATAAATCTATAACATATAAATCATCTTTTTGATTCTATCGCAACCATGTTTACCTCCATATTTATACATCATATTATAATACCATAAAAGTTGGTATAAATGCAATTATAAAGACTAGTACACATAAAAATATTCAAAATAGACACAACACTATTATATACACGAACAATTACATTTTTAGTAATCTAAAAATTTATATAATTTATCCATTAAAGGGGATAACCCTAGTACTAAATTTTTAAAAAAGTTTACAAGAAAAACTCTTAGACGAGTGGTTTATTGATATCTAAATTGCTTTATAAAAAGCTTTTTAGATATCTAATAAACTTTTACGGGGGTACTCGACAAAAATCGATTTTCTATAAACACGATTTTTGAGTCACTCCCATCCTAGTTCTTCTAGTAAATATGCTTGAAATTTAATTAAGAACACTAAAAAGAGATCAACCGAAGTTAACCTCTTTTAGATTAGATCTTATTTTTCTAAAGCTTGAACAGCTGTAATTAATGAAAGTTTGTATACATCTTCTGCATTACATCCACGAGATAGATCGTTTACAGGAGCGTTTAATCCTTGTAAGATTGGTCCTACAGCTTCAAATCCACCTAGACGTTGTGCAATTTTGTATCCAATATTACCAGCTTCTAAACTTGGGAATACAAATACATTAGCATCCCCTTGTACTTTTGAATTAGGAGCTTTTAATTTAGCAACTGAAGGTACAACTGCAGCATCGAATTGTAATTCACCTTCTACCGCTAATTCAGGTGCATTTTCTTTAACTAATTTAGTAGCTTCTGCCACTTTTGTAGTATCTTCAGTAACAGCTGAACCTAAAGTAGAGAAACTTAACATTGCTACTTTTGGATCAACGTTAAAGCTTTTAGCTGTTTTTGCACTTTCAATTGCGATTTCAGCTAGACCTTCTGCATCTAATGTTGGGTTAATCGCACAGTCAGCAAATACATAACGTTTATCTTCTTTACTCATGATGAATGCACCACTTGTACGTTTTGTACCTGGTTTTAGTTTTAATAATTTGTAATGCTGGACGAACAGTATCTCCAGTAGAGTGAATTGCTCCAGATACTAATCCTTCAACTTCACCAGTATATACTAACATAGTTCCGAAGTAGTTAACATCTTTTAATAATTCACGAGCTTTTTCTTCAGTTACTTTTCCTGCACGACGTTCTACAAACTTAGCTACTAATTCTTCTAATTTTTCGTAGTTTTCGTGATCAATAACTTCTAAGTTAGAAGCATCTAAAGATAATCCTTTAGCAATTTCTTCTACTTTTTCTTTTTTCCCAACTAACACAGGTTTAACATAACTAGTAGCGCCTAATTTAACAGCCGCTTCTAATACACGCTCATCATATGCTTCTGGTAGTACGATACGTACATTTTTCCCTTCTAATTTTTGTTGAAGTTCTACAAATAAATCATTTGCCATCTTCATTTCCTCCTAATTGTATATAATGTCTTTAATATGTCTTATCGGCTTTAAACTTAAAGCATCGAAAAGACTGCCCTTACCTAAAATAGTATACCCTAATAACAATCCTATATAAAATATAATGATCATTAAGGGCTATGTTTCGCAAATATCTTACTAATTTATCATTTGATTTCATAATAAATTCCTACTCATCTATTCTTTGAATATCTGCACCTAGTTTTCTCATTTTTTCTTCGATGTCTACATATCCTCTATCAATGTGGTAAATATCAATAATTTTAGTAGTTCCTGTAGCCATTAAACCAGCGATGACAAGAGCTGCTCCAGAACGTAAATCCGTTGCTTTAACAGTAGTTCCTTCTAAATGAGGTAATCCTTCGATTAGTGAACTTCTACCTTCAATTCTAATCTTCGCATTCATTCTGCGTAACTCTTCAACATGCATAAATCTATTTTCAAAAACAGTCTCAGTAATAGTACTAGTACCATCAGCTAATAATGTTAATACACACATAATAGACTGCATATCTGTTAAGAATCCTGGATGAGGTAACGTCTTAACATCTACAGGTCTTAAACTATCTAGTTTATTACTAACACGCATAGACATCTCATCAACTACTTCTATATTAACACCCATTTCACGCATCTTACTAACTAAAGCAACATTGTCTTTATAAGGCGCACCTTTAACTAGCACATCCCCTTTTGTTGCTGCTGCTGCAATCATGTATGTAGCAGCTTCTACACGGTCAGGCATCACTGTATATTCAGTACCTACTAATTTTTCTACTCCTTCGATAACTAAAACAGAAGTTCCTTTACCTTCAATCTTAGCTCCCATTTTAATTAAGAAGTTAATCATATCCTCAATTTCTGGCTCTTGAGCTGCGTTAACAATAGTAGTTTTTCCTTTTGCTAAACAGCTTGCCATAATAACGTTTTGAGTACCACCTACACTTGGGAAATCAAAGAAAATTGTTGTTCCTTCTAATTCTTTTTCTGCTCTTGCCTCAACAAAACCAGCATCTTGAATAATTGTAGCTCCTAGTGCTTCAAAACCTTTTAAGTGTTGATCAATAGGTCTACTTCCAATTGAACATCCTCCAGGCATCGCTACTTTTAGCACTTCCTTCACGTGCTAACATTGGTCCTAAAACTAAAAATGAAGCACGCATTTTACTAACAAATTCAAATGAAGCTTCTGTTAATAACGGTTTTCTTGCATCCATTTCTAAAGTATTTTCTTCTGGTCTATAATCTACCTTTACTCCTAGACTTTCAAATAATAATCATATTGTCTTTAATATCTGATAACTTAGGAACATTATAAAAATTTACTTGTACCCTCTGTTGCTAATAAACCTGCAGCTAAAATTGGTAAAAGCTGCATTCTTCACCAGAAACTTGTACTTTCTCCTATTAAAGGTGTTCCACCTTTAACGACTATCTTTTCAAGTTGTTTCCTCCATCTCTATATTTTACATTTTATATCACATATAATACTACCACAAATTAAAAAATAAATAAAGTTTGAATAAATATTTTTTTAAATATTTATTTTGATTAAGAAAGTATCCTTTTTCTACATGACAAAATATAAAATTTAGATTTTAAAGTTAAATATTTAATATATTTTTAAATTTTTGATAATATTGAAAATTAACTCAATTTTTGTATGCGAAAATACTAAAATTATTCTGCAAGAATGAAAAATAAATTACTTTTCAAAAAATTTTATATTTATCTTGCAGAATAATCTTTAAATTTAAACTATTTTAATTGAATAATTCTATCAATTACAATTCATCAAAGAATGATAATTGTGCTTTTTCAGGAAGACCTTTTAATGTTCCCATTTCTCTTAAGTATTCTACTACCGTAGATGAAACACTTCCTCGTTTTGAGAAATCTTCAATTGATAAAAATGCTTTTTCTTCTCTCGCTTGAACAATTTTGTTCGCTACGTTATCTCCAAGTCCAGGAACAATCGAGAACGGTGGGATTAACGTATTTCCCTTCAATTATGTAATCATGACTTGCTGATTTTTCTAAATCAACTTTCGAGAATGCAAAACTTCTCTCCATCATCTCATTTGCAATTTCATAACTTACAAGAGCATCTTTATCTTTATTCGATAATTCATTTTTATCTGTAGTTTTTATTTCTTTTATTTTTCGCTTTTAATGTTTCTGCTCCCTTAACAACCGTAATAATGTCAAAGTCACTAGCTCTGACAGAATAATAAGCACAGTAGTATGTTAATGGTTGATGCACTTTAAACCAAGCAATTCGAAGCGCCATAAGTACATATGCACATGCATGAGCTTTAGGGAACATATACTTGATTTTTTTACATGAATCAATATACCATTCTGGTACATTATTATCTATCATCTCTTTTTCAAAGTCTTCCGATAATCCTTTACCTTTCCTTACACTTTCCATTATTTTGAAAGATAAACCTTCTTCTAAACCAGCGTGAATTAAATATACCATAATGTCATCACGACATCCAATTACATCTTTAAGTTCACAAGTACCATTTTTGATTAATTCTTGTGCATTACCTAACCAAACGTCCGTCCCGTGAGACAATCCAGATATCTGAACTAATTCTGAGTATGTAGTTGGTTTTGTATCATCTAACATTTGAATAACAAAGTTTGTTCCAAACTCAGGAATACCAAATGTCCCACTAGCTGAATCTACTTGATCTCTTGTAACACCTAGTGCCTCAACTGTTGAGAAAATACCCATTACTTCAGGATCTGATACATCTATTGTTTTAGGATCAATACCAGATAATCTTGTAACTTTCTAATCATAGTCGGGTCATCGTGTCCAAGTATATCGAATTTTAAAATATTATCATGGATAGAGTGGAAATCGAAGTGAGTTGTTCGCCATGGACTCGTTTCATCATCAGCTGGGAATTGATATGGAGTAAAGTCAAAAATATCCATATCATTAGGGACTACTAGTATTCCTCCTGGGTGTTGACCAGTAGTTCTCTTAGAACCTTCACATCCCGCTGCAATACGTTCAATATCTATACTTCTTTTCTCTATTTCATTTTTCTCATAATAATCTCTAGTAAATGAATAAGCTGTCTTCTCAGCTACCGTCGAAATAGTTCCAGCACGATATACGTAATCTTCACCGAAAATTTCTTTCGTGAAGTTGTGAGCTGTTGCTTGATATTCACCAGAGAAAGTTTAAATCTATATCGGGTACTTTATCTCCATTAAATCCTAAGAATGTTTCGAAAGGAATATCTTGCCCATCTTTTGTCATTTTAACATCACAATGAGGACAATTTTTATTCGGAAGGTCAAACCCCGATGCGTATTCAGCATTCAAGAAGAATTCACTATGTTTACATTTCGGACAAACGTAATGTGGAGCTAGTGGATTAACCTCTGTAATTTCCATCATCGTGGCTACAAGTGATGAACCAACCGATCCCCTTGAACCTACTAGATATCCATCATCTAGTGATTTTTTTACAAGTTTATGTGAAATTAAATAAACCACACTAAATCCATTACCAATAATAGATGCAAGTTCCTTCTCTAATCTTTTTTCCACTATTTCAGGTAACTCTTCACCGTATATTCTTATGAGCCATATCATAACTTAAATTACGAACCTCATCAGCTGCCCCTTCAATATTTGGTGTATACAGCTTATCTTTTAACGGCACAACTAATTCAATCATATCATTAATTTTATGCGTATTATCAATAACTAATTCTTCTCTTAATTGTTCATCAAGATAAGAGAATTCTTTTAACATTTCTTCGGTTGTAAGGAATGTAGCCATCGGTTTTAAATCACGGGCACCAGGATTGCTTTTCACAGTCAATCTTAATATTTGTCTGTAAACATGTTGATATTCATCTAAATAATAACAGTCTCCTGTCGCTACAACAATTTTTTCTTTTTTCTTAGCTAATTGAATTAATTTTTTCAAAATTTCTTCTAATTCAGCATTATCTGCTATTCTTTCATTTCTTATAAAATTAGCATAATGATGCTTTGGTTGAATCTCAATATAATCGTAAAATTCAATTATATCCTCAACCTTAGCTTCTTTTGAATTTAGCAATTCTTCAAATACTTCATTATCACCATTACCACTACCAATTAATAAATCTTCACGATATTGTTCTAATAAACTACGTGGAATCGTAGGTTTAGCAGAGTTCAAATACTTAGTACAACTATATGAAACTAATCTGAATAAATCTTTAAGCCCTTTAGCATTCTTAACTAAAATCGAACAAGGAAATGTTCTTGATCGTTTATGCGCAAGTTCTAAGTCAATCTTTTCATCAATTTCGTTATGATATTCAATACCAAGTTCATAAAGTTGATCTAGCATTTTTACAAAAATTTCTGCCGTAGCCTTTAGTATCGTAAATCGCTCTGTGGTGTTGAACTAAACGAACTTTGTATAGTTTAGCTAAATTGCTAAGACCATGTCTTTTCGCTTCTTTATTTTCAGCACGAGAGACGAATAATGTATCTATACTAGCATTATTTTTATTCTCTAAACCTAGTCGTTCAAAACAAGTATCTAGAAATCCAAGGTCAAACTTCGCATTATGGGCTACTAATATGTCATCTTTATCTAACCAATTATAAAAGTTAGTCATTACTTCTTTTTCAAGTGGAGCATCTCTAACATCATCATTAGTAATACTAGTTAATCTTGTAATAAGTTCTGAAATAGGTCTTTGCGGATTAATATAACTTTCAAAACTGTCTATTTCAGCTCCATTTTTCACCTTAACCGCAGCAATCTCGATTAATCTATCACGCTCTGCTGAAAGACCAGTAGTCTCAACGTCAAATACGACATACGTAGCATCTTTTAATTTAAGTTCTTTGGGATTTGTCGTAGCAGTAATACTATCATCCATGATAAAAGCATTTAACCCATAGATTGGTTTAATATCCTTACCTTTTGAACTTAAACAAATTTCAGGATATGCTTGAACACCATACGTATCTGTAAAGGCAATGGCTTCATGTCCCCAATCCATAGCTCGAGCTAAATATTCTTTTGCTGAAGAAATACCCTTCAAGCTGACTCATCTTCGTATGAGTATTTAGCTCTATTCTGTTTCTTCCATTATAATTATCTTTCTTCTCTTCTTTATGAGCAACCTCAATAGACTTAGGCTCGATGATTGTATCTCTTAAATATGGATCATTACTTACAGCTCCATGAATTTTAAGCCATTGACCTTTCTTAATTCCTTTTACTAAATCAATTAGTTCATTCTTACGTTTATTTTGGAATTTTGAATTAGGATTATTACCAAATAATCTTAGAATAATAGAATCACTATAATCTGTAAGTTTCAAACGATACTGACTAGAACCATTTCTATGAACAATCTCTTCAGTCCCAAAAACCTGAGCCATTATAGTTACATCTCCAGCATAACCAACAACATCCTTGATTTCTACAATGTCCTCATCGCGAATTTCTTGCCCATATCGAGTTCCACCGCCTCCAAAGGCAACAAATTTCCTTTCAGGTTCTTTTGGTTTTCGTTCCGCTTCTTTTTTCTCTATTTCCTCTAACTTAACGATTTCCTGGGAAATTTTTTCTTCTTGACTCTCTAATACCGCTTCAACATCAGTTTTAGAAAAATTAGGAATAATGTCTTTAATTGCAATACCTAAATTTTTCATAACTACTTATTATTTGTTGTTTTCGTTCATTAATAAAGTTATTCCAAATTGATGGAGCCATTATTTTCATAGTTAAAACACTATTGTTAACTTCAACTTCACTAAATAAAAATACTCTCCATTAGAACTTGAGAAATCTCTGAGAAGTTTTCTAATATTATATATTTCCAAAATTCTTTTATTTGCTCATCCGTGACTTTCAGCACTTACCTTCAAACGATAATTAACAATATAATCACCTAAGAAATTTCTCTCGTAATTTCTGAATAAGTAATGTTAATTCTTCTACTGAAGGTAAACTTTCTCCACTAAAATTAAACGTCCAAATCTTATTCTTATTATCTTTTTCTATATTATCTAAAGAATAATTTTCAAATTTTGAATTGGATAACTGTTCTTCTAATTCTAATGTTTTAACTAATAAAGAAAAATGTTTATTACTCATGATTCCTCCTACTTTTTGTATAACTGACTAGGTTTTTCATTAATTTCTAAAGTTTCTCTCTAATCTATCATTAGAGAAAAAATTAATTACCACAACAATTTTTATAACTTCCATATAAACATAAAAAAATTCATTCATCTTAATTCTATATAAAGATAAAATGAATTGACTTATCATACAATTTTTCTAATATATTTTTCTAGTAAATAAAGAATATATTATACATAACTAAATTATACTAAAAAAATACCAACTAAAAACAAATGGTTATTTTCTTAACAACTATTTATTTTTTTAATTGGCATTCTTTAATTCAAATTATAATTATTATCTATAAAAATGCTTCTACTTTTAGCTAGTACATCATCTACTTGCGTATCAATTTTTTCTAAAGTTTGTCTTTCTTTAACTTCTACGATTCCTTCACCGGCTTTTTTACCAACAACTACTTGTAATGGGATACCAATAAGGTCAGCATCGTTAAATTTAACACCAGCGCGTTCTGCTCTATCATCGTAAAGAACTTCATATCCTGCTGCTGTTAATTGAGCATATAACTCATCACTAAGTTTAACTTGATCTTCTTTCTTAACATCAACACATACTAGGTGCACTTGATATGGTGCCACTTCTTTTGGCCAAATAATACCTTTTTCATCATTATGTTGTTCGATAATCGCTGAAATACAACGAGTTACCCCAATACCATAACATCCCATATAGAAGTGATTTGCTCGACCATTAGCATCTAAATAAGTAACATCCATAGCTTCTGAATATCCTTTACCAAGTTCGAATACTTGACCAACCTCGATACCTTTAGCAAATTTAACTGGTCCTGATAAGTCTTCTGCTAAATCACCTTCTTCAATCATACGAAGGTCATAGTGAGCATCAATTTCATAATCTCCTGGGTTTACGTTGATGTAGTGGAATCCTTTTTGTTAGCTCCACAGCTGTGATTATACATATATTTAATAGCATTATCACCGATTACTTTACAGTTTTTAATTCCAAATGGTCCCATGTAACCTGCTACACTTCCCATGACTTCTTCGATTTCTTGTTCTGTTGCCATTTCAACTTCAGAAGTTCCTGTAGCTTTCATGAATTTAATATCATTAAGTTGATCATTACCACGCATAAGAACTAGATAAAACTCTCCATCAGCTTTTAAAGCTAAATGCTTTCATGGCACGATTAACTTCTACACCACAAAATGCTGCAATATCATCAATTGATTGTTGATTTGGAGTTTCTAATAAACTACGTTCTTTTTTCTCAAAACCTGTAGGCATTGTATAGTTTTGTTCAACTACCGCTGCAGTTTCTATATTTGCTGAGTAGTCACTCTCTTCAGTATACACAATTGTATCTTCCCCTACTTCAGCTAATGCTTGGAATTCATGAGTATAGCTTCCACCAATATTACCAGAATCAGCTTGTACTGCACGATACTTAAGTTCAAATCTATCAAAGATATTACTATATGCTTGATAATAATCTTTATATGTTTCTCTTAATGATTCTGGTGAATCATGGAATGAGTATGCATCTTTCATTATGAACTCTTTACAACGTAATAATCCTAAACGTGGACGAATTTCATCACGGAATTTAGTTTGAATTTGATATAAGTTCATAGGTAATTGTTTATATGAAGTTACCATATTATTAACTGTTTGACTGATGATTTCTTCTGCTGTTGGACTTAGGGCATATCCTGCTTTTTTTCTATCAGTTACACGAATAAGTTCTTCTCCCATTTTGTCCCAACGACCAGATTTTTTCCAATATTCATCTGATTGTAAAATAGGCATTAAAAGTTCTGCAGCTCCAATTTTTACTATGTTCTTCTCTAATTACTTTTTCAATTTTTGAATTACACGAGTAGCCAAAGGAAGGTAAGTATAAACTCCCGCAGATACCTGCTTCACCATCCCCGCTTTAATAAGCAACTTATGACTAATTGCTTCTGCAGAGGACGGTACTTCTCTTGTTGTTGGAATAAATGTTTTTGATTGTCTCACAACAATACCACCTCTCATATTTAAAAATTTCTATACTATTATACCATAAATTATAATATTTTTCAAAAAATATATTAAAATTTAAACCTTTCTAAAATTATATCAATTTTCAACTATTTGTATTTCAAATTTTACTCAGAATATAGTATAATAAATAAGATAATTATTTATGGAGGGATATATGTTTAATTATCCTAATAAGAAAAAGTAATTTTCATTCAAAAAAACCAAAATATTCTAATCGAGGTATGGAACTCGAAGAAGATATTAATTTTTGCGAATAAATATTACTTAAATAATGATATTGCAGTTATTCATAAAAAAACCCTATTCCTATTCAAATAGTAGAAGTGAAATTATCCTAACAGAGCGAGTGCTATGATTACTAAAAGCATTTTATAAAAACTCCTTCTACTACAGATTACAACGGACTTTGGAATGGAAAATATATTGATTTTTGAGGCTAAAGAAACTAATTCAGCCACTTCATTTTCTTTAAATAATATTCATGAACATCAAATAGAACATATGCAAAAATTTTTAAATCATGGTGGAATAACTTTTTATTATCGTTAGATTTAAAAAATCGATAAAACATTCTTACTTCCATTTAAAAAATTTCATATTCTTTCTATAATCGTGCTCAAAAATGGTGGAAGAAAATCAATAAAACTTAGTGAATTTGAAGAAACTGCATTTGAATTATCATTTAACTACAAAATAAGATTAGATTATATAACTATTATAAAAAAATAATGAAAGTGAGTTTTAATAACAGATGAAAACTTTATTCAAATATATTAGTTCCATCTTTTTTCAATATGCTTAGTATTATTCTTTTGCTATTTTAATACTATTTGCTAAAGAATTAAAAGGATGTTCCAGATATTACTCAAGCTAATTTACAAGATCCATTATCATCAGAAATTTATGATAAAAATCTTAATCTAATAGCTACAGTTGGAGCTGAAAAAAAGGGAATATGTATCGATAAATGATATTCCAAAAAAATATCACAGACGCTGTACTATCGACAGAAGACTCAAGATTCCAATCTCATATAGGTATTGATCCTATTCGTCTTATCAAAGCAGCGCTTGTAAATATCCGTTCCAATTCGGCACAACAAGGTGCTAGTACAATTACACAACAGGTAGTAAAAAAATTCACTACTGACATCTGATAAATCATTACAAAGAAAAATTCAAGAAGCTTATCTGTCTCTTAAATTAGAAAACAGGTACTCTAAAGATGATATATTGGAAATGTACATGAATAAAATTTACTATTCTGATGGGCAATATGGTATTAAAACAGCAGCTAAAATACTTTTACAATAAAGAGTTAAATCAATTAACATTACCTCAAATTGCGCTTCTAACTGGTATGCCTCAGCAACCAATCCTGTATAATCCATACGATTATCCAGAACAAGCTAAAGAGCGTCGAAACACTGTACTATATGCACTTCTAAACAATGATAAAATCACAGAAGCTGAATACAATAATGCAATCAATACCCCTATTATGGATGGAATAGTTGAAAAACCAAAAGAAGAACGTGCAAACCAGCACACTTATAATCCTAAAGTTTGCTGCATATATTGATCAAATACAAAAGAATTAAAAGAAAATCAAAACTTTTGAAAAATATTAAAAGATCCTCTTTCAATGGGATTAAAAATATACACTAACTTAAATCCAGAATTACAAACATATGTTCAAGATATGTTAGATAATCAAAGTGCTCCTATGATACCCTCATGCCTCTCAAGCTGCTATCTCTGTCCTTGATACAAAGACTGGACTAATCGAAGCAATTGGTGGTGGGAAAAGAAATTATAAAGCTGGTGGTTATAATTATGCCGTTGATGCCCGAGTTCAACCTGGTTCATCTATCAAGCCTTTAATTGACTATGCTCCAGGTATAGAATACTATGGATGGGATTCTCAAACTACATTCTCAGATTCACCTTATCAAATTGCTGGAACTAATTTCTATATCCAAAACTGGGACAGACTTTACCACGGTACAGTTACTATGAGTACAGCTTTATCTTGGTCTTATAATATTCCTGCTGTTCGTGCCTTTTCGAAACAGTTGGATACGAAAGAGCTAAAACATTTCGCTGAAAAAATAGGTATACCTGTAACAAAAGATGAACCAACTACAGCAATTGGAGGTAACGTCGATGGAGTTTCTACTCTTCAAATGGCAGGTGCATTCGCATCTTTCGGTAATAAAGGATATTACAATAAACCTTCAACAATAGTTAAAGTATTTAATGCAAATGGTAAAGAATTACCAAATATTAAAGATGAACCTGTTAAAGCAATGTCAGAAGAAACTGCATATTTAATTACAAATGTATTAAAAGGCGTACTTTCTAGTAACGGTACATCGCCTAATGGTAAAGTAGCTAACTTTGATATGGCAGGTAAGTCTGGTTCAAGTACATTCGACGATTCTGCTTACTATAATTATGGTATAGATGTTGTAAACTCTACTAAAGATAGTTGGATGATTGGTTACACAACTGCCTATACAGTTGCCGTTTGGCAAGGAGCTGATATGGTAGACTCAGCTGCAAAAGCATTGTCTTCCGAACAAGCAAAAACTACACAGGTAATTATGGCAGATGTAATGAAAAAAGTTTCAGATAAACAAGTACCTGCTACCTTTGAAAAACCTGCAGGAATCGAAACGAAAAATGGTGTAGAATATGCTAAGGAAAGAAATAAAGAAACTGATTATATGTATGCCGGTACTGACAGAGACGCAGTTTATCAAGCTGCTATCGCACAAAAACAACGTGATAGTCGTTCTGCTCTTACAACAGTATTCAACTCTATTAACCAACTCTACTAACAGAGCAAATACTACACAAAGACAAACAACAGGTAGAACGACCGCAGGAAATGCAGACTCAAACAAATAGAGCAACAAATCAAAATAGACGGTAACATATAAAAGAAGAATCGTGAATTTTTTCACGATTCTTCTTTTTATTTTATATAAATTCTCACAAATTTCAAAATCTAATTTATCATCGATATCGTAGCTGTATATTTTATCCATCTCATATACTTTAGTTTTATTTGTATAAAAAGTTTTTATCCCTTTAAATAATTATTTTTGTCAACATCCATATAGAATCATTAGGATATATGTAGTCAGGCTTATCTTGTCTTCTATGATTTCCCACCATGACAGAGAAGGAACTGAGTGTCCTTTTTATTCATCCATAAATAGACTTTTACTTAATTTAGGTTTTAGTAATTGAAACAAAGGTGATCACAATCTTTAAACATATCAAACACTGTATATATATATTCTACTTTTCTAAGTGGAGAAGTTACTTGTATATTCATAAAAAAATAAAAATCTTCTTTCATTTCTTTAAAATAAAAATTCTAAAGTTTCAAAAGTTGTAGAAGAGTCTAGCGAAACTTCTTTGGCTCGTTTAATGTATTTACAGCGTTTACCATATTCTCCTTCACACAAATTAAGATACTCTTCTGAATCAGAAGAAATCCATATTTCATCAAATTTCTTACTATCTATTGCTACATCAATTGTATAAAAACACAATGGTCTCCCACAGAATAACTTCATATTCTTATCTAATAACCCCTTTGAACTTTTTCGTATTAAAATAACTGAAACTTTTTTTCAAAAATATCCTCTCCCCTAAACATTTTCTTTTTATATCATAGTACATTGTATCATTATAAATTATCTAATACAATAATTTTAAGCATTAAAAAAATCCCTTTTTCCTCTCTAAAAAGATTGTAATACATCTTTTCGTATTACAATCTTTTAAAATTCTAAGTTAAATCCTTCATAGAATATTCTATTTTTTTCTTTATACCTTTTTCCCTTAAGCATTTTTCATATGCTAGATTCATCACCATCGGACCTGCGATTATATAATTATACTCTTCACCAACCGGTAAATATTTGTCTAACTGCTCTGTTGTAAATCTTCCATTTTGAGAATATGATTTAAAAATTACTTCTTTCATTCCATAACTCGAATTTTTCTTGATATAAGGGTTTTTATCCTTTTTCACAGTATATAAGAATGTTATGTCTTTATTATCAAACTTATCAGCTAACCCAAGTAAAGGAACAACACCAATTCCTCCACCAATAAGAACAAACTTCTCATTCTTACCAGATTTTTCAATCATTGAGCTTAATACTCCATAACCTCTGGTTAAATTAACCTTTTTCTCCCACTTCTAATTTAGGCAGATTTTTGTAAAATCACCTACACCTTCAATTGACATTTTGGACATAACCATCACGTTCTGGGTATGTTTAATATAGAAAATGGATGTGGTTCCTTCATTCCTTTTTACATTAGGAAAAAGAAATAAATGAAAAATCACCCGCTTCTATTTTTCCTTAAAATAGATTTACTAGTAGTTATCGTTACCTCCGTAATATTTGAATCTACTTTTCTTATATTTTTTTAGAATTCCAACTTTAACATTTAAGTATTTATTATACGCATAATGCCCATAAGCACCGAATGCAATTACAGTATATAAAATAACTAAAAACAGTAAATGGAGCTATACTTCTTACATATGGAATCAGAAGAACATGTAAGAAAGCTAATAATGCAGCTACTAAATTAAGTCTATGTATCCACATAGATAACTCATGTTTAAAGATTTTTTTCTAACATCTTTTTGATTCTCATTAAGATACTTATTCTTGAAGTTAACCAACCAGCCATAAAAACAAGTGAATATATGATTACTGCCATAAAATATACATTGCCCATTCACCTGTTAAAGAGATAAGCCCCTGATGATTTTCAACAATTGATCATGTAAGTACATAAAAGATTACAGCAAAAAGTGCAGTTACTCCATGAATTATATACATATCCGGTAATCCTATTATTCTATCTAACCATTTTGGGCTGTGAAGATAGAAAAATTGCTGATAGCATCCACGAATAAGCAAATACTCCTAAATTAATAGCTAGTACTCTACTCCCAAAAACCTCTGGCAAACCATTTCCTATTGTTACTATTAATGGTAACGGTATTGTTAACAATACTATTAACCAAATCATATTAAATATAAATCTATGATCTCTTAACATCTGTTATTTTTCCCTCCTCAAAAACTCTTTTTATACCCTCTTTTTGTTAACAAAAATCCCTGTTAACTGTTTATTTTTATTATTTCACTCCAGATTTTCTCGTTAGCTACTACTCCTGCTGTTGCCAGTACATCAACATCAGATAGATATGTTCCAACTACTGTGACTTGAATATGATTAATATCAGTTATCACTTTTGATATGTCGACCTTTTTTTGCTAAGTCCCGAAGTTGCCACTGCTCCATTTTTATACTATACTTAGTAATTATTTTCTCCTATCTTCAGGATTCTCTATCCCAATTTTTCCAAATAAAAATTACTACCTAGTCTAGTACCGACTTGCATATCACCTGCGCCATTAATTGCTCCTGCTTCTATAATACTATTTTCAATAAGAGCTTTTATATATTTCATAAACGAATTTTCTATCACCCACCCTTTACAAATCCTGTTGGATTATATTTTCCATCAAAAATGGGATCAAATAAACCATAAGTTTCTTTTTAGCGATTATAGACCTACTGTAGACTTCTTGATATTCCAAATCAAAAAGCATCTTGTAATTCTTCACCTAAATCAGTATGTCTACTAACTAAACTATCAGGTAAAAACGGTGAGAATTTCTCTTCCACATTTTTCAAATATTTATCAATATCATTTACAACTTGATTCAACGCATCTATTAACATTTTCATCAAAATCAACTCTAACAAAGGCTATTGTGAAAGGCATGTTCATTCTATTCAATACATAGGTCTTAAACTTAAACATTTTATTTAGCCTTATTTAATGCATCTTGTAAGAACCTTTAAATCCTTTAAATGTTTCAGATGCTCCAGAAACTAGTGAAATATCACTACTTTGAGCTTCTATTGCCTCTTCAATATATTTAGGAAGTGCTGTCTTATTAATTTTTTTGTGAAAATTCTTCATCTGGCTGAAGAAGTACATTAACATTGGCTATTTTCCCACCTTGAACGACTACACTTACTTGGAAATCTCCTTTGGTTGTTTTCGTAACTGCACCTGTATAAGTACCATCTTTGTATGCTACACTTTCTTTGGTTGAGGAAGTTGTATTTTTGATTCTTTATTTCCTTCTTGGTTAGTATTCTGTGTTCTTTTGATTTTGATGGTGTAGTTTGTATACTTGGTTTTAAGAAAAGGTATAGTACCCTGCCGTCAAAGCAGATGCTCCTACAACTCCTATTAATGCTGTCTTTTTTATTTTACCATTATTTTACTCCTATTATATTGTTTTTTTAATGATAATATATCATAATTTTCATGTGCATCCTATTAATCTGCTTTTAAATATATTATATAATTTTTTTGTTAAAATCAAACTAATATTTGGTACTTTGATTTTATCTTGATGATATCCTATTTTTCCAACATAGATTATAACAAAAATCTTTAGAGATATTTATTACCTCTAAAAGATTCTTTTTGTTATTTTTTT
>BNJS01002346.1_pt1 | contig 31206 bp, 36 predicted proteins | sample 8540461 | NCBI WGS metagenome assembly BNJS01 (sample SAMD00202454, study PRJDB9452) | human saliva metagenome | isolation source: human saliva | place: Japan | reverse complement strand
TTAACACTCCTTTTTCGTTTTTTTATAATACCCTTAAAAGCAACTCTAACTATATAGGTATCTTTATTATTATATCAAATTTCTTAGTTTTTTTAAAGGAAAATAAAAACATTAACATACTATTATTCAAGAATAGATTTATCATACTATAAGACCTGGAGTTCTAATTTTTATACTACTGATATTATTAGAAAAGAACTCAAACAGAAATTATCGCTTGAGTTCTAATTCATATATTTTAAAAATCTATTTTAGAAATATCCTTTAAAAAATTCTAGTCTTCTTTTCTTCTTGTTGCTAAGAACAGTGTGAATAATAGAGTTCCACCTAGATAAATAGATGCATTATAACCTTGTTCACCCGTTTCAGCTAATCTTTCAACACGAGCGTTAGCTTGTGGTTGATTTACATTAACTGCTGGCACCATTTCTGTTACTGGAGGTACAGTTCCATTTTCTGGAGTTACTGGTTTTTTCCGGTACTGGTTGTGTTGGCACTTGTGGTGTTGGTTGAGTTGGAACTTCAGGAGTTGGTTGCGCTGGTACTTCTGGTGTTGGTTGAATTGGAACTTCAGTAACCTCAGGCATTCCTGGTACTCCACCATTAAATTCTGGTTTTTCGTGTACTTCTGGCATCCCTGGCACTCCACCTTTGAATTCTGGTAATTCATGAACTGGTGGTTCTGGCATTGCAAACGTTGGTCCAGCTGGATTATTATTTACTGGAGGAACTGGTTTGTCATTGCATCCACAGTTTCCATCTTTTCCATCTTTTCCATCACGTCCATCACGTCCATCTTTAACAACTGTTTTCGTAACAGAACCGTCAGAATTGATGATTGTTATTGTGTGACTTCCATCTCCGTTATCTTCAACAGAAACTTTTGGTGATTTTCCATCTTTTCCGTCTTTGATAACCATATCAGTTTTACTTCCATCCGGATTTGTGATTGTAACTGTGTGAGTTCCATCATTATTATTTTTAACTGTTACAGTTGGTGATATTCCATCTTTCCGTCTTTACCATCTTTAATAACAGATTTGTATTCACGTCCATCAGAATCTACGATTGTTAATGTGTGAGTTCCATCTCCATTATCAACGATATTAGCTTTTGGTGATTTTCCATCAAAGATTGTAGTATTTGTTTCTTTACCATCTGCTCCTGTAACTTTAATAGTGTGTGAACCATTATTGTTATCAATCACTTCAAGTTTTGGTGATTTTCCATCACGTACTGTTGTAGTTGTAGTAGTTCCATCAGAGTTAACGATTGTAACTGTGTGAGTTCCATCTCCATTATCTACTACTTTAGCAGTTGGTGATTTACCATCACGTACTGTTGTTTCAGAAACAGTTCCGTTTCCATTTTCTACACGGATAGTGTAAGTACCATCTTGGTTATCTCTAACTGTTGCTACTGGTGATTTTCCATCTTTAATGATTGTTTCAGTAGTAGTTCCATCACCATTTAGAACTGTAATTTTGTGAGTTCCATTTTGTTCGTCAGTTATTGTTACTTTTGGTGATTTTCCATCACGTACTGTTGTTTCAGTTGTAACACCTTCTGGGTTGTAATAACAATAGTGTGACTTCCGTCTCCATTATCACGAACTGATGCTGTTGGAGTACGTCCATCTACTCCGTCACGTCCATTTTTAACAACAAATTCATTCTTAGTTCCATCTGGGTTTGTGATTGTTACTGTGTGGCTTCCATCTGGGTTTTTAGTAGTTGTTGCTGTTGCAGCTTTACCGTCTTTACCATCTTTGATGATAGCATTAGTAACATTACCATCTCCATCTGTAACTTTAACAGTGTGAGTTCCATCATTGTTATCAGTTACTTCAACTTTAGGAGTCTTACCATCTTTACCGTTTTTAACAACGATATCTTTAGGTTGTCCACCTGGATTTGTTACTGTAATTGTATGGCTACCGTCTGGATTTTCTGTAGTTGTAATAGTAGCATTTTCTCCATTTTTACCATCTTTTACAACTGTAGTTGATTCAGAACCATCAGGATTTCGAACTGTGATAGTGTGTGTGCCATCTCCATTATCTTTTGTATTAATAGTTGGAGCTGAGCCATCACGTCCATCGATACCGTTGTCACCTTTTTCACCTTTTTCACCAGTAGTTCCTTGAGTCCACGGATGTTACCAATCTTATCCCAAGTTCCGTTATTTTTCTTATAAACGTCTCCTGTATTAGCATCGATAAATGTGTCTCCATCTTTACCATCTTTAGCAGTTGGCGCAGTAACTCCACTTAGTAACTCAGCCCCATTACGTCCGTCATGACCATCATGACCTGCCGCACCGTTTACACCATCTGTACCATTACGTCCATTTGTACCATTCAAGATATCACTTGTACCAATTAATTCATCCACTCCTGGATCGTATTTACCGTTACCATTATTATCATAGTATGCTGTAATACGAGTACCATCCACTGGTTGTGAATCTGTTGAATCTGTAGTTGCTGGTTGTGAATCTGTTGAGTCTGTAGCTACTGGTTGAGCTGATGGAGTTCCCTCATCTGGATTATCCCCTACACTTCTTGCTCTTCTTGATGTTCCAGAAGGTTGTGGATTAACAGCTAATCCAGCACCTCTTCTAACTGCATTTACTAATTCATTTAAGTCAATATGCGGTGTACGACCATCTTTTCCATCTTTAACAACGAATGATACTGGATCTTTACCTGGTGTAGTAAACGTAACAATCGTGCTACGTCCATCTGCTCCACGTTGAGTTGTAACAGTAGGTGTATTTCCATCTTGTCCTGCTTCACCTTTAGCTCCATCATTGATAATAACTTTAGTAGGTTCTGAACCGTCATGGTTATCTATTGTGATTTCTACACCTTTATTTCCATCTTCTTTACGAACTGCTGTTACTGTTGGAGATACTCCATTTAGACCATCTTTAATAACCGCCAATGGTTTTTCAGGATTTAATGGTTGTCCTGGGTTAGCTGGATCTTCTTGATAAACTTTTGTTTCAGTTCCAGTCTTAACAGCTACTAGTGATTTACCATCACGTCCATCAGCACCTTTTGCTCCATCTTTAATCATTTCTGATCCTAGAAGTTCATCAGTTCCTGGAGTATATTTACCGTCTCCATTTTCATCTGTATAGAATGTTACGATTGTGTGAGATGGTTTTCCGTTTTGACCTTCAACACGTAATAACTCAACTTTTGGAGTTTTTCCATTTAAACCATTTTCTCCGTTTTTCACATTTACTGTTACAGGATCTTTTCCTGGTACTGTGAATGTAATATCAGAGCTGTTACCATCTTTACCTGGTTTTACAGTTACTTCTGGAGTTTTTCCGTCTTCTCCTTTTTCACCTTTTAGACCTTGCGGTCCTTGTGGTCCTTGAGCTCCATCTTGACCTCGTTCACCTTGAAGACCTTGTTCTCCTTTGTCTCCTTTTGGTCCTTTGATGTTTCCTTCTTTTTCCCATGTTCCGTTGTTTTTAACGAACACATCTCCACTTTCAGTATTTACGTATTTATCTCCGTCTTTACCTTCTGTTGTTGGGTCTACTTTTCCGTTTAATACATCTTTTCCATCGCGTCCGTCTCTTCCATCACGTCCGTCGCGTCCTGGTAAACCTTGTGCTCCTGCTTGTCCGTCACGTCCTTGAAGACCTTGTTCTCCTTTGTCTCCTTTTGGCCCTTTGATGTTTCCTTCTTTTTCCCATGTTCCGTTGTTTTTAACGAATACATCTCCACTTTCAGTATTTACGTATTTATCTCCGTCTTTACCTTCTGTTGTTGGGTCTACTTTTCCGTTTAGTACATCTTTTCCATCGCGTCCAGGTAGTCCTTGTGCTCCATTTTCACCTTTCGGTCCTTGTGGTCCTTCTGCACCTTTGTCTCCTTTTGGCCCTTTGATGTTTCCTTCTTTTTCCCATATTCCGTTGTTTTTAACGAATACATCTCCACTTTCAGTATTTACATATTTATCTCCATCTTTACCTTCTGTTGTTGGGTCTACTTTTCCATTTAGTACATCTTTTCCATCGCGTCCATTTTGTCCTGCTGGTCCTTGCGCTCCGTCACGTCCGTCGCGTCCAGGTAGTCCTTGTGCTCCATTTTCACCTTTCGGTCCTTGTGGTCCTTCTGCACCTTTGTCTCCTTTTGGCCCTTTGATGTTTCCTTCTTTTTCCCATGTTCCGTTGTTTTTAACGAATACATCTCCACTTTCAGTATTTACGTATTTATCTCCGTCTTTACCTTCTGTTGTTGGGTCTACTTTTCCGTTTAATACATCTTTTCCATCGCGTCCGTCTCTTCCGTCACGTCCTGCTGCTCCATCACGTCCGTCGCGTCCTGGTAAACCTTGTGCTCCTGCTTGTCCGTCACGTCCTTGAAGACCTTGTTCTCCTTTGTCTCCTTTTGGCCCTTTGATGTTTCCTTCTTTTTCCCATGTTCCGTTGTTTTTAACGAATACATCTCCACTTTCAGTATTTACGTATTTATCTCCGTCTTTACCTTCTGTTGTTGGGTCTACTTTTCCGTTTAGTACATCTTTTCCGTCACGTCCTGCAGCTCCGTCTTCACCGTTTTTTCCATCAGTCCCATTGTAAATATCTTTTGCATTTAATATAGTATCTCCTTCATCAAACTCATCATTATTGTTTTTATCATCATAAACAGTAATTCGAATTCCTGAACGACTTGATACACCTGCTGATCCGGTAGATTTTGCTATATCTTCTACTTTAATTTTCGGAGCTCTACCGTCCTTACCATTTTCACCTTTGTCTCCTTTTTGACCCTGTTCTCCTTTTTGACCTTGTTCTCCTTGAGGTCCTCTAATATTACCGATTTTCTCCCAAGCTCCATCTTTCTTTTTATACACATCTCCTGTTGTAGCATCAATGTATGTATCACCATCTTTACCATCTTCTGGCGTTGGAGCTATAATTCCACTTAATAATTCAGCTCCTCTTACAGCATCTTTACCATCATTACCATTCTCTCCTTTTGGAGCAGGAGGAATAACAGTACTTGATATCAACTCATCACCTTCATCAAATACACCATTATTATTATTATCATAATATGCTTTTATTTCGGTTCCCGCATATTCACCTGATGGTTTAGGTTGAGTTGATGTTGGTTGTGATGCTGTTGAGCCTGTAGTTGATGGTTGTGAATCTGTTGAATCTGCAGTTGCTGGTTGTGAACCTGTTGAACCTGTAGTTGATGGTTGTGATGATGGATTTACCTCATCTGGGTTATTCCCTACACTTCTTGCTCTTCTTACTCTTCTTGATGTTGTAGTAGCTTCTCTAGTTTCAGCTTTTGGTGCTGTAGCTACTGTTTCTTTAGGCGCAGATTGAGCTTCTACAGCCTTAGATTCTACAGTTTCAACTGCTTTTTTTTCTGTACCAGTAGCTGCTACATTATTATTTTTCTCTTTTTCTATAACTGTTGTTATAGCCTTTTCCCACGTATTAGCCGTGGTACTACTTCCACTCTCCGTTGCAACAGCTTGTGTTGACGCCTGAGATGATGTATTTTCTGACGCTTGCGCATCTGCTCCTCCTAAAAAGAAAAGCCCTGATAAAATAGCTACACTGGCAGCTCCTACGTTATACTTACGAATACCGTAACGATTAAACTTCTCGGTAGTATTTTCATCTATCTTCCAATTAGTTTTTGATTTATTCTTCATTGTTAAACTCCTTTTCCCTGCAATAAATGTATTTTTAGGTCCATTTATTAAAACCTGTTATGATTCGTCACAAAATGTTCACCTAAAAATCGGCAGCTTTTATGATGATAATATATAAATCATTGACTAAAATATACACCTTACTCTGCTATATGTCAAGCTCTTTTAAAAGCGTTTTAATTTGTTCTCTAAAAAAATATTAATATAGTATTTTTTTACGATAATGTTAACAGCTTCATATGAATACGACTCTAAACCCTTTATATCAATGCACTCAGCATTCTTAAGTAATATTTTATTTTTTTATATTTCTTAGACATAAAAAAATTACTAAAACTGCTATAATTCAATCCTTTTTACGTCAACATTTTTGTTAGATTATATAACATGAAGTTAATGTTGTTTTTTTATATTTTTTTAACTAATTAAATTCTATTACTGTTTCAGTCACAATTATTACAGTGTTTTATTTATTTCACTATTCTATTAAATATTTTTATTCTCACTATAAAAAAATATCATAAATACTTTAGCTAAATCTTGTATAAATCATCGAGAAATTAACACATTAAATTTTTTTACATCAATATTTAGAAAATACATATATTACCTAAATATAATAATTTTATTTTTAATATAAAAAAATAATATAAATATGTCTTTTATATTAATATTTTTTTATTAGTATTTTTTTAACATTATTACACCCGAAACAATAATAAATTAGAAATATTTTTAATATAGATTTAGAAATTTAAGATTATTAAACTCTAATATAGTAAATTTTTAGTAAAAAAATCATGTTTATAATTGACAAAAACCGCTATTCAACTTATCATATTTAATAAGAGATATATTTAAATTAGTATTTATATTTTTTTGCATTAATATTATGAATTGAATGCAGTTATTAAACTTAAAGAAAGGGTTATTTTTTTATGAAAAAAATATTATTACTATCGTTACAGTTACTTTAGTAGTTTTAACTGTTGCTTTAGGTGGCTTTTATTATTTAACTAAAGATGATAAAGCAACAACTCCTAATTCATCTAATCAAAAACAGGATTCTAAAACTTCTACTAATAAAGAAAACGATAAAAATAAAAACGGTGAAAATGAATCATCAACTATGGGTAAAACTCCAGAAACAGTTACTAAACCTACAGTTATCAACGGTATTATTTTAGCTAATAAAAAACATCCATTACCTGCTAACTATAATCCTGGAGAAGATCCTACAGCTCGACAAAAAGTCAATAAACTTATTGCTGATGCTCAAGCATTAGGTCTTAATGTTTCTAACCAAGTATCAGGTTTCAGAGCCTACGATACTCAGGCTGGTCTTTACAATAATTATGTAGCTGCCCATGGAAAACAAGAAGCAGACAGATTCTCAGCTCGTCCTGGATACAGTGAACACCAAACTGGTTTAGTATTCGACCTTATCGACAATCAAGGTCAACTACTAGGGTCAGAAGGAACTAACGAAGCCAGTAAAAAGGCTGCTGAATGGTTAGCAAATAACGCACATAAATATGGATATATCGTTAGATACAAACCAGAATTCGTAGATAAAACTGGTTATATGGAAGAAAGTTGGCATATCCGTTACGTCGGAGAAGATATCGCTAAAACAATCCATGAAAAAAATATTTCACTTGAAGAGTATCTAAACGCTCCTGGTGGAGATTACGCTAACTAAAATATTATTAAAAAGGAGAATTAAATGAATAGAAATAGTCAAGGCCCAAACAACCAAAACTTCAATAATCAAAATTTTGATCCTAACTATAATTACGATCCGAATCTGGATAACACTCAATACAATAATCAAGGTTATGATCAACAATACCAAAACACTCAATACCAAAACACTCAGTATCAACAACCTCAAGATTATAATAACCAACAACAAAACTACAACGTTCCTCCTATGTATATGGAAGAACCTAAAGAAAAAAAGAAAAGTATTATTCCAGTTGTATTAACAGCTATCATCACTTTTGTAGTACTAGTTGTAGGATTATACTTCGGTTATAATAAATTCTTGAAAAAAAGAAAAATGTTATCGACTTAGCTACATATGAAGTAAACTTCGTAACATATGGTGCTGAAGGTGAAGGAAAACCTGAAGTTGACATTAAAAAAGTTCCTGAAGTTGCTAACTCAAATGCGGAAATCTCAAACTTATTATCAAACCCAGACATCTCATTTGATAAACAAAGTAATTTAAAAAATGGTGACAAAGTAGAAGTAACTATTTCATTAAATAAAAATACAGTAAACAAATTAAAACTTAAAACAACAGGAGAATTTAAACGTACATTCACTGTTAATGGTTTAAACGAAAAAGCTAAAGAAAAAGAAACTATTATCGTTAAAGAAAGCTCTTCTAAACCTTCAGCTTCTTCTAGCTCTTCAAGTTCAGGAAGTCGTCGTAGTGATGAACGTACAGTTTATGTTAGACCATCAGCTGGGGTTAACTTAAGAAGTTCTTCTAACGACTCAAGTAGTATCATTACTGCTATTCCAGTAGGACGTTCTGTTTACCAACACTATATCGAAGTAAACTCTGAAGGTGAAGCATGGGCTTATGTTTCATACGGAGGAAGTAATGGTTGGATAAGAGCCGACCTAATCGGATAATAAATTCAAAACAAAAAAGTTGATTCACAAAATCGTGAATCAACTTTTTTTAATTATCTCTAACTTTGATCTTAACCATAAGCATACTTACTAGAGTTATTCCTATCACTATTAAGAATATTGCTTTACTTTGCGAGAAACCAAATAAACCATTTTTCACATGTTTAGCAATCCATACATATACATAATCTCCATAATAGATTCCTAGTGCGAAGAACGCTTGGTATATCCCCATACTTACATTACGGTATTCTCTATCAAAATATTGCATAGCAAGTGAGATTAGCGCATTATATGCACCTCCATACCCTAATCCGTTAAGAATATAACTGAAATAAATAACATATGGATTATTAACATACAATGCTATTATGTAGAATGCTAATGAACATCCCAATAAGAATAATAAGGTTTTTTGAATACCCCATTTTCTAGTGAAATACACTCCCACAAGAACCCCTGCAATAAGTTGAGGAACAGCAAAGACTGCATCCATATACGCAAGCATAAGTGGCGTCATGTTTAGCTCTGTTTTACCATAAGCTATCATATTAGCACCACTTGTTGAGAATTTAATAAATGAAATTAACAATGCTAATAAACAAATATAAATAAAACTCTTATGCTTAATTACTACTTTTACTTTATCAAATGAGAAATCACTATCGATTGGGCGATAATCTTTCATCATAAACGATAATATAAACGTTACTACTGCAATAACACCTGCTACTATCCACATATAATCAAAGTGTTTATATGTATTCATAGTAAAGACATATTGTATCGGTGCAGCGATAAATTCGGCTAATAACGGTGCTACAGATAATATCGAAACTGATACCGCAGCCTTATCTCTTGAAAATGTTTCTGAGAAAATAACATTAAATAAGGCAAGCATTGTCGCACTTATACCAAGAGATAATGACGATAGGTATAACGTCACATAACTTCCGTTAAATGCAACTAAAAACGATGTTACAATTAGTAAAAATAACGAAATCTGCACGAATATTTTTCTTCTCTTAAAAATATCACTCGCTAAAAACATCGGCAACCTTACAATTAAACTCATAAGTCCATAACCTGCAGCAATCTGTGCAGCAAGTACCGGGGTCAATGAAAGTCCACCTTGTTCAACCGGCGTTATAGCATATAATTTTCTATATGCTCTAATAATACTTATTGCCGACCAAAATAAAACTAATATCCAAAAATATAATAATTTGATCTTTATTTAATTCAAATTTCTTCGACAAGAAAACTACTAAAATTAAAATTAATGCGATCATTATAAATGAAAATAAAAATTTTTGTTTTAACCATCTCCTAACTGTATAATTTGAGGGTTGCTCCAAAAGTTCTAAAAATTAACAAAATTCATATGAGAACTCATAGACGCAGTGGTTTATTGATATCTAAATGCGCTTTATAAAAGCTTTTTAGATATCTAATAAACTGTGCGGGGGTGACTCGACAAAATCGATTTCTACGAAATCACGATTTTTGAGTCACTCCCAACCTTTCTAAGACAACATTTAAAAATCAACTTTAACATTATACCACAAATATCTATGTTGTTAAGTAAAAAATACTCAGATTATTTATTATATCACTTTCGATAATGTCAAAAAACTTATATTTATCTTTGGATAAAGTTCTCTTAAAGTTTTAGCACAACCTAGTAGGGTATTACCACTTGTAAATATATCATCTATGATCAATAAACTCCCAACCTTTCCCATTTTAGAAACAGTAGGTAGAATATAATATTTATTCTCCCTTCTCTCTTTATGAAGTTTCGCCTGCTTTTCTCTATATTCACACCCTAGTATCTTCTCAAAATTAATATCGCATATTCTGCATAGCTGTTCAATATGATCAAAACCTCGTATAATCTCCCGAATCTCATTAGCAGGTACAATCGTTATCAAATCAAACTTATTTAAAGATAAAAATTGTTTTAAATAAATTTTTAAACTTCAGCGCACACGCTACATCTCAAAATATTTTATTGAATAAATATCATCTTTTACAAACTTATAATCTGAGAAATAATAGAGCGTGTATTCTCCTACTTCTAACACATTTATATCAAGATGTCCCTTACATTCAGCACACAGTTGAAATTTTTCCTTTGTTTTAAAAATTGTATCGAAACCTAACTTTACTCCTAATTTCTAATCCACAAAAACTACAATTCATAATCTACCTCCTATTTAACTTTCTATATTTAGCCAAGTTATTCATATATTCAATCTCTTTAATCGACGCTTTCATCTCCACGCTAATTTTATCCGATAAAAATACTATATCCCCACTATTATCATAATCTTTTCTTCCTACTCTCCCAGAAATTTGGATTAATGCTGATTTTGTGAAATTTATATGTTTTGCATCGAAAATTATCACATCTAGATAATCAAAAGTCACACCTCGTTTCCAATATTGTAGTAGTTACAAGAATATCTATTTTTCTATTATAAAACTTCTTGATCTTCTCGCTTCTATTTTTCATCTTCACTATAGACAAAATCTATAATAATATTATTTGCCAAACCCTTTTTTAAATAAAAAGTACAGTCGTCTCACATTCCTATTTCAGGGACAAATATTAAGATTCGTCTGTTTTTAACTAACCTGTCTTTTATAAATTTCTCTATAAATTTTGACTTTTTCGTAAAATCAAATACCTCGCTCTTTTCAATTTTAATTTTCGGCACGGGTAATAAATATCTATGGTATCTTATAGGTATTTTAATAACTTCATCGACACTAGCTTTAATTTTATTTGAAGGCGTAGCCGATAAAAACACAAATACCCCATTATTTTTCAAACTTGTTTTCGCACCATTTTCTAAACATTCATCTCCTGAATACGGAAAAGCATCCACCTCATCAATTATCACTATATCAAAGTAATTGTAGTACTTCACAAGCTGATGAGTAGTCATTATATAAAAATTTGATTCTTCTAACACCTTCTCCTCTCCGTGTAATACACTTATAGGATAACCACTAAAATCACGAGAAAATCTTTCAAATAATTCTTTAACTACATCTCTCCTTGGAATAGCTAAGCAAATAGTTTTATTTTTTAGAATCGCTTGATAAATCACCTCATAAACTATTTCTGTCTTTCCCGCTCCACAAACAGCCCAAACTAGTGTACTTAGATCTTTTCTAGTATTCTCTACCAATCTTATACTCGCCAGTTCTTGAACATCGCTCAGTTTTACACTTGGTTGCTTAGGTGCCTCAATTTTTGATACTGGAATATTAACATGAAATTTTACAAAATTATCATCACTTCTTCCAAAAGAAATACATCTCCTACAATACGTAGTCTTCAGATTATTATTTTCAAAACTAAAAAATAAATTTTGATCTCTGTTGTCGCATTGTAAACAATGATATTTATCCCCGGCCAACTCTACTGAATATATCTTCTGGATATAAGGACAATTATCCAAACAGTGTAATTTAATTTTTCAAATTGAGTAATCTAGAAATAGACAAAAGCAGCCCATTGTACTTTCTTAAAAAGTTAAATCACTTTCTTTCATAGTATAGACTGCTCCTATAGTTATCTCATCATAAATTTCTTCAAAGTCATCATTTCTTTTCTCAAAACTATCATAACTCTCTTTGATTCTTCTATAATTAATTTTTTTCTCATAATCATTCATTTTTGAATAATAAATTATATAAAAGTGCTTCTATAAATTCACAGTACTCCCTAAAAAAACATTTTTCTCCCTCCTCAGCTATAAATATTTATTAAATTTTTCAGATTATTTTTTTACTCATTTAGTTAACATTTTAAGCTTCTACAATTCTTTCTAACTTCCATAATTGCTGTATTTAATTTTTATTTTAACAAAAAAATATTTATAAAAGCAAAATAAATATCCATTTTACAAAAAGTGACATTTTTATGCAAACTATATTGCTAACGTTATCAAAAAAGTGGTATAATAAAACTATAAAAAGAGGGGAACCCCTATAAAAGTAGTTAGGCTACTTTATGAAAGGAGTGCTAAAATGTTAAGATATCAAGTACGAGGAGAAAATTTAGAGATTACTCAAGCAATTAGAGGTATGTTGAAAAACAAAGTTTCTAAATTAGAAAAAAATACTTTTGCTGACAGTTTAGAAGCAAACGTTTATGCTAATGCTAAAGTATACAAAAAAATAATAAGAAAAATTGAAATCACTGTGCCACTTAAAGGTGTAACACTTCGTGCAGAAGAAACTAACGAAGACTTATACGCAGCTGTTGATTTAGTTGTAGATAAACTTGAACGTCAAATGAGAAAACACAAAACTAAAATCAATAGAAAAGGACGTGAAAAAGGATTTGTTGAAGAAAAATCTTCTTACTAACGAGTTAGAAGAAGCTGAGGAAACTGCATTAGATTTCGGTAAAGTTAAACAACTTAAAGTAGAACCAATGACAAGAGAAGAAGCTGTATTCCAAATGGAACTTCTAGGACACGATTTCTTCGCATTCTTAGACAGCAATACAAACGAAATTTCAGTAGTATACAAACGCCGTGACACTGGATACGGAGTTCTAGAAATTTCTAAATAATTAACAATGAGTTTAAACTTAATCAACCATCTTCCGTAGGGTGGTTGATTTTTTTCTTCTAAAATACAATAAAAATAAAACTAATAAGAAATGATAAGTAAATAAAATGATTTTTTTCATTTAAATTTCTTTAAATAATCAAGTTCATATATAATTATAGATTTCATGTTCTCTACAGTGGTGAGAACAAAATTGATACACAATTTTGAAAGGAGTAAATGAGACTATAAGCTCATTTACTAGCTGGAGAATCCATTTTTTATGTGGTATCACATAAAAAATTAGTCGGAAGCGTCCTTCACCACAATAAGAGAACATGAGAAATTATAATATTTCTATATACAATACCCATTAGGAGGATTTTTTATGACTAAAAAAGTTGCTTTATTCGTTGAAAATGGAAGTGAGGAGTTAGAGTTTATCGCACCTCTAGATATATTACGCCGTGCAAATATTCATGTTGATCTAATTTCTGCCAACAACGAAGATCACATAACAAGCTCACATAATGTGAAAATAATAGTAGATAAAAAAATTAACGATATCGATAACATCCTTGACTATGATGCTATAGTAATCCCTGGTGGAATGCCTGGAAGTACACTACTTCGTGACAACGATAAAATAATTAAATTTTATCAAGAAATGTATAACAACAGAAAACTTGTTGCAGCTATCTGTGCCGCACCTATCGTTTTAAGCAAAGCAGGTATACTAGAAGATAAAGAAGTAACTTCTTATCCAGGATTCGATAAAGAAATTAACTGTAAAACATACAATAACGAAAAAGCGGTAATCGTTGATAAAAATGTAATTACTGCCCAAGGTCCAGCTGTTGCAATTCTATTCGGTTACGAAATCGTTAACTATCTACTTCAAGACGATACTGCACAAAACATTAGCAACGCTATGCTAGTACCAGTATTAAAAAATAACTTATAAAACATAAAGATTAAGACCTCAGATTAAATCATCCGAGGTCTTTTAACATTTTATTATTTTGTTAATTCTTCTAATTCTTTCATCGCATTAAATACAACTTCTGGTGTACAAACATCAACTGCAAGTTTAAATGTTTCTTTTTCACTAGCTGCAAATTCTGCAATTTTCTTCATTTTTTCTTCTACATCTTCAGTTACATTAACACAAGCTAAGTTGTAAGCTAAGTTATTGTCTTTATAGAATGGAACAAGTTTCTCAACTTCATCTCTCTTACCTTCAGCAAGTAATTGAACTAAGATACCATATGATACTTTTGTACCGTGTAACACAGAGTGTGTTTCTTTAACTAAACTCATACCATTATGAACTGCGTGAGCTCCCGCCATACGTCCATAGTGAACACCAAAGCATCCAACACATCCTGAGATTGCGAATACTGTGTCTACAGCATTTTTGAAACTTTCTGTTACTTCACCTTTTTCCATAGCTTCTAATGCACCATTAGCATCACGTAAAAGTACATCACGAGTGATTTTAGCTGCTTCTAATCCCATTCTTACAAAAGGATCGTTAAATTTATTGTTTCTTTCAACTAAAACTACTGCTTCATACCATTTTGCTAAAGTATCACCGATACCTGCTACGAAATATTCTTTTGGTGATTCTAATAATAAATCTAAGTCTGCCACACAAGCATATGCAGTACGTTTAAAGTATGCAACCTCTCTAAATGTGTGGTCTGGGTGATAAACCGCAGCTACAGGTGCATAAGGTGCACAAGTTGCGATTACTGTCGGTACTGTCATGTACTCAACGTTTAAGTTTTGTGCTACACCTTTGGCAGTGTCGATAACACGACCTCCACCTACTCCAAGAACTACGTCAACACCTTCACCAAATTCATCTGCAATACGTTGCATATCTTCAAAAGATGCCGATCCATCATATTTTGCTACTCTAAATTCTCTATTTCCTTTATAAAATTTTTCGTAAACGCCGCGTAAGATTTTTCTCCAGTAACAATCAAAGGAGTTTTAAACCCTTCTAATCTATTATCAAGTGCAGACAATGCCCCACTTCCTGAAATATATTCACTTACCCTGGTCTCCTACATTTGCTAATTCAAACATTTTACATCTCTCCTTTGTTGTTAATTTATTTTTGTTTTTATAATGTAATTATGATTATAACATTTCCGAAAAACTAAAAATCAATAGTAAGTTAAAAAAATATTTTATTTTCTGACAATTAAATTAAAAATTAAAAATCCTTATCTTTAAATCCCTATAAAAAATAAGGCTAACATAGAAGTGTTCCTATTTTATCTCTTTTTAAAACACTTCTACATTACCTTAAAATTTTTTTTTATCTCAGGGAAAAAAATATAGTCCCCTCTTTTTTTAGTCTGACCTTTTTGTTATAGATTCAACGATAGTACTCGCTTTTTCAAGAGCTACTATCTGTCCATCTAATTTCTCAATTAAAATTTTTCTACCTTTATACGGGACTATAGACACTCCTTCTATATTCTCTATCCTTAAATAGTATTGTTCATCATACCCATTCTCACGTAGCATATTTTTGTATTTGAGCTAAATTCTCTTCATTATAATCTACATACTCAAAAAGTTTTTCTATTTTGCAATCTTTTTCGCTAAATCTGCAGCTATTACATCATCTTTATCTTGGATAAAGAGCACAACAGTATAATAAAGAATTCTCATCTAATCTGAAATACTCTTCTTCACTAACTTCAGCTTTTTCTAAAAAAATGGAATTAGCACTTTCATATCTTCAAAAATAATCTTTATTGTCTTTAAAAAATATCTTTCAATCTATTAAATAGTTGAATAAACACTGCTTCATAACTTCTAGCTACAGGGTGATAGTAAACTTGCCAGTACATTTGGTACCTCGCCATAATATAATCTTCTACACTATGGATACCTGTATGTTTTACTACAATCACCTTCCTACCTTCACTTGTTTTTCTAACACGCATCGTACGCAATATTCTTTCTAAGTCAAATTGTCCATAACTCGTAGCTGTAAAGTAAGAATCACGTAGTAGATAATCCATTCTATCAGCATCGAGTTGCCCAGAAACAATCTGATTCAATATATCATTTTCATGAGTATGTTGAATAATAGAAACTATATCTTCAGGCATTTTTTTAGATACTGCTCGTAAAATAGAATTAAGTTCAGTATCTCCCAATATTATTTTTGCTGTATATTCCTCATGACTATGATTAGTTACATGTTCAAAAGCATGAGAAAACGGGCCATGTCCAACATCATGTAATAACCCAGCAAGCATCACGCACACTTTTTCATATTCAGTTAACTCAGCGCATAGCGTCTTAACCTCAGTCACCATCCTTCTTACAATTTCATATACCCCTAACGAGTGAGAAAATCTTGAATGTTCGGCTGTTGGATATACTTGAAAATCTCCCCCTAATTGTCTAATACGACGCAATCTTTGGAATTCTTTACTATCAAGACAATTCCAAATCACTTCATAATGAATATGAATATAACTATGCACTGGATCCTTTAATACTTTAGTTTCATCTAATCTTTTTAATTCCATCCCTATTCCCCCTATCATAACCGATAATTTTTACTATATTTCTCTCTTATTATATCAAAGCACAAAAAAAAGACAAGCCTAAGCTCATCTTTTTCACTCTTATTCTTATTTTTCGTCTACTACGTATGGTAAAAGTGCCATGTGTCTAGCTCTTTAATTGCTGTAGTTAACATTCTTTGGTACTTAGCTGAAGTACCTGTTACACGACGTGGTAAGATTTTTCCACGTTCAGAGATGAATTTTTTAAGTAATTCTACATCTTTGTAGTCGATAAATTCTACGTTATTTTTAGTGAAATAACATACTTTTTTACGACGACGCATGTTGTTACGACGATTGTTATTTACTGCCATTGTGCATGTCCTCCTATGTAATTTTAGTCTTCTTTAAACGGATTTACTACATCCTGCATGAAGTCATCATCTAGATTACTCGGGAAGTTTTCCCCAAAAGTCAGAGAATGATGAACTATCATTAATAAAATCTTGCATAGCTGAATTAAGCTTGTCCAAAGTTTTTGATTAGTATTGTTGTTATAATAATTTTGATTATTGTTATTATACGCTGGTTGTGATTGAGGTTGATTAAAAACTCATTGAGTCAAAACCATTGTTTTGTCTACTATGTGAGCTATTTTTAGATTCAAGGAATTGAACAGTCTCTGCTACTACTTCAGTAACATAAACTGTGTTTCCATCTTTACCTTGATAATTTCTAGTCTGTATTCTACCTTCAACAGAAATCAGACTTCCACGTCCTAAAGAAAACGTGCCATATTTTCTGCTTGCTTTCTAAAAAGCTACACAGTTAATAAAGTCTGCTTGTCTTTGACCATTTTGGTCAGTGAATGTTCTGTTTACAGCTACTGAGAAATAAAGCATTGGAATATTCGAACTAGAATATCTCAATTCTGGATCTTTAGTTAATCTACCTACTAATACTACACGATTTACCATAGTATTTCACCCCTTATTTTTCTAATCTTACTACCATGTGACGGATGATGTCATCGCTAATTTTTGCTAAACGATCGAATTCTTTTGTAGACGCATCTGTTGCTGAAGTTAATTCTACTACATAGTAGTAAGCATCACTGAAGTCTTCGATTTCATAAGCTAGGCGTTTTTTACCTAAATCTTTAACTTCTACTGCTTCTGCACCTTCTGAAAGAATATTTACGAATCTATCAACCACAGCTTTTTTAGCTTCTTCATCGATACGTGGTTGAACAGCAAACATTACTTCATATTTTCTCATGTGTGTGTTACCTCCTTTTGGTCTTTGCGACTCTCTAGTTTACTAGAGAGTAAGGAGTAATAAAATTACTCTAACGGTTATTATATCAATTCTAAAAAAATAAAAAAATCAACTAATAACTATATATTTTTAAATATTTTTAATTTAATAATCGTTAGTAAATATAAGGAAATCATAAATATAATTTATATTAAAATAATTACTGAAAAAAATTACATTCTATCTCCCTCTCCAACAATTACCTCTTTAGATATAGACTACGATAAATACTACTCTGTTATTCTGTTTTCTTCTATTATAATACAAAACCCTCTACTCTTTTAGTTGATAATTATTATCAATATTATAAACTTTATTTTTTTAATATTATATTTAATTCTATCAAAAACAATAATACTCTCTATAATCTGTTATATATCAATATATTTTATATAATGTAAAATAATATTGAAAAACAATTATTATCAAAGTAATTTATTTATATAACAGTAAATATATTATTTGAATTTAAAAAATCGTCGAATCATTAATTTGTACATTCAAATTTTATATAAAAATATATATTTTTATCTAGGTTTTCTAGTTATATAACAGATGTTTACAATAGTTAGAATATAGGTGTAAAAATATACATGTAAACAAATAAAGAGGTGTTTATAACAATAAGTAAAAAGAAATATTATCAGTCACTAATCAAACTTTATATATTCTATTCTTTTCTGTTATAAATTCCCTGAAGTCAAAAAGGGTAAAAAATCATGTCTAAAGAAAAAAAGTACAAACTGTAGATCCAGTTGAAGAAGTAAATACGTTAGTATCAAAAGCATTGGTTGCTTTAGATGAATTCAAAAAGATCGAAGATCAGAGAAAAATTGATGCAATAGTTCAAGCAGCAGCCGTTGCAGCTCTTGAAGCACACGGACCGCTAGCTGTTGCAGCAGTTGAAGAAACTGGTCGTGGTGTTATTGAAGACAAAGCGATTAAAAAAATCTTATATGCATGTGAATACATTGTAAACTACATGCGTGGCCTTAAAACTGTTGGAGTAATCGATAAAGATGACGTTGATGGACTTACAGCAATAGCTGAACCAGTTGGTGTTGTTTGTGGTGTTGTACCAACAACTAACCCAACATCAACAACAGTATTCAAATCTCTAATCTGTTTAAAAAAACTCGTAACCCAATAATTTTTCAGTTTCCACCCATCTGCAAATGAATGTTCTAAACAAGCAGCTCGTATCGTTCGTGATGCAGCAGTTAAAAGCAGGGGCTCCTGAAAACTGTATCCAATTCATCGAAAAAAACCATCTATGGAAGGAACACACGCTTTGATGAACCACGATGGTGTAGCTACAATCCTTGCTACTGGTGGTAACGCAATGGTTCGTGCAGCTTACTCTTGCGGTAAACCTGCTCTAGGTGTTGGTGCTGGTAACGTACCTGCTTATGTACACAAAGAAGCTAAACTTAAACAAGCTGTTAACGACATCGTATTAAGTAAAGCATTCGACAATGGTATGATTTGTGCCAGTGAACAAGCTGCAATCGTTGATAAAGAATTATACGATGAATTCGTTAAACTTATGAAATCTCACAGAGTACACTTCGTAACTAAAGAAGAAAAAGCTAAATTAGAAAACTTATTATTCGGTGTTGAAGCAAACTCTGAAAACTGTGCCGGAGCTAAATTAAACTCTGTAATCGTTGGTAAACCAGCTACAGAAATCGCTAAATTAGCTGGATTCGAGGTTCCTAAAGGAACAGTAATCTTAGCTGCTGAATGTAGTGAAGTTGGTGTTAAAGAACCACTTACTCGTGAAAAACTATCTCCAGTATTAGCTGTATTAAAATCTAGTAGCACAAAAGATGGTATTGAAAAAGCTAGACAAATGGTTGAATTCAACGGTCTAGGACACACTGCAGCAATCCACACTCAAAACGAAGAAGTTGCTGAAGAATTTGGTAAAGTAGTTCGTGCTTGTCGTGTAGTTTGGAACTCACCTTCTACATTCGGAGGAATCGGGGATGTTTACAACGCATTTATCCCATCTCTAACTCTTGGATGTGGTAGCTATGGACGTAACTCAGTATCTGGTAACGTAAATGCTATCAACTTACTAAACATCAAATTAATCGGACGTAGAAACAACAACATGCAATGGTTCAAATTACCTCCAAAAGTTTACTTCGAACCAAACGCAATCAAATACTTAAGTGAAATGGAGGGTTTAGAAAGAGTAATGATCGTAACTGACGAATCAATGGTTAAACTTGGTTTTGCAGGACGCATCATCGATCAATTAAACCGTCGTAAAAATAAAGTTCAATACGAAGTATTCGCTGGAGTAGAACCTAACCCTGATATCACAACTGTAAGACGTGGATTAGAAATCATGAATACTTTCAAACCTAACGCTATCGTAGCACTAGGTGGTGGTTCTCCAATGGACGCAGCTAAAATCATGTGGTTATTCTACGAAAGACCAGATGCAGACTTCAAATGAACTTTAGTTCAAAAAATTCGCAGATATCAGAAAACGTACTGTAAAATTCCCTCACTTAGGACAAAAAGCTAAATTCATCGCTGTTCCAACAACTTCTGGTACAGGTAGTGAAGTTACACCATTTGCAGTAATCTCTGATAAAGAAAATGATAAAAAATATCCGTTAGCTGACTATGCTATCACTCCACACGTAGCAATCGTTGACCCAGTACTAGTTCAAACAGTACCAGCTAGACCAACAGCTGCAACAGGTATGGACGTATTAACTCACGCAACTGAAGCTTATACTTCTATCCTTGCTAACGATTATACTGATGGATTAGCACTTCGTGCAATCAAACTTGTATTCGAAAAACTTAGAAAAAAATCTGTTAAAGAATTTCGACAAAGATGCTAGAGAAAAAATGCACAACGCTTCTTGCTTAGCTGGTATGGCTTTCGCAAATGCATTCTTAGGAATTTCTCACTCAATGGCACACAAAATCGGTGGTAAATTCCACACTATCCACGGTGAAACTAACGCAACATTATTACCATATGTAATCAAATACAATGGTACTCGCCCTGGTAAAGTATCTCTATGGCCTAAATACGAACACTATCAAGCTGATGAAAGATTCCAAGACATCGCTCGTATGTTAGGACTAAAAGCTGATACTCCTGAACAAGCAGTTGACTCTTATGCTCAAGCAGTATTCGAACTTGGTAAACGTGTAGGAACTCCAATGTGCTTCAGAGATCATGGTGTTGACTACGAAGCATTCAAAGCAGCTCTACCTACTTTAGCAATGGATGCTTACGAAGACCAATGTACTCCAGCCAACCCAAGATTAGCTCTAATCAAAGATATGGAAGGTATCATGGAAGCAGCTTGGTTCGGATTTCGATGAGAAAAAAATTCGTAGAAAAATCAATAAGCTATTCATTCATAATCTCAGAACATTAAACTCATACTTCTTTTCATCCATGAAGTAATGAATAGAAGCATCCCCTTAGACAAAATCTAAGGGGATTGTTTTTTATTGTTTAACTTTAAATGAATACAACAAAGACTATAATTAATAATAGTAATAAACTATATAATGCAAATGATGCACTAATAGCGTTAGCGAAAAAAATAATATAACTGTTGTTCCTATTGGTACTGAAATAGTAATAACGGTACTAAAAAAATACTATATATTGACGTTTGTTTTTCCTCAGGAACTGATTGTAAAAATCAATGCATCTAGTTTTTGGATTCGATATTCCTGCAAAATAACCTATTATTACAGTTAAAAATAAACAAGTATAAATTTATTTTTGGAGTATCAATAGATTTTCCTACATACATAATGAATAAAATTATTTCTAATATAGCATTATTTCTCAAACTCATATTTTTTTATAAAAAAACTAATTTGGTAGACTCCTCCGATAATTGTACTAACTACTTCCACTATTTCTAATAAAAGTAATAGTATAGGCTACATTCCCAAATAGTAAGGTCTCATTTTTTTACTAAAAATTACTAGAAGTAAAGCGAACATCGCAGATGAGTAAAAAGTTCATCCCTAAAAATAGTATAAACAAAGTTATAAATTTTTCTTTATCTCACGAAGTATTTTAAAGTTTTCAATAGTGTCCTTTAAAAATCTTTTAGCACTTACCTTCTCTTTATTATTAATTTTAAAACTGCCAATCTCTGCTTTCATTGCATTTTTATATTTTGCCAGTATTAAAAATGCTATCAAGAATAACGCTGCATTCAACATACCAAAGTATGAGTAATTGTAACTTAAAAGCCCTAAAACGAATACTCCAACAGCCTTTCCACCGAGTGTGATTGTATTGTTTATAGAACTAATAAATGCTAATGCTTCACTTAGTTGTTCTTTGCGCACTAATCTAGTATTAATCGACATTGATAAATAGCCATTATAACCACCTAGTATATCTGCAACTACATTTACAAATACTAATACAATAAAAATCCACCATTGAACTCCGTAAATGCACACGAAAGCGAATAACGAAAATAATAAAAACTGATAAAATCTTGTCGATAATATTCTGTTGTACTTATCTTTTGTCTGATCTGCAAAATATCCTAAGATAAATGAAATAATATAAGGCAATGTCGTAGCTATCGAAACTATACTTACGGCTAATTCTGGATTCGGTAAATTTGTTGCATAAATAATAAATGCAATATCAAATAGCGTTCTACCAACATTTCCAAATGCCGATGAAATAGTGAATAACCTATAGAGTTTATTTTTCAAGAAAATATTCATCGAATACCACCTCCTATATTAGCTCTATTTTACATTAGTAGTATCAAATTTTCAATATATTATATATTCTTTTTGAAAATTTAAAAATATTTATCATCAAAACTTTAAATTTCATCACGATTAATAAAAAAGAGTAACTAAATGAAATCCTAATTCCCATGAAACTCAAATTCATCTTAATTACTCTTTAATCTATTATATTTTATATTCTATCCCTCGTGAAATATTCGTACATATCTTCTCGAAGTGGAGTCTGTATTTTATAGAAGAATTGAATTACAGTATCTCCGCTTCTTTCTCTAGCTACTAATTTAGGTTCTCCTGTCGTCTTCATCTCACCTAGGAAATAAAATATTCGTGCTCCATCTTTATCATCTTTATTTTTCCTCATAAATAGATAGATTTTCGTTTCATTATTATAGAAATAGTCGCACTCTTTCGATTCTAAATTCCTTCTCGGCTTCGACATCGAAGTAAATCCATTATCCGGTAAAAATCCATGTGTATAATCTCGGTTAAATGAATTTTCATCAATGTCGTAGTTAATAAATACTGGTAAAGTCTTTGTTCTTTCATCGTATTTATAACCACCTATAGCGAGTGGCACATAGTTTATTCCCCATGAGAATAATTTACAAATATCCTCAAAACTATATTTTTCATACAATACAAAAATTAGTGTCTTTGTATAAATTATCTTTATAATATTTATTATATCTGTAAATTCCATAGCCTACCAAATCTTGTAACAATTCCATAAAAAAATCTCAGACTGCAGTTGTTCTTCAAACTCCTTTAGATATTTTTATCTCAGTTGCATTCTCATCTAAAAATATACAATCATGAAACTTCTTCTTAGTGACACTACTAGTTACGAAAGTTGTTAGTAAGTATCTTTCTACTAACATCCAGCTCATAATCTGCGATAAATTTATTATAGTCTTTCAACATAATTTCTTCAAAAGATGTAAGAACACTACGCTTCTTATCCTCTAATAACAAACGTAAAATTATAAGTTCTTCTATCTTTTTACTCAAGATTAAATTAGTAGAGACGAAATTTAACATATTCTCTGCAGTCTTTGTCAGTTTTCCACTATACTTAAACTGTTTTTCCTTCTTAGATAAGAATGAATAATAACTTCCAGCTACCTCGAAAATCTTTCTAACATCAATAGCGTCATAGTCCTCAAAGTCTGAATAAGCAGGTATTCTTCCAAGCTTATTTTTCAGCTTATTATATTCATCAGTAACAAATAGCCACGTATTTAACTTCACATTGTCTATCGCACTATAAATTCTTTGTTTAGAGATTTCATCAAAATGAATAGTCGATGTCCCCGGAATATACCTAGTCCCCTGAGATAAAAACTTCCTTACTGTATCTTTATCATAACTATTGTCTCCAGATAGAGCCACAGGAATTAAAAAGTTATTTTTATAATTGGCTATAAAATCTATTATTACAACAAACTCCTTATCCGTAGATTTTCGCAAGCCACGACCTAGCTGTTGAATAAAGATAATAGAACTTTGCGTAGGTCTTAACATAATTACCTGATTAACCTCAGGAATGTCTACGCCTTCATTGAAAATGTCTACGGTAAATATATAGTCTAACATATCACCATCATTCGCAACCAACTTAGCAATCTCCTGTTCACGGCGCTCCTGACTATCTTCACCTGTTAAGCTAGTAGTATTATAACCACGCCTATTAAATTCTTCACTAAGCACCTTAGCTTCTTGTTTTGACGAACAGAAAACTAGACCTTTTACCCTATCTCCTGAATAACCATAATAATTAATCTTACTTATAACATGCTCGACACGTTCGCTAGACACTAGATTTGAAAAATCACTCAGCTCGTCAATAACCTTACCATCAACTTCTAGATCACTAATACCGAAGTAATGAAACGGGCATAATAATGAATTTTCCATCGCTTCTTTTAAGCGAACTTCATAAACGATATTATTGTTAAACAATTCATAAATATTAAAACTATCCGTTCTATCAGGGCTTGCCGTCATACCTAAATAAAATGTCGGTTTAAAATAATCCATCAATCTAAGATAACTGTCAGCTCCCGCCCTATGTACCTCATCTATTATAATTTCATCAAAATTAGTCTCGTTAAAACTCTTAAAAACATCTTCTTTAGACATAGTTTGAACTGTAGAAAAAATAAAATCCGCTTCTATATTTTTCTCTTTACCTGTAAGAAGACCATAACTACGGCTAGTTCCAAAAATAGTCTTGAATGTCTCCAATGCCTGACGAGCAATCTGTTCTCTATGAACGATAAACAACAGTCTCTTAGCACCTATACTCTTCATCGCAAAAAGCAGCCGCAAATGTCTTACCAGTTCCTGTCGCAGAAATAAGAAGCCCCTTATTATCTTGATTACGAAGTTTTTCGAAATTTTCTATAAAAACTCCTTTGCATCTTATTTGGTTTAATTTCCTCGAAATAATTTTCTTAGTAACAGTCTCAATCTGATTACTAGCGAATTCTTCAAAATACTTATCTTTTATTTCAGAGTAAGACTTGGCCTTCTTCCATAAGCTATTAAACTCATATAGAATGTTATCCGTTAGAATCCTATCACCCTCAACAAAAGTATTCCATTCTTTATTTATCGTAAGTGCAGCACTCGTTAAGTTCGAACTTCCCATCAGTACTTTCCATGAGTCACCTCGTCTAAACAAATAACCTTTAGTATGGAAGCCGTGTTTATTTTCTACACAATCATAAACCTTTAGAGAAATATTTTTAAAATTAGACAATTTCTCTAACACTTTAGGAGTATTAAAAATATAAATAATTCGTCGTTAAAATTTTTTTCCACGAATGTTTTCTTCTAAATTCTTCAAAGTCTGAAGTAAACTAGTTAAACCACTTTCTGAAATAAATGCCACGCTGAAAATAAATTCATCGCAAATTTCTAATTCACTCTCAAGCGTACTAAGAACTTTCATCGCTTCTAGATGATTATTATAAATAAATGTATTCTTCATTTTTAACCTCCCTCTGTTAGATTATCCATTGATTATTTCATATGTTATTAACGCTTCTTTCATAACTTTTACATTATGAACTCGTACCATTCTAGCTCCTCGTTTCACCGCTTCTAATGATAAAGTAGCACTTACTATATCTCTATCTTTAGGATTACTATTACCACCTAGCACATAATCTGTAGTTCTCTTTCTACTTACCGCATATAAGATTTCACAACCTAATGAATTAAGTAATTCTAGTTTACGTGTAATTTCTAAGTTAGCTTCTGCAGTTTTGCCGAATCCCATCCCAGGATCAACGATAATATTTTCTTTCTTCACACCTGCATTTAAGCAAATATCCACACTCTCACCTAGTTCACGTACAACTTGTTCAATCTCATGTCCTTCTTCTACACCACCATTGTGCATAATAAAGATTGGAATATTATACTTAGCAGCAACATCAGCCATAGTACTTCCTTTAGCACCATTTACGTCATTTAGTACATCTACTCCAGCTTCAATCATGTATTCAGCTACATTAGGCTTATACGTATCGACACTAAAACACACATCAGGGAATGTTTTTCTTAATGTTGGAAATACACTTTGTAATCTAGCAAGTTCGTCTTCCTCACTAACTACAGTAGAACCTGGACCAGTTGATTCAGCACCAATATCAATAATATCCGCACCTTCAGCTACCATCTTACGAACACCTTCTATCGCAGCTTCCACATCATAAAAATCTCCTCCATCTGAAAAAGAATCAGGAGTAAAGTTCAATATCCCCATAATTAAATATTTTTTTTCATTTAATAATTGTTTTAATTTATTCATTCTATCACCTTATCATTTTATTTTACATACCTTACTATTATATCATGTGAGTATGGGGTTTGCAGTAAAAAAAGAAGCAACCCTAAAATTATGATTTTAGAATTACTCCTTTATTTTGTTGATTGGGTGTGACTTCCCAACTTTCTATTCACTCTTTTTCTTCAATGAACGAATGACGGGTTCTTTCCTAAATGCATAATACAATTGAGCTGCCATTACAACCCATAGAATAGGTTCTACAAATATTACTCCTAAATATCCTGCACTCGGAATAATAAATATTACAAATAATATTTTCCCTAGCATTTCTATAATACTTGAAACTAGTGGCATCATCTTTTGTCCTAATCCTTGCAGAGCATTTCTCAATACTAAAAGTATCGCTAAAAATGGATAAAATACAGAACTAATCTTAAGATATAGCGAAGCTTGGTAAATTAGTTCTTCATCGTTACTTCCCGTGATAAGTTCATTTAAATATGGACTTGCGAAAAATAGCATAATACAGATGAAGACTGACCAAATTATCGTAACAAGCGCACCCTTACGTAATCCTTCAACTATTCGATTATATTGTCTTGCTCCGAAGTTTTGCGATGTAAAAGTCGTTATGATCGCACTCATAGATCCTACTGGAAGTAGTGAGAACATCATTATTCTTCTAGCACTCGTCTGAGCACTGATAATTACTGGACCTAAGGCATTAATCGATGTTTGTAAGATTACTGTACCAATTGAAACAACAGAAAACATAAGTCCCATTGCTAACCCTTGACTAAATAAATCAGAATAAAGTTTTTTATTCCATGTAAAATGTTTTTTTGTTGGAATTAGAAATGGTGTTTTTCTACGAATATAGTTAAAACATAATACTGCAGAAATACCTTGTGAAATAATAGTTGCAACTCCAGCCGAACGTACACCCATATGTAAGTATGCTATAAAATATATATCTAATACAGTGTTAATAATTGCTGAAAAAATTAAAAAATATAATGCAGCCTTACTATCTCCTACTGCTCGAAGTAATCCCGCACACAAATTATACGCAAGAGTAACACCTACAAATACTACTATAAGATAAATATACTCATAAGACTGATCAATGATATTACTTGGTGTTCCTAGTAATTTCAGTAATGGATATAAAGTAAAATTCCCTAATACGGCAATCACAATACTCAAAACTCCACCTATAACAAATGTAGCGGCTACAGCACTCTTTAGCTTCTCATAGTTTCCTGCACCATAATGACGAGCAATTACTATACCCATACCATTTCCTATACCTAATGCAAAACCAACTACAAGCTCAAATATCGCAGCAGTAGCTCCAACAGCAGCAAGGGATTCTTCTCCAAGGAATCTACCAACAATCATAATATCTACCGTATTATAGAGTTGCTGAAAAATATTTGCTATCATAATTGGTATCGCAAAAGCAATCATCGCCCGTAATATCGGACCTTCTAATAAATTAACTGATGTTTTTTTCATAAATAATATTATAGCACTTTGAATCAAACTTTCAAGAAATAACCTGAAAACTATTCTGAAAATGGAGAAAGGCCCATCTTTCGATGGACCGTATATTATGATATTATTAAGTTTTTGTTATATTTATATTATATCCTGCTTACCTTACATGAACTTTAGGTTATAATTAAAATGAAATTAAAGTTGAAAAAGTTTTTGAAAATAATCACCTAGAATATGAGAAAGGAGCTGATAAAAATAATCAGTCCCATATATTATACTGATTCGAAACTAAGAATTACCCTAGAAATGGAGAAAGGCCCATCTTTCGATGAGCCATTTATATTATGAAAAAATATTATTAAGTTTTGTTATATTTATATTATATCCTGCTTACCTTACATAAACTTTAGACTATAATTAAAAATAAAAATTAAAGTTGAAAAAGATTGAAAATAATAACTATCTAGTTCTTTTCATGATATACTTCAAACTTGGAAATTCTATCACTTTATCAATTTTAAAAAGCTAATTTCTCGTACAACTTTTTAGCAGTTATATTAGAATCAAATACTGTTAGAGTTATACTATTAATATTTTCATCTTCGAAAAATACGATGAACAAACAACTCTAATGCATTTTTTTCCAAATCCTTGTCCCTACTTTTAGAGGATTTAACATAAATCTCCCTAAATGTGCATTATTTTTCTCAATTTTTATAATTTGTATTACGCCTATAAATTCTTCTTCATGAAAAATAGAAAATATATTCTCTAATTTTTCTTATTTTTTTCTAAATCTAAAGGATAAGAAATTTTTGATCCCATCCATTGCTTTTTGAAATTCTTCACCTTTCTCATTCGACCATTCACAGATTAATAGAGAATTTCTTTCGTTTATGCCTTTTTCAAAACTAATATTCATATCTACACCTTCGAAAATATTATCTATACTAAATACTTTTAATTTGCTAACCTCTTAATAGCATGAGTATTCACAAAAATTTTTTTAAAAATAGTAATTCTAATTCATTCTATCTAAATAAATTAGACATATCAAATATATATGCCTTTTATTTAACCTTAACTAATAAAGGCTTACTCTTCTTCAAGTATCTCTCCTTAATCAATAAGGCTCTTGATACACCCTAATAATATTATAAAAAATTATTACTTGTCAAATTCCCATAAAAATGGAGAAAGGCCCATCTTTCGATGAGCCATATATTATGATATTATTAAGTTTTGTTATGTTTATATTATATAATCCGAACCTTATATCAACTTTAGACTATAATTAAAAATGAAATTAAAGTTGAAAAATTCTTGAAAATAATCCCCGAAAATGGAGAAAGGCTCATCTTTCGATGAGCCGTATATTATGAAAAATATTATTAAGTTTTTGTTATATTTATATTATATCCCACTTACCTTACATGAACTTTAGAATGAAATTAAAAATGTAATTAAAATTTTTATTTTCATTATTATTTAAACTCAATTATATAATAGATATATTCCCTTTTATATTTTCGTTGTTTGTGTTGACAATAAACGAAGAAATGATATAATCAAATAAAGAGGTGATATTATGCCAACAACAAATCTAAATATACGAACAGATAGAATTATTAAGGAAAATGCGGATAAAATATATTCTGAATTAGGATTAAGTATGACAACAGCTGTTAATTTATTTTTACGAGCTACTATTAGAGCAAATGGAATCCCTTTTTGATTTAAAAACTATCAGCTGATAAGGAATTATTAGAAGCTAAACTATTATTAGAAGGTATTGAAGATATCAAAAAACAATAAACTTATCGATGGAGAAAAAAAGCTCTTTCGAATTTAGAGAAAAATATGGAGTATAAATATCAATTTACTTCACACGCAGAAAAAAAGATCTTGATGATATCCTATCTTACCTTGAATTTACCATAGCTAGCCCTACAGCAACTAAAAACTTTTTTTAAAAACTTCGATTAACACTAAGCAATATATGTTTATTTCCGAATAGTTATAAATTAATTCAAAAATAAATATATAAATAATATTCACATTAGAAAAAGCCTTAGTTATGCAATATATTCTTTATTACTCTATCGATTCACTAAATAATAGGATTATAATAATTCGATTCTCTCATAGTGAACAAAATGAAGATGATTTCTTCAAAAATAATAAGTAGAGATAAGGTGACTTTGTTATACATTGTCACCTTATCTCTATTTAAAATCTCTATACTGTATACTCCTCTAAAAGTTGTTCTAGTGATGTTGCTGGTCTTCCTAATACTTTCTCTATATCTAGTGAAACTCCTTCTTGTTCACCTTTTTCTATAGCTGTATATGTACTTACCCATGAATCATACTCCCATTGCTCTGCTTCCCATTTTTGGCGTGATTTATAGGCTTCTTCTACTGTTTCATCGTAATATGTAATTTCCTTACCTGTTTTCTCACTAACAATTTTAGCAATTTCTTTCATAGATAAATTTCATGGACCTGTTAAGTTTAATACTTTATTTTTATATTCCTCTGTTTTTAACATAACCGCTACTACCATATCTGAAGCATCTTTACGAGCTACTGCAGATACTAAACCATCTCCTGCTGGTCCTCGAAGTTCTCCATATTCTAAACACATATCTAAAAAGAAATCTTGATAAAAATTATCTCTTAGAAATGTATATTGTAATCCTTGTTCTTTTATGTATTTTTCTGTTTGATAGTGGTCTCGTGATAAAGTAAATGTTGCATCTTCTTTATTATTATAGAATGAAATATATACGATATGTTCTACTCCCGCTGTTTTAGCTGCGTCAATAAATCCAATGTGTTCTTCCATCCTTTTGGCATTTTCTTTCGCTGATACCATTAATAATGTTTTTACTCCAGTTAATGCCACACGACTTTCTTCACTATTCTCGTAACTTGCTTTTCTTATTTCTGCATTACTGTATTTCTTAGCTTTCATAGGATTTCTTGCGATATGAACTGTTTCTATCCCTTGCTCACTTAAAACTTCCGCTACTCTTCCACCTAGTTTTCCTGTTACACCTGTTATTCCTATCATGTTGTTCTCCTTTTTTATTTCTAACTTCTTCACTAATTATACTAGCATACTAAGAATTAAAATTAAAGTATGCACTTTTTTGTATTGGGAGCGACTCAAAAATCTTGATTCCTTAAGAAACAAGATTTTGTAGAGTCACTTTCCGCAGTGGTTTATTAGACATCTAAAAAGCTTTTATAAAGCGAATTTAGATATCAATAAACCACTGCGTCTATAAGTTTCTCATATTAACTTTGTTAAATTTTAGAACTTTTTGGTTCAGTTCTAGCTAAATCCTCCATTAAAAATCACC
>BNJS01003000.1_pt1 | contig 31259 bp, 54 predicted proteins | sample 8540461 | NCBI WGS metagenome assembly BNJS01 (sample SAMD00202454, study PRJDB9452) | human saliva metagenome | isolation source: human saliva | place: Japan | reverse complement strand
CAAAAGCACCTTGAATTTTAACCCAATCACCTGCGTTAATTTCACCATCGATTTTATAACCATCGCTATCAACCTTGGCTGCCCAGTTAGCTGGGATACCATTTTCTGCCCAAGTGAAACCTCTTGGACAAAGAGCATCGATTTTTTTAGCTCTCTTCGACCATCATTTATATTCACTTCTGCAACTTGAAGTGCCGAATTGATTTTAAAATGTGAACCAATATTGATTACATCATCAATTACTTCAGGCTGTGGTGCTGGTGCTGGTGCATTTTGTGGTTTACCTGTATATCTAAAAAAATTGTTAGATATTGAGTATTGTTCACGCGAGCAAGGTCATCGTGATTATCGGTATGAATGCCATTATAAGCATACGCACAGTGAATAATATTGTCATTATCAAGGTAAATTCCAGTGTGTCCGTTCGCACCCTAATGTATACCCTTGTTTACCCCTAAATGAAGATATCACATCGTTGGGTTTGCGATATAGCCGTTTACATCCGCTTCAATTCTCTGAAAGCCGAATTTTGGCAAGTCAACAAACTCTGTTTCAGTATTACCGATACGGAAACCTTGCGGTAAAAATTCCAGCGTAAATCAATGCGTGGTAAATGGCGCTCGAACAGTCGTAAGAATTCGGGCCATTTCTATAGTCCATCGAGTAGCTAACTCTGCCTTGCCGTTGCTGAAACCATTCAATTACTTTATCCATTATTTCTTCTCCTTATTTTTTAATTAATCCGCCATTCAGAACGAATTGCACTAATGCTCCTAAAATTGCCACGCCTACAGCCCAAACAATTTTACTCTGGTTCTCTTCAAGACGCCGAAGGCGCTCTTTGTTGCGTTCAGCTTCGCGCCGCACGCTCTCGATGTCTTTTTGATGTTCAGTTACCGATTTCGAAAGCCCTGCGATAATCTCGAGCTGATCGTTTGTATGCTCAACAATCTGCGTTAAGCTATTGATTTTTTCTTCCAGAACATCAATTCGTGCTTCGAAGACTTCTTTACTTATATATTTGTCATCCATATTTCTCCTTTCTCTACACTTGTTTCGCTTTATTCTCTTCAAAGTCCCATTGCTTGCGGACTGCTTTTTGAAAAATATCTTTTTTTCAAAAGCTCTTTTTCGATTGCGTCCTTCGAGATTTCTGCACCTTCTGGAATTTGAACACTAAAAGTATTTAGGCTTAAATCTTTTGTGCTGTCCCCAGCTTTGCGAGCTTTTACTTCATCTGCGTATGTTGCTCCGTTTGCAAAACTGCGAATTACAACAGTTCCACTTCCATTAAAAACTTGTAGTGAAGTGATCGACTTCATGCCAAGTCATAATCGCGTTGCGTTCGTCTTGAATATATGCTGATATTGCCATTTTTATTCTCCTTTATAAATTATTTTTAGCTAAATACACTCCAGATACGTGGTATTCTTCATAACTATCAGTTCCACGCTTTTCGATTTCACCGTTTAAGCCGAGCTTAATTATAAAACCGCCAGAGTGCCTACTGTTATTGATACATATTCCAGCAAAAGCTGTTTCGTGTTTGGGCCAGTATTTCTCTTTTATTTTTTTCGAGCATTCTACCATTACCATAATTACCGGTGAATGATAGGCGAAAGCCACAAAAGCCGTTCTTCTTATAGAATAAGCCCCTTGCTCCCCACCCCATATCTATCATTTCCCAGTGGTCAGTGTCTTCTTGACTATCAGTGAGAACCTTTCTGCTCTCGTGAGAAAAATATCGCCTAAAACATCTAAATCACCGAATTCAGGAACTTTATTTACACCTACCTTTTCAGTATTGTTCGAAATAAAGAAAATTGGTTTTCCTGGCGAAATTTCTGCTACAGATGAAGTTTCACTCAATCTGTCTGTTGCCTTCACTTCAATCTCGAAACTACCAGCACGATTTAAACTCAGGTATTGCCTTTGAGCCGAGAAATTCGCTTCTGTAAGAACTGCTTGAATTGTCTTCCAGTTCTCCCAACTTCCGCCACTCGCTCTGTGCCGCATTTGGAGCGAGACAATTCGGTTTTTGTTCGAATTTCCAATTTTTAATGTTGAGATTGTTCCGGAAATATCAATTTCCACTGTTTCATCGAAATTATTCTGCCGTTTCGCTGAAACGCTCAAAACTGGTGCAGAATAAGGCAAAACTTCCGCTGTTTTATTGACGGTTTTCGAGATCCCGCGCGAATCCACTGCTGAAGCTGAAATTGTTAAGCTGCCTGCTGAATTTATTGCTCTTTCGAAAATCGCCTGAACCTGCTGACTCTCGCTATAATCTGCTGAAATTGTTGCTCCGTCTGCCGCAAAAACATATCTTGATGGGCTAGCATATTTTTTTCGCAGCCATTTTATTTTTCGGCAAAACCCACGCTTTTGGTTTTGAAAAATCCCTGCACGAATATTTTAGGATTTCCAGTAATTTCGGTAATTTTGGCGTTAGAATCTGCGAAATCAAAATCGTTAAAATCTGGTTGAATTTTTGCTCGAATCGAGCTGAATTTCAACGTTAGTATAAGTCAGACCGCCAATTTGAGTTCCGCCATTTCCAAGTTGTAATGTCCGCTCCAAGGCTTGTCATCGTAGTGTTCGCCATTCGTTTATAGATTTCATCTATTTCACGTTCATTAGGTTGCCACACGAATTCACCTTGTGCGTGTTCAAAACGAACAATTTCATTTTTGGTCTGGAATTTGAAGCGAGCCAATATGCGTGAAGTTAGCCTTACGGTTCATATTGAGCTGGATTGGTTCGCCTAAAGTGTAAAGACCTTTCGAAAAGCTTGGATTGCTCTGGCGTGGAATTGTAGGCAGATTATAAACGCGAGAAGTTCCTTGGCTTCGTCCGCCACCATAAAAAAACTTAATCCTACGCCAATTTGGAACTCCGCTGTTCCGTCATCTCGGTGATTGACGCGAACAGTTCCACTGGCAATATAATGGTTTCGAGTACTTAAGTTTCCTTGATATGGCTTAATTCTTCCGCCATTGTTATAAACTTGTCCAGCATTTGTATTTACAAATCCGAGTCAAGTTGTGAATCTGATCGATTAAAAATGTGCGTGAAATTGCCAATTTATTAAGCTGAAATTACCTGCAATATCTTGATGTGCTAACTGAAAATCGACAAATGCGTAATTATCATTATTACCACCAATGCGCACACCATTAGCTCGAAAACTCTCATTCATTATCTTTCTCCTTTCGAATTTGCGACAAACGCCCAGCCAGTCTTTTTCACCATCTTTAATTGCTACAATTTTTAATTGGTGACATATCAATTTCATCTTCAGCTTTAAATTTCTTCACTCTCGGTCGTATCTTTATTGACGGTAAAAACACGCTGTATATTATGTCCAATTTTTGAATATCCTGAAAATTCTAGTGGTGTGATAGCAGTATAATCACCTTCGTTAATCGAGCTTTTAATAATCAAACCGTGTTCATCAATATGTAAATTTGCGTTCGAAATTTCGCCCTGAGCTTGCGTCCAAACGCTGGCAGTCTTATTATTTGCTAAGTTTAAATCCGCAAAAGCAACTGTCGAATTTGCGTTAGCTGTAATTTTTAGGCTTAAAAGTATTATTTTGTGGTAGAATTCCTTCAATTTTAACTTCCGCCCAATCAAAGCTAGTTCCTTCCGTAATTTCAAAGGTTCGAGCGACTGTTTCGCCATCTAAAATTTCAATTTTACCTGAGCCAATCACTGGTTTTTTTAATTCGACAAGAAAAACTGTAGAAATTTTGTTTTTTCACTCGTAAAATTCGGAAGCTACTACCACTGTTTGCGCTAAAGTATTATTTTGAATAGTAATCTTTTCGCCCTGAAATGGCTCCCTTGCTGCGAGCTTCAGCAGAATTCTCAATCGTAAGATTTTTGAATAGTTCGAATATTCCAGAAATTAGGTGAGTTAGTCTTTTCATCGAACGAGTAGAATGCAGAATTTTTAAGTAAATTTAAACCACCTGTTTTTCGATATTGTATAGTTAAAATCTGCTAAAGTCTCGATCGAGGCGCGAAAAACTTCTCAAACGTTTCGCTCTCTAACTTTTCTTTTTGCGAAATGATGCTGGCGATTTCTTGCTTTTGTTTATCAACAACGATTTCGGTATTAAAAATAGTTTTAGCAATTCCACCAGCTCGCTTATAGTCTGTTTTTGGTTTTTTTCTAATTCTTTTTACCAGCCAAGGATTCTTTAATACTTGAGCCGCTAATTTCAATTTTAATATCTGAAATCACACTTTCAGTGAAGTTGTCACCGTTTTGAATCTCAACTCGGTCACCAATTTCAAACCAGAATAAGCCGATCGTTTCCATCTCGAACGGCTGAGCTTCATATCCTTTACCGTCCCTCAAAAAAATTGGCGAAATAACTTCAGTTCGATTTTTTTGTCTAAAATTTCATTATTCGCGAGTTTAAATTCACTTTCGCCCTGTTGCGCAACTTTTTCATTATCTTTCACAAAAATATTGTCTTCTTGCGGTGTTCTCGCGAGCGTTAATGTATTTATCGGCACATTTTTTTGGCTTAAATTTTTAAACTTTTTAGTTCGGAATAAGTTATCCTATCAATTTTTTTGCACGCTTAATTGGTTCAAATCTTAAAGCAGAATTTCGAACGATCGCAGTTGTTGCGGTCGCTCCATAAACCCTCGTCAAGAATACTTGAAAAAGTAGTCTTGTTGATTTTTCCCACAAATCTTTTGAAATTGTAAAATTCGCGTTTGGCAATCTTTCAAAATCCGCTCGTTTGAATTCAAGATTGAACTTATTTGCAATTTGAGCCACCAAATCTGCGAGAGAAGCAGGAAAAGTTAAACTACCAGCTGAATATTCCTTAAATGAAAAGCTCTGATATAAAAATCAAAACCTTTAATTGTTGTGGCGTTTTTCTCAAGATTTACTGAGCTTTCCGAAATTCGAAAAACTGCCAAGATTTATTTTTCTCAAAAGTATTGTTTTGAAAATTAGTTTTAACTTCAATTTCAACCTGAACGACCTGATTAATTAGATTTTTCGAAACACCCAAAATTACAGCTGAAAATCCACTCATTGAGCTTAAAAATGGCGCTCCTGTTCGTTCGATCGAAAAACTAGCAAGTTCATCGTTACTGGTTATTTTTGTGCCATTTGCCAAAAATCAACGCAGTTCTAATTTCTCGCGTTGGCTGTTTGATTGCTCGTTTAAAATTTTCGCTAACAATAAGCATTTACGCCTCTTTTTCTAACTGGAATTAAACTCACTTTAAAGGGATCGAAAAATTCCACGTTTTTGTCTTTAGAGCTGAACACTATAATCGCCAGCATAAAATTGACCAGATTTCATCGCGTTGTATTTTGGGTCGAAATATTCAACCGTAAAAAATGGTAAATCAACAACGCGTGCAATTTTTGAATTTCTTCTACAGTTAAAAATTCCGTCAAAATTCAACTTCAATTTTTGGGAAAATTCCAATCATTGTCGCGTGAATTTCTCCGGCCATGTTGCGGTCTGAATTTAGCCAAAGTTTATTTCTCTGAAGCTGATAACTTTTTAAATTCGAAAAACCTGACCGTTGATTTTAAGCAATTCACCATTTATTTGCATTTCGAAATTCCCTTTCGTTTGGACATAAAAAGCGACCCACCCTGAGGGTGAATCGCAAATGGTTCTTCTAATTTTATTATACCAAACTTTAGTCTTTTTGGCAAAAATAAGTTTAAATTAATTAGTAACTTAATACATCTTTAGAGCTTAGTGATCCGTTTATAAAATGAAAAATGTGCGTATTTACCTCATATTTACAGCGATACATTTGACTCTTACCAATAGCACTATCAGAATCACTATATTTTTCACAAGTTTTCTTAATATCATATATATTAGATAGGTTGTCTATATTGCACCAATTGTTATTTTTTTCGTATTTTTCATTAGTTAGATATAAGTTATTATTAGGTTCTTCCTTAGAAAAAGATATTTCAGCTTTACCATAATAATAAGGCTCACCATTTATCGCAATAACTTTATCAACACTTTCTGCGCCGCGATCTTGATTTGTAAACTAATACTTCAATTTTATTATTTTCCTGTTTTGAAAAATCTGAAATGTTAAATGTTACAAAAATACTCCAACGACTCTTTTTCCTTGAGTTTCTTTTTCTGTAGTTTTATTACACTCGCTCAATGGAGATTTGTGGCTGACCATATTTTTCACAGTTAATTCTAACGCTCATTTTTGCAACATTTTTAAATCCTGAGATTTTGAGCTTATAACGATTTTTACCAGTTTCAAGAGTTTGGTCTTTCTCTAAATTAACAGATATTCTCTGTTTTGAGACCTCATTATTTACTTCTTTCTCTCCTTTTTGGCCGAAAAACTCGCCCAGACTATAATAAGAAAAATAAAAATAAAAACAGATATAGTCGTATATAATATAGCTTTTTTACCTGAGTTTGGCCTCGTATCTTTGTGATCCATTTTTTCCAATCCTCGACTAAATAAATTGAGCCGATGTTTAAAGTAGTATTGTTGTTCAGACAAATACGAAAGCTTCAAAATAAGCAAAAACATCAGCTCAATTTAAAAAGCTTTCCGTATTTTTTTGTCTGAACAATTTTATTATACAACCAAAAGGCTATCAAAATCAAGCAAAAAGAGCGATTTGCCCTTTTTCTCTTTAGACATCAAATACTGTTCGATTTTCAAGGAAGCTTTTTGCATTAACGCCATCAATAATTTTATCAACCAGCGTATCCTCACCAACCTTAACCGTGATTTGCTGTTTTTGGTTACGAATTGCTTCTTCGATTTTATCCATCGCAGTCTCGCGTTCTTTATCGAGTTTGCTTTGGTAATCAAGATGAGCTTTTACAGTTTGATCAACGCCATAATCTGGAGTATCTACATCAAAATTCGTTTTCACTGTATACTCTGGGATTTCGAAGTCGGTCATTTTAGTGAAAAGCTTTTTGAAACTGTATTCATCTCGCTTTGGATTCCAAGTGCGAATCCTTCGCTTACAAATCCACCATAACTCTTAAAACAATCTTGAAGGTGAATGAATACCAAAGGAATTTTTCACGCCTTCCACAGCTCCCGAGAACATATTTCTCATATTGTTGGCAATATTGCCGATTCCGGATTTTAAGCCTTCCCAAATGTTTCTACCAATATTCGAAAAAGTTTGCCAAGCATTCGAAAAATGCGTTTTTAATGTCACCCCAGCGGTCGCTAAACCACTGACCGATTCCGCCAAAGAATGATGTAATCCCATTCCAAGCGTCTGATCCTGCTTTTTGCCCAGCTGATAAATTCACCAAATTTTTCACCAGCCCAGCCTGCAAATTTCCCTAATTGATCACCAGCTGTCGCAAGACTTTTTCCCCATCGGCCCGAAGAACCCTTGATCGGCGCCGCTTTTTGAATCGCGATAAGTTTTTACAATATCTTGAGACTTTGTTTTTTGTAGTATTTTTCAAGTCGTGAAATATCTTCTTCACTGACTTTCACCATATTGCCGTTTTCATCTTTGTATTGCAAAACGCCGCTCTTTAATGCATCGATTGCATCTTTCGAATTTTTTTATATTTCCTTGGATAACCGCTTTGCGAAGTTGCATCAGCTAGTCTTTGCGCCAATTCTCATCTTTTGCCTTTTTTTAAGCTCTTCAGTTTTGGTTTCGTGTCTTGGATCGCCTTGTTCATATTATCTTGAGAAGTTTGAACTTTTTGGTTAGCTTGTTCGAGCAGTAAACCTTTTTCATAAAACCGCTTGTTGCTGCGGAGTTAAGTTTTCAAAAAGCAAGTGTTCCAGATTCAATTTGCGACTTAACACTCTCAAAACTTATTCCAGTTTGTTGCTGCGCTATCGCCAATTCTTCCATCGCTCTCTTTTTGAGCCTTTACTGCCTCGATTCTTTGCAAATTCGCATCAGTCTCAGAATTTCTTGCATTTTTAAGATTTTTCTTCTGCTGTTTTAACACCATCAACTGCTTTTTTTGCAGATCTTCTTGAGCCTTCTTGAGTGCTTTAGCTCGAGCTTCACTCTCCCACATTGCAGGGTTTCCTTGTTCGAAGGCTGATTTTATCGAACCACCTAAGAATGCAAATCCTGCCGCAATACCGGCTATTGCTAAAATTAATGGATGAGCCATTACTGTGTTAAAAGCGCCAATTACCGAAGTTTTAATACTTGCACCGAGTGCAATAACCGATGCTTTTATACCTGCAATTCCTCCATCAGCAAGCACAAATGCACTTTTTACTGAACCGAGGCTCGAGACCATAGAAGCCATTGCTTGAGGACTTGAAAGCGCTAGGGCTTGCATTGTTTTGACACCTGCATTAAATGCCGAAATTGCTTCGGCAGCTTTAATTGCTACAGTCATTCCACCAATTGTAATAGTAATTTGAGTTAGGAAATCAACCAATCCTTTATCTTTCGACATTGCTCGAAAAAGCATCACCAATTCCATTTAAGAATTTCACTATTCCTGATCCGATAAAGCCAACGAGTGGCGCAATAAAAGCATCAATGAAGGGACGCGAGAAATTATAAGCAGATTTAAACATTTCACCAAGAAATCTTGCTGCTCCACCCACAGCATTCAAAAAAGCAGGCAAGAGCTCATTTCCAGCCCAACTAATAATTGGTTTTAGATATCGTTCCCAAAGCATCGTCAATAACCTCAAAAACTGGTTTTGCAGTTGCCTTAATATCGTCCCAAAATCGTTTAAAAGCCGAACCGATTTTCTTAAAATCAAACATATCTGAGAAAAAGCCCTTAATCTTATTTGCAATTTCTTCAGCTTTCAATCCAATATCATCAAATGCGTTTTTAAATCCGCCTGTTGGAATTTCTGGCATGTCAAAATCAACACCGCCGCCGCCACCAGAGCCAGCTCCACCGCCGCCGCCACCAGAGCCTGTGTCTTCAGGTGTTTTTAGCACATTCATTTCATCGAATTTAGCAAGACCAAGCAATTCTTTTTCAATTTTTTTGGCAGAACCTGCAGCTTTATTCATTCCGCCAGCTCCACCTGAACCGCCCGCAGATTTACCGAGATTACTCATTCCTTTTTGAGGCAGAGTCTGCTGCTTTAGAAACTCCACCAAAGCCGAGTGCTCCGCCTGCTTTTTTAGTTACGCCAAACAACGAAGAAATCGCCGAAATAACATAATTCACCATTGTGCCGATAACTTTCATAAAGCCAACAATATACGGAATTGCAGCATTAATTGCTGGTATCAAAACGCTAGACACAAAGTTTGAGACACTCAAAAACAACAGGCGCGAAGGCTGATCCAAGAGTCGCAGCAACATTCGAAAAGCTCTGCGCGCAAAATTGCCAGTGCACCTTCAAGTGTCATCGATTCTCGTGCAAAAATTACCAGCATACTTTCCTGTTCTATCCATAAACATTTGGTAGGCAATACCAACTTTTTTTCGCCGGTGGTCATTTTCTCAATGTTACCTTGAATGCCTTTTTCGAGCATATAAGCAGATAGTGCCGTATCGTTCATAGCAACGCCAAGATTGTCCATCATCGTGAAATTGCCTTTTCGCCATTCCAGCTACGCTTTCAAGTGCAGTACTCTTGACTAATTCCCATCACGCTCGCAACATCGGCTGCACGTTGCATTGCTTTTTGTGGTCATTATCATTGATTTTTGGACATCATAACCTGCACCCTGAAACAATGACCCCATTTTATTCGCCGCCGCCAAATATTGCGACATTGAAGTTCCCATTGTTTGAGCTGATTCTTTCGATTTTTGCTTTACAGCATCTGAAAACTGTCCAAAAACAGCTTCAGCACCGCCAAGGTTTTGCTCTAATGAACCAAATTCGCTAGTTGCTGCTTTTGCAACTCCAACAACAGCACTAAAAGCGCCCTTTAAAGCTCCGAGCGCTAATTGTGCTTTTTAGAAACCCACCAGTAATTGATTCTCCTGGTATCTTGCAGATTGACTAACTTGTGCGAGATTCTCACGCACTTTTGCAATTTCGCTTTGGAATTTTGAACTGTTGGCTGAAATTAAAACCTGCAGTTCATCGATTGTGGTTTTACTCATAAACCTCCATATATCCGCGCATATTGATCTAATGCCTCAATTGTCACGGGTATCATTTTTTTCGCTCTGTGCGCGTTTTTTGCCACAATTGGCTTACGCGGATAATGTTTCGGATTATTGACGGCAAAACTAATATATCGCCCAAGGATGTGGTTTTAATGCATCTGCTCGTTCAATTTCAGCTTTTTGTTTAGAATTAAACCCCGCAACACAGTTTCGAAACTCGGCGGGGCTTAGATTCCAATATTCGTCAATTTTTAACCCTATTTCGAAGGCTCTTGATTCGTTATCTCGCCAGCTTTGGCTGAAATTTTTTCTTCGATTTCTTTGAAGTGTTCTTCCATCCGTTTGCGAGACTCCTTCAGAGAGATTCGAGCGCTCTGAGGTAAAAAACCGCATTCACTCAATCTTTCCATAATTTTCAAAATAACTTCTTCAAAACCGTATTTATCTAAAGCATCAGCGGCTTCATCTTCAGTCATTCCGCCTGCTATCATAATATCGGCAAGGTTGGAAAAAAACCTGCAAAATTGTCCAATATTTCTAGAAAAATTCAAGCCGGTTTCTCTTTCCATTTTTATAATATTTTTCGCTTTAAATTCAAGATTATTCATAGAGTTTCCTTGTTTAATTTAATAATTTCAAAGTGGGGCGATTTCAACGCCCCTATAAGTTTCAGGATTTTTTTACTCAGTAAACATTCCGTTAATTGAAAGTGTTGCGGACATGTATTAAATCCTTCGACAGTTCGTTCACCAACAGCGAATTTTGTTAGAGAAGCATCGAATTTGTAAACTGCACCGCCATCTTCGGTTGTGCGAATTTCGAATTTTCGAACTTCACCAGCTTCGAACAACGTCATTACTTTCTCGACATCGGCATAGTCTTCAATATTTCCTTCAATATCAAGATCGCCAACTTCAACCGCTCCTGGAATATAGCGTTTTCCAGAAATATCAGCAAGTGTTGAAAACATCGATTTTTCGCGTTCAGCACTAAGCTCACCAATACTTGTCAAACCACCAAAATTAATGTCTCACTGTAGCACCAGCTTTTTGCCATAACGACAAGCTCTGCACCAATTGAACGAGTGGCATTTTTCCTATCAGCCATATAATCTCCTTATTTTTTTACTATTAAATCTGTTATTTATATGAAAAAAATACTTGAGTCTGGATTTGGAACATCACTCGAGAATTCAAGATAATAACCAATCTCACGCATTTTCTTTTCAATCTCTGAAAGAAGTTTTGAAGCTTCCTTCGAGCTACTCGCCCAAATATCAACCGTTGCGATTATTTCTTGAGCAGAAATTTCACCTTTCAGTCCATATTGTGGCGAGTTATCATCAATTCGAAAAAGTTAAGGCTGGAAGTTTCTTGAAAATATTTTTGTCCACTCAATGAAACAGCAACGCCAGTTTCTTTAAGCTTTTCGAAAATTTCTTGTTTTGGTAGAAACATTACTTCACTGCCTTCCTAACTTCTTCTCTGATTATTTTGATTGAATTGTTTCGGCTTTCCCTCAATGCTGGCCATAGAAACGGCTGAGCCTTATTTCCACGCCAGTCCGACCGATAGCTAACTTCAACTTCTGTATTAGTGTTCGTGGATTGTCCTCTCGAGTCAGTTCCAAACTCAACATAAGGCGCATATTCGAGATTAGTAGAAACCATAGCGGTCATGTTTCCGCCTTGATTTTTAGCCTTATCAGCCCTGATTGATTGCCGAAGTGTTCCACTATCGACAGGAGCTTTGTTTTTTTAGCTGAGCCTTGAACCAGCAATGCTGCTTTCGAAACTCCACTAATTAAAGCATCGTTGATCGAATTGAGGGTTTCTACTATTAGCTATTGAAGTTGAAATCGAAACTCTCATAGGATTTTTCCCTAAAAATCAAGGTGTGTGAATCGAATCGTTTAACTTCAACTGTTTCAAAATCTCGCCCATCAATTCGCATTTTATCGCCAATTTCAATTTTTACAGAGGTTTCAGCCGTAATTGCGACACTGGCGTTTAATTTAGCGCCTAACTTTCCTCAAAAACCTTACCAAGCTCCGAATAATTCACATTCGCCTTGAATTCGCTTTTTCGAGGTAGATTCAACCAATCCGCCTTCTTCGTCAAAATCCTTACGAACTTCGAAAAGCCTCAACTGTTTTGTCGTAAAATGTGCTTTTGATCGCCTTTTTAGCGCTATCTGGAAACAACATTTATCCTCCGATACGGCTTTAGAACTCTCCAACATAGCCGTCGAAAAATTTCACTATCTTTCGCTGTTGCAAAATAGCTTTTGCGCAGCGTTCTGATAACTGATGCTCTGACCATTGTCGCTCAGGGCTTGAGATTGCTCGTTCGGCGGTTCGATTCGCAGCACTTTTCGAATTTAATAAAATTGCCACAGGTCATATTCGCGAGAATCCTAACTAATCGGCGATCAAAATTTGCTTTTTCTGGAAGATTCAAATATAACGAGACACGGTCCTAAATTTCGCCGACAGCAAACTTTATAACTTTTCATCTTCAAAATTAGCAATTTCTTTCGCTTTAGCTATAACTTCTACTTCGAATTCTTCCTGTGGCATTTTATTATTCCTCAACTTTTTCGGTCTTTTTTAGGCTTTTCTACTACCTCAAGAGGTTTTCCGCTTTCATCGCATGGCGTGTAGTCCTCTGGGCGAGCCTGATATTGTTCAACTATTCCTGATGCATCTTCGCCAGAACCAACTTTTACTGATTCTGGCACTCCAACGACAAGACCTGTTGAATTAACGAGAAAATACTTCATTTTTCCTCCTTTTTAGGGTTAATATTAAGCTAAATCAGCGTAGAACACGAGATCTGGCTCAACAGCCTTTGTCCCTTGAGCGAAGAAGAGTGAAGCTTCAACCGAGTTTGAAAATGGCACTTTTTGAGGGTCAAAATCAAACACATTCACATCTTGAGCAATTGCTCCTTCGTGCATTGCAATAATTGCTTTTGTTTGTCGGTGATTTGAGAAAATTCGAACCTGACCGTTAAACAAAACATCAACTTCACCAGTAATCTCGTTTTTAACCTTGTTTAGGTAGTTTGCAAGTTTACCATAAATGGCTGGTGTTACTGTCAAAGCGATTTCGCTTCGATCTACACCATCAACCCAGTCGTTCTTTACAGTTTCAACTGTTTGAATAACTTTTCGAGCACTTCCCATCGATTGGTGTTTGCTGAAGTCAAACTCTGAATCTCTGTTCCTGATTTAACAGCTTCAGCAAAGAATGCTGTATCAAGATAGCGAGCGAGTGAACTTGCTTGTGAGTTCTTTCGGCGTGTGATAAGGTCAGCAATACCAAACTGTTTAATATCAGTATTGTCATATTCCTCAACGATTTCTTGGCGGTCATCAATGTTATTAATAACACGTCCAGTGTTGCGAACTGGTTCACCTTTTCCTGCGCCCCGTGCTGTGCCGTATTCTTTCGAAACAGCATTTTTCAAGCGATCGTAAGTTACTGATCCAGCGCTTGGGTTTCCAATTCAAAAAGTATTTTTAATTTTAGTTGAAACTGTTCCTTTTTATAACAGCTTCGATGATTTGGCCTTTAATTTCAGCCAATTTTGCCTTTGTTGTGGCATTGTCGGAATAGATATTATGTGCATCTACTGCCATAAGATCCCTTTCTTTTCTTGAGTCTGATTAGAACGAACTTACACCATTACTTTGTGAATAATTTGATGTCGTTCCTTGTGAATTGTTTCCACCAACATCTTCGGGAGTTTTTCCAGCAAGTTTAGCTTTTCACGCCTTTTTCAAGAGCGGAATTCCAAACTTTCGAAAGTCCTTCGATGTTCGAATTCATTTTTTTCTGCGTCGGCATCGACAACATAATTCACGAATTCTGATGGAATTTCTTTTCGCAGCAAGTTTTTCAGCGGCTTCAGTCCTGCGTTCTCGCATTGTGATTTTTTTCTTTTCGCGTTCTTCGAGCTCGCTGATTTTCGCTTTTTGAGCTTCTGCAGCACGCTCTTCATCGCTAAGCTTTGCCTTTCGTTCCCATTCTTTCTGAGCTTCGGCAAGCCGCTTCTCGAATTTAAGTCTCATCTTTAGCTTTTTTTCGTTTAAGCGCTTCGACATGATTTCATTCACTTCATCTTGCGTGAAAGTTTTCGGTTCATCACCCTGTTGATTCTGGACTGCACCGTTTTTCGCCAGCAGGTTCTGTTGAATTAGGATTATTTTCCATATTCTCCTTTTCGATTTTACGCTTCTCAGCTTGATATTCCGCCCCCAAGCGCGACTTTTGGCTTGGGCTTGCTGTGTTTTTCGCAAAAGAAAAAAACGACTCTCAGCTTAATGCTAAAAGTCGCAAATGGTTCTGATAATATTATAGCATAATGTTTATTCTTATGCAATATTTTTAATAACGGACATTGTTTTCAAGATTTTCTCGCTCTTCGATCATTCGTTTTTGAATATATTCTGGGGCGTTATAGAAAAATGGTTTACCGTTCTCGATTGATTTACGGGCAGCTTCAACGCAATCTTTGATGTGTTGCTCATCTCCACCAATCACTAGAAAAGCAGGCTCTCCAAGATCGTCAAATATTTTTAAATTTTCGCGCATATTCATCTAAGACTTCGTCGCTATACCATAAACCATAAACTCAACTGTGTCTTCGTGGGTAAATTCATATTTTGTTTTCATTATAGTTTTGAGATCCTTTCTAGTAATTCATTAAACATATTGAAGCTTTCCGGCAAATATTTTTCATAAAAGCTCGATTTCCTTTTTTATCGTCTCGAGCAGTTGCTGAAAACATTTCGGCAAAAAGCTTCTGAACCGAGAAAAACGCTTTTTATGATTTTCAATTTGCTCCTTACTTAATTTTACACCTCTTATCGTTTTTCTGCCATCCCAATATTTCTGCTCATGACCCATTCCGAAGACTCTTAATCCATTACTAAACGCAGCACCACCGTATAAATCAAAAATACTTGCTAGATCATTTTTGAATAACCATTTTCAAGTTCGTTTTTAAGTTCAATAGACAAATTGTGTCGTCTATAGGGCTAAATTTCTTCCTTCTTTAGTTTTTGAGATACCTATTTGCTTCGTCAAAAACGGTTTCACCAAGAGTTTTTACCATTAGAAAGTTCAAACTTACCAGTAGCTCCATAAAAATGAGCCACGCCCTGCTCGGTGATCGAAACCATGACCGTATTCGTGTAGAAAAAGCCTCAAATGGCTTTCTTATATCTTTTCGATTTCCAGTTGAACCATCAAATATACCAGCTATACGAACACTTACCTTATTTCCAAGCACGCTAAAATTATCATTCCCCAAACGGTGAATCTTTAAAAAGATAGCTCGCTTGAGAACTTAGCCCAAATAGAACGATGAGTTTCCGGCATTGCGTTTAGTTTTCTGACGACTTTTTCTCTAATATCGTCAGTTTTTAGATTGCTGAAAGCGAATCTTCAAGTTTTAAGCTTTTAATATCAGAATTATTAACTTTTTAGTTGGTGGTTTTTAATTTTAACTTCAATCTTATCATCTGCTGGCGAAATAGGTCGGCACTGAAGCTGGCTCAGCTTTCGAAAATTCCACTAACTTTTGCCCATTTTTCATAACTCATATTTGGTGTTTCATAATTCTCGCCCGTTTTTGGATTTCTGGCGATTCGAGTTTCTGGATCGAATTCTTCATCAAAATATACAGCCGTTGTTGTTCGGCAAAGTGGGTGAAATGGCGGAAAGTTCACGCCTTGTTTAGCTTCACTAATTTTAAAAACTTTATGGTCTTTATGCTGACAAATATCACTAGTGCGGTTGTCTAATGTTGCAATAATACGGTATTTTTCAACTCCTAATTCTTGATAAGCTCGCAATTCTGCTGAGTTATGATAAAAAGCAGATTCAGTGCGAACAAGTCGTTCAGCATAAAATCGCCCAACATCAAAGCGTTCACGAACTTCACGGATCGTTTTTCAGGACTTTGCCCAATCGCTACGGCTGTAGCTATTTTTCGAATTGACTTGCTCGGCTAAAATGTCAGTATTTGTCCAGATACGGTTCGAAAAATGCCTTCCTTCGATTTTTATAGTTTAAAATTTCCTGCACGGTTCGTGAGTCTAATTTCGAAAAAGTTAAAAAGTGAACCAAAATGTTTTTCGGTGTCAAAAAAATAAGCTTGATTATACGAATTATTAATTGTGTTTATAACTGAATTGGCTGTGAGATTATTTTGTTCAATTCCAGCCTTTTTTTAGTTCTGCCCAAATCTGGTTATTGAGCATTTCTAATCTTGTCATTCTGAAATCGTAATTCTCCGGCAAATATTGATTTAACCCTAACCTCTCCATTTCAGCTTTAAACCTTGCTATATTTCCGTTTGGTTCAATGCCTTGCAAAGCAGATTTATCGAAAGTTTTATCGTTACGATAATAATTGGCGTATAATTTCTTAATCTCACGAATTGTTCAATTTCAGCATCAGTATAAGCATTTTTTTATGCGGCGAATATAGCTCAAAGATTGCTGCTCTTGGTTTTTCGAAACGGGCGGCAGCGCGGTTTTTGCCAATAATCTACGGGCTTAGTCTCATTTTTCTCTATTTTTCATAAAAAAATCTTTCGAAATATATAAAAATATAGATAGTCTTTATATAAAAGTATCTATATTTTATATATATATTTTCGCTCTATTCTTCTACTTTTTCGTTCTGATCTACAATTTCAGCACCATTCATTACGTTGTCTGCTTCATTTTTCTCGTTCAGTGCAAGATTTACCGTTTCTTTAGCATCTCGCACGAATGAAAGCTGACTAACAAGTGTTTCGCGATCTACAAGTCCGTTAAGATTGTTGATGATTTGGCTAGTTTCAAGATCGTTTTGTGGCAAAGCTCGTTTAAATATCACATCAATATCTTCAGTTGAAATTTTAGACATCTTTGAACCTTTTTCAAGAAAAGTGTTATAAATCCGGAATCGTTCGAGCAAACTTCGTTCAAAATATCGCTCTTTGTCTTTAATGTGTTGTTCGAAATCAAGGAGCTTATAGAGAATTGCTACTCCGCTTGAATTTCCAGCAAAGTTTTCGTCGCTCATATCTGGTGTCATCGAGATTTTATGAATATCAGCTGCAATAGTTTTTCGAAGAACGTCAGCATCGAGTACTCATCAATAGATTTCACGATATACTCAATTTTGGCATCTTGTGGAACGTTTGCAACAATTCGGCTGTCTTTAAGCTGTTCTTGCTGTTCTGAGGTAAACTCTGTGCCATAAAATGCGAGTAACGCATCTACCAAACGTTCACGGTCGATTACACGGTCAGATTGAAGAATATTGTAAGCATCAATTAACGGCAATACTGGCTCTGAATCTCCCATTCGATCTGAACCGTTCAGATATTCAACAATCGGCACTTCACCAAATCTATGCTCGGTTCTAATATCTTTGCCAGTTTCTGGGTCACTTTCGAAATTAAGCGTTCCGCCCTTCAAAATACCTTCTTGTGTGTATTCTGGCGTTAAAATTGTAATTTGGTATGAATCTCTTTCAATTTTTCCGTGCGCATTGATAATTTCTTCATAAACTATAGCGAACATCTTTTTATGTTCGACTGTCGTATCGTGAACTAAAATTATATTTCGTGGATCAATCTTTACACTTCGAACTTCTGATTCTTCGTTAGCATAAATTCGCTCATAAGCCACACCATAAATACTGGCGTGTGTTGCGAGTTCGACATCAAGGTTTGAAATCGCTTGTTTACGGTATGAGTTATTCAAGTTCTCAATGTTTATTTCTTCACTCGAAAGATAATTAACTGGCGATCCGAGTAAATAGCCAACATTGATTTTAGTAATATATCGTGCAAAATTAGTGATTGCAAGCAGTTTATTTGGCGTTTCACGTAATGTTACAGGTTTATTTGCGTAATAATCAGCAAGAATCTTAAATTTAGCTCGGTCTTGCTTGCGTTTGTCGCTTTCGATTAGGTTTTTTATCAATTTTCCTGTTATTTCTGTATTTTTGGTAAGCAATAAAAATTTTTCCATATTTATCCTTTTTTAGAAAATTAGTGAGCTTGTGCCTGTCGATCCTCGATTTGAATTTGTAATAATGATCGGCTCAGCTCGCGCAGTGCATTGTTCAAATATTCCGGCCAAAATATCACACATGTCATCGTGGGCGTTTTTACCTTTACGTTGATATCTCAGAACTTCATTAGCAGCTTCTGGCCATTTCTTCTGCCAATTCGGCGGCATAAATAGATGATTCTGTAGCCACGCGCTCGATGATAGAATACGACTTTCCTTGTTTTTGGTTTGCGTTGGTGTTTTGATAACCACTTTCGAATTTCCATTTTCTTCAAGAATCCTTTTTCACATTACGTGCAAAAACCGCGACCGCCGTTGTTGCTTTCAATCCTAGCAACGCTCACATCACCAGAATCTAACATTTCAGCAACGGCCTTTTCAGTGAATTCCATTGGCTTATCTGTATAAGTAATATCTGTAATAAATACATCTTGCCCGTGTTTAATATAATTCGCACTTGCAAGGAAGTCAGCACCTTTATCAGCAGTATCTGTGATATTTTCAACAATTCCCTCAGGCAGTTCATCCCACTCCATAAATGGTTTAAATAATCGCCCTGCAACATCGATCGGTTTCTGATTATAATTCAGCCTCCACAATATCCATATTCATCGCTCGAGTCTTTTTCTTAAAAGTTTCGTAGTTCAGAATATCATCGCACAGCATTTTCGGTTTTGCCTTTTGGGTTTTTGTTACGGCACGATATTCAATCACTCGTGGTTTAAACTCTTCAATAAATCGCCCAGCAAGGTCACCAGTCGCCCAGCGTGTCATCACAAGGATTATTTTCCAGTCATTGCCCTCAACACGCGAGAACATCGTGTTGTTAAACCAATCCCAATGTTCATCAAGCACACGTTCGTTATAGGCCTCCTGCGAGCTTTTAATAACGTCATCGATAATGAGAAAAATTCGCACCAAATCCTGTTGCTGTTCCCTTTTGGACTGGTAGCGAGATAGTTTTGGCTCACTCGATCCTTCCAAGCTCCACATTGAAGCAGCCATGCCCTCACCATACTTTTACGCGAGTTTCTGGGAAGATATCAGAATAAATAATATTCGAACCAGCTTTTTTTCAGTTTGAATCATATTTCGAACATTCCTTGCAAAAATTCCAGAAACCGTATCGTTATATGAACCTGTCATAACTTTCGCTTTTGGATTCTTCCCAAATAACCAAGCAGTTAAATTTTTGAGCAGTCAATGATTTTTCCGTGTCGTGGTGGTGCATTGATTACAAGCGTTTTGCTCATCGCTTTCAATAAACTCTTGAATCTGTTTACAAAAATCTTTCAGGTATTTGCGTTCTTCCTTATAAAAATTCGGATGCATTAATTTGCAAAAATTCAAATAAATCAATTCTCGCAAGCTCAAGCTTAAGCTCTCTTTGAACTTCTGGATTTTCGAGTAGTGCTTTGTTCATTTTTTTAATGCCTTTCGAATTTCTGCTGCAGTTAAACCTTCGAATGGTCGTGGATTTGTTTTTGCTCCACTTCCATTTGAATTCCTTGTTTTGCCTTTCCTCGGTTCGGTCTGTAATTTCAATAGTATTATAGAGTCCAGCCTTTTTCACTATTTCTCGCATCATAGAGCTCGCCTAAACGCTACTTCTTGAGCCATAGTTCGCTGATCATCTGGGTGATCGATTGCCCATTGGTTAAATTCCTTCACGGTTAAACTCAAAAAATAGTGATATTGATAAGAAATGCTATCTTCTGGTTTCCATCTTCCGCGATTATTAGGAATATTTCCTTCTGGCTGTCCGAATCTGCGGTTCAGTGGCGGTTTTCCTCTACCGACAACATAGTCTTTTTTTGGCTCAGTTTTCTTTTTGGTTGTTGCCACGTATCTCCTCCTTCTAATTATTTTTCAATTTTTCTCCTACTTCTATTGGTTGAACGTTCATAATGAAGATTGTTAGCAATTAAATCACCGATCGTTTTTTCTTTCAAAAAACCTCGATTCCCAAGAAGAATAATTTTCGGCTTCCGAATTATACTATTCTTCGAAGAATATTCACCATCAATTTGAAGTTCAGCTAAAATCCGGCGGTTCGCTTCATTAAATAGAAAAACTTTATTTCTCCGCTCCCGAAACCAAAGCTCAGAATTTAATCCACATTCCTTTAAAATATCGTTTTGCTGCAAATAGCGCTTGCTTAATAAGCTTTTCTCGCTCAAAAATTTCAGCTCCAATCGCTCTTGTGCTTAATATTCTTGTTGTTGCGATGTTCTCTAGTTCTGTTATTGGGATATTTTTTTATCATAGAATCTCCAGTTAAATTTATTTTTTTCCACCAAAAAGCGGACACTGAATTATCAGTATCCGCAAATGGTTTCTATAACTTTTATTATACTATTTTTGCTACTTTTAGCAATTTTCGAAAAACTAAATATTGACAAAAATTCAAGTTGTTTTGTTATAATGAGAAGGATTTAATTTTGAAAAAATCATAAAAACCCCAACAAAAGTCTCAATTTTATTAGTTTAATATTGGGGCTTTTTGTTTTGTCTCAATAATAAAATGGAGATATCTATGATTTTTAAACTTGACGAAAAAGGAAAAAATACAATGAAAGAACGGCTTGGTGAGGGCTTGTCAATTTATTGACGATGAACGCTATTTGCCGATGTTTCGGAATAGACAGAAACGATTCCCTGAGGAATTTGCAAAGAGTATTGAACTTGCCAAGAAAAATTAAAAAAATGGCGCGAGTAAATATTTTTGCTCATATTTGGAGTTCTAAAAATATAAATAAATCACTTGAAATTTTACGTAGTATTATTAATCGTGCTAAATCTTTGCTTGCAAAAAAATTCGTTTTGAGAAAGAAACAGCTAGCTAGAATTAGTAAATCTCAGAAAGGTGCGAATATTTCTTTACGTGAAAGATATCTGGAACTTAAAAATGCTAAATTAGCTCATAGCTCACTATTGTAATTTAAATCTATTTTTTTATTGAAATTTGGGTTTCTAACCCTTTCTTTCTTGCGCTTTGTTGAAAAATATTACAACATATTATCTTTTTATTGTAAAAATAGTAAAAAAATATTCAAATTACAATGTCAAATAAATTGCTTGTGTTATTTCAGAAATGGAGTCTGCAATGAGGATGATTTCATAAAAATTTTAATAAAAATAAGCCGAAATGGTTTTATATAAATGTTGGTTTAATTTTATTTATTTTTATATAAAGGAGATTTATATTCATGTTTGAAGATTACTCGCCTGCCGAAAAACAGGTTTATCAATATATCGAATGGTGTCAATTTATTGCTAATTTTACCGAAGCAACCATTAGGAGTAAGCGTTCATATTGCTGGAGTTTTATTGAAAAATGAACATTCATGATATTAAAGAGATTACGGAAAATGAAGTTAACGAATGGGTGCGCTGTCGTCTTTCTGGAGATAAGGGCTTTTCAAAAATATCAGTAAACGCTTTGAGGTCTGAGAAAATTCAGATAATGGCTTTTCTTAAATGGGTTCATAATACACAGGGTGGCACTAAAATTCGTTTTCCATATGTGGTTAACCCAAAAGCCCGAGCCAGTTAATCGTAAATTCTATAATAGTTCAGAAATAGATGACATGATTAATAGGTGCAAAAGATTACAAACTAAAATGATAATTTCGCTCGCTTTTGATACTGGACTTCGCCGAATTGAGATAGTGAATATTAAATTCTCTGACATCGTAGGAAATCAAATTAAAACTATTGGTAAGGTCGAAAACTTGGATTTGTTTATTTTTCAAATAGAACTAAAAAAATTAATTGAAGAATTTTCAAAAAACTAATGAGTCAGGAGAAATATACTTGTTAAAAAGACGTGAAGAATGTAGAGCGGAATCTTGCGCTTCTGTCATGACGGAGCGATTAAAACGTGAATTATCTAAAAATAGGATACCCTAACTTTCAGATTCATGAACTTCGTCATTCTTTCGCTACCGATTTTGCAGAAAAAGGTGCAAGGGATTGAAGAAATTCAAAAATTGATGAGGCACGGAGACCCAGCTGTTACTCAGCGATATCTTCATGGGCTTGATGGTGTTTTTAGGTGATGTCTGGGCTAAATATAAGGTTAAAAGACTATTTTACAAAAATAGTCTTGACAAAACTACTAATGTTTGATATAATGAGAGCATAGAGATGATGAAATAACCTCATCTACACTTTAACAAGCTGGAATAATTCTAAAGAGTTATTTCTGCTTATGTTGATATATTTTACCATATAACATCATAAGCGTAAAGATATAACTCTAAAAACGCACATCTTTTCTAAGCTTACAAAAATTAGCCCCCATGGTTGTGCGTTATCCATGGGGCTTCTTGATTTTACAAATGAGATTTTTTTGCGAACGGGGTTTTGCAGAAATTTCAAAGTTAAATCAAGGTTTGAATTTCGAAAAAGAAAACGGCCAAGAAAGTAATGAATAGTGGCGACAGATAACATTTTCGAAAATCAAAAATAATAAAATTAAGGAGATAAAATGCACGCAAAAACAACAAAAATTTAAAAATAATATTCTTTATGATTGTCGGACTAGTAGCTCTTGCTTGGTTTGGCTCAGAATATCGATGGCAAAAAAATATCGAAATTATGAAAAAAAGAACACAACTGTGAATGGCAAATGATCAATGAAATGGAGATTTGTAAATAATGTCAGAAGCAGTTATTACTACAGAAAAAGATGCAAAGAAAATAGCGAATAAAAACGTCGTGAATTATATGGGTGAAGTCGTGCCATATGCGAACGATCTCTTCGAAGGAGATTTAACTACTGCTTTCAAAGAGCGATTGCTTGCGTCAATCCATGTATCGATACTCGGGCTAACCAAGACAGGACAAGCTCGACCGATTGAAGATTTAAAACGGTTTATGATCATCTCAAGTCAGTTCGGCGTTAATCCGTTCAAAAAAATGAGATTTATGCGACATATATCTGGAACAAAAGCACTGAGCGCGAAGAGCTCACACCAATCATATCAATTCATGGTCTTCGAAAAACTCGCTCGAAGAGGCGGTAAATATTCTCACACTGGAACTGCTGAAATTACTAAGAGCGCCGATGGACAGCTCGAAAGCGTAACTGTGCCGGTTTTTGGACTAGTTAACGGTGAGCCGAAAGAATTCACGAAATATACTGCTTTTTATGAAGAATTCGTCCAGAAAAATAAGGATGGTAAGCCGAAATCAACTTGGGCAAAAATGCCAATCGTAATGCTCACAAAATGTGCTGAAGCTAATGCAATTCGCCAAGCGTTCGACATTTCTGGAATTTATATTGAAGAAGAAATTTCACGCGAAGATGAGCAAATTATTAACCAAACTGAGGAGAAAAATCAATGAATAGAGTTGATCACTTAAGCTATTCTGCTCTTGTCACCTTCCTACGAAATCAGGTGGAGTTTCAAAAGCGTTACATCGCCAAGGGTTTATGATAACCCTTCGAGGTCCATCAATGGTAGTCGGTAAAGCTTTTCATAAAGCGCTCGAAATTTACTACAAAGGCGGAACTTTTGACGAAGCTGCGGCGGCTGGGCTTGATGAAATAAATTCAACTAGTGATTATGAAATCGACTACGGAAAAAACTGGCAGCCGTGAAAAAATGATTAAAAGAATTTAACGATTCGCTCAATATTTATTTTGAAGAAGCGCCAAAATTCGAAGTTCTTGATGCCGAAAAAAACGACTCGAAGCTGAGATTTCGAAAGTTCCAATGGTTGGGATTATCGACTTAATCATTAAAGGTTCGAGTGAAGATAAAATTAAGCTTAAAGACTACAAAAACAGTTTCGTTTTATTCTTCCGCTACTAACGATCCACTCGATCCGGAGTATCAAGAAAACTATAAATATCTACTCCAGGTTCGATTTATCTAGTTTTGGCTGAAAAAAAGTTCTTAAAAAAAGAAATTGAAAGTGTTGGTTTTATAGAAATCAAGAAAACTAAAAAAATCGAGACGGCTCATCTCAAATTCGCAATTTGAATATTCCCGAAATGACTTGCTTGAGTTCTTGCCAACTACCGAAAAAACTCATCACGAACGTTTTCGACTATGTCAACAACGATAATGCTAAATTCTTCCCTAACCCGGTGATATTTTTAAACGGGCAAGAATCAATGGAAGTTCTTGCGAATATCGAAACTGGATTTGATAAAGCTAAAATTAAGCGCAAAATGAATGTTGCAGAGAAATTCAGTGAGAAGAATACGACCGTTGATTTGCTCGAAACAGACGGTGAAACTAATGAGAATTTGATCATTAAAAAGTTCTTAGAGTTCCGGAATCGGTGGTGCAATTGGTGAAACCTTCACTGGTGCAAGTGTAATCCGTTATACTTTTCGCCCAAACCGTGGAGTCGCAATGAAAAATATTGGCTCACGCGCTGATGATCTCGCGATCGCTCTTCAAGCTAAATCAGTTCGCGTTCTTGCGCCAATTTATGGCACGAACTTAATTGGCGTAGAAATTCCAAACCCTGAGCGTAAAGTTCTAGAGTTCGACGATTCTCTGCTTAAAAAAGGCACTTTCGAGATTCCGCTCGGCCAAGACATTTTCGGCGAAACTCACTACGGAGACCTCACCAAAAATCTCCTCACCTTTTGATCGCTGGACAAACTGGCTCAGGTAAATCAGTAATGCTAAATGTAATTCTCGAATCCCTCACTAAACAGCTTTCGACAGAAGAGCTCAAGCTTGTGCTGATCGATCCAAAGCAAGTTGAACTTGGATTTTTATGAAGATAGCAAACATTTATTGAAACCGATTGTCACTAACCCAATTCATGCACAAGAAACACTTGCAGATTTAGTGGAAAAAAATGGAATCTCGCTATAAAAACTTTGCGAAAAGCTGGTGTGCGAAAAAAATCGAAGATTACAAAGGCGAAATGCCGCGAATCGTTTGCGTAATTGATGAATTTGCAGATCTAATGATGACATCTGGTAATAAACGCGAAGAATTTAAGTTGAATATTAAAGGTATGATCGAAACGATTCTGCATTTTTAATAAAGATTTTGATTTATCGGAAGTAAAAATCACTAGAAGATCTGAAAAATTAACCCAAAAAATGTCAGAGCTTGAAAAAAGAAACGATTAAGGAACAGAAAAAAGCAATGAAGGAGCTTGAAAAAGCAATTCTTGAAGCTTCAGACCTCAGGGAATACCAAGCGCAGAAAGCTCAATCATCCGAATCGCGCAAAAAGCTCGAGCAGTAGGAATTCACTTGATTCTCGCAACGCAAAGGCCAAGTGCCGATGTTGTAACAGGCTTGATTAAAGCGAATATTCCAACCAAAAATCGCCTTCAGTGTGACAAATTCGTTAAACTCAAAAATCATTCTTGATGAAACTGGCGCAGAAATGCTCACTGGAAACGGCGATATGCTTTATCAAGACCCACGAGCTAATCATCTAGAACGACTACAAGGATTCTACTTATGACAAAACCTGAATATCTATTAATTAAACAACTAGCGTATCAATTTTATAAAGAAAAATCATTCAGCGAAAGCGTGGGCGGATTACGTTGCCGCCTATCGCTCAAAGCTGATAGAAATGAAAGATGAACGCCAAGTGGCAGAAGTCTTCGAAGAGTTCGAAATCGACGAAATACGAGAATTTGTGACTAAGTATTATGAAAAAAATGCCGTCTCAAACACGGCAAGAAATTAAAAAGTCATTGCAGCTCGTGTGCAAAGAGAATGACTCAAAAATCGCCAACGAACATTTTTTTACAAAGGATCAAAAATGAATTTCAGAACAGTAATTAGTCAAATTTTTAATAAATATTCAACTGTAGATATTACAGAGCTAAAAGAAATTTTCAGTTCAAAACTTGCGCTCCCTTTAAAAGCGGAAATGCTGCAATATGTAATGGACTGTGAAGATCAGCAAATTTGTGAAGATTTCTTGCGAAGGAATAGCGAAAAATTAATAAAGGAGTTAAGCTATGAATTTTGACCAAAAATTAATCCATGACTTTCTAGAAAATATTATTTTAGAAAATCGCAATCTTTACGAAGATGGTTTTGAAGATATGGATTTTGACGAATTTTTGCAGATATTACGAAATTGGTAATGGCCTTGCCGAAAAAAATGGATATTAAAGACTTCCCTTTCGAAGATTGGCAAAACGATTATTATAATGAATATCTCAAAGAATGTAAAGAAGATAGTATAGAGCGTTCACAGCAGTTTGATGATTATCGACGAGCAGTAGGATTTTAAAAAAATAAGTTTAGCCTTCCAATGGGCTACAGGTTTCGCAAGTGGTTTTAGAGCTGCAGAAAAAAAGTCGAGCTTACTCCTTATTAGTAGCTCGCCGCGATTATTTCGTGGTTATGAGCCTTGTGTCCGTTGGAGGGCTGAAATCTAAAAAGGAAGAATTATGAAAAATTTTTAATTAATGGTGTTTCTAGAGTAGTTAAAATTAAAGTTAATATTATTTCGCCAGAATGGCAAAAGATATGAGGAATTAAGGTATGTTAATGAGAAAAAATGAAGAAAATCTGCACCTTAAAAATTTTGCGATTATCTGCGCAAAAACTACCCCGATGTGTTATTTCGAACAGATTTCTCAAGCGGTATGAAAATGAGCCCTGGTCAAGCTGTAAAAACACAAGAAATTTCAAAAAATCACGAGCTTGGCCGGATTTGTTCATTGCATATCCACAATTTTATGGCTGGTGGATGGCAGAAGGCGGTTTATTTCTCGAACTTAAAGCGGAAGGCACGAAACTTTGCAAGAAAAACGGTGAAATGGTTGCGAATAAGCACTACCGAGACAAGCGGAGATGCTAGAAAAGTTACGAAAAACTTGGCTATTGCGCGGAATTTGCCGTTGGTTACGATCAAGCAATTCGAATTATTACAGATTATCTCGGCGAACCAAAAACCAAAGAAAGTCGAATTTTTAATAACTAGAAATGAAAGGATAACTATGAAACAACCTGATATTCAGCATTTGATTATGCAAGATCTAAAATTTAAAATGTCGGCTTTGGCGAGCGATTGCGATCATTACTCTAATACTCTTTTCGGGTGCGATTGGATTGTTTATCGGCTCAGAAGCTGAACTCAAAAAGCACTAAAGCTAAGTTAAACGATACGGTTAATTGCCAAAAAGTAAATTAAAGGAGAAATATGAGTAATAAAACTAAAGTATCACTACTAAATGCAGCTGGAATTATTGGCATAATACTAGCTATTGTGTTAATAACTGTTGGAATTGTTTCGTCAGCTAGAAACCGCGCGATTTCGCTCGAAGAATCGGTTAAAACTTCCCTTTCTAATATCTCAAAGGAAGAACAGCGCCGAGTTGATTTGTTTAACAACATAGTAGATGCTGTAAAAAGCTATAATAAATTCGAAGAAAGCACTTTTAGCTAAAATCACCGAAGCACGAGCTCAAGCTAATAGTGGTAAAATCGAAAATGCTCAACTAACGATTCAATCGGTTGTCGAAAATTATCCACAATTAAAATCTCAAGAAAATTATAAAACTGCACAACTCGAGTTCAGTATCACAGAAAATCGCTTAGCAAGTTATCGTGAACAATATAATAACGAGATCAAGGAATATAATAAAAAATGTTCGTTCCTTCCCTACTAACGTCTGGTTAGGGCTATCTGGCTATGAAACACAGAAATTTGAATATCTTGATTATAAAGTAGATAATTCAAAAAGCAAAGGAATCTCTTCGATGATAAGCGATAGACATCGCATATCACTTGGAATATTTATTGGAGCAGTCGCTATCTTCGGCTGCTTCATTCTAAGAAATATATTTATTGATCATGCTAACTCTGAAATACAGAAATATAACACCGCGGTTCGAGTTGAAGATAATAATAAATTCAATTATGCGGTAGATTCTAAACAAGGTAGGATTATCTCATCTGGTGAATTTAAAACCAAAGATCCTGTTAAATTTGAAAAATTTTGATGGTGAATACATGAAAATTATTAGGATTCTCGAAGAATATCGCCCTCATACATATACTACTTGCGATAGTAAAGGCAAATGCCAAACCCATACATATTATTCATGGGACGAAGTGTCAAGAGAAACTAAAAATTCCAACACTATCATATTTCGAGATCGAGAATATAGTTCATCTAAGTTTAATTTCTCAGCCTTCGAACATGAAGCTGAGAAAAAAGAAATTCCAACCAAATTCTTGGAACGAAAAAGCGGTATGTTTTCAGGGTTATAGATAAAAGAGCTCTCAGGGGTCTTTCTACGCTGAAACTAACGAGAATGGACTAAATGATAATATTCTAGTTCATAACGAGAGTCTTGACGAATTATTGAAATCGATAAGACAAGGAGCTCTAACTGCCGAAATAATCTCGTGGCTAGTATTATTAGTTGTAGTTACATCTATATCGGGTGTGTGTTACTACTTCGTGATGGCAGATGGTAAATTTAATTGGTAAAGGAGAAATAAAATGATTGAAGCTAAAAAACCACAAGAACGAAACCTCTCGGGAATTTATACCCGAATTAAAACGCAACGGAAAATATCAAACAGTCGACCTTACGGACATGACGCCCGAAGAATTGGCAGAAAAATCTCGAAGAGTGGTCATAATTTAAAAAGGAGTAAAAATAATGAAATACATAGCATTCGATATTGATGGCGTTTTTAGCAAATTGCTCGCATCGTTTGAAATATATTCAAGGTGGAAATAAGGATTACAACAAGTTCTATTCTGATAAAGAAATTTTAAAAAGATAAAGTATTGAAGAATGGTCAAATGTTCTTTAATGCCATTGAGCGGTCAATAAGTGAAGATCGTAGAAATGAGTATTACTATGATAAAAGCAGGTGAATTTAGCAAAGTTCGAATTGTTTTTATCACTGGTAGAAACGAAAGTTGTTATACGGCAACTGAAAAATGGCTCTGGGATAATATCATCAATACTGCTGTTAGTATTTATATGCGACCTGAAAATGATTATCGCCCAGCTCACGAAGTTAAGAAAGACTTGATTGAAAAAAACATATTGGTTTCGAAAAATATTCTCTTTTGCTTTCGATGACGATGATAAAGCAAACGAAATGTATAAGAAGCACGGTGTTATGTGTTATAAAACCTAATATAACGAATGTCGTATAAAAAAATATGAATAAAGCTAAAAAAATATGACGATAAAAAAGAATCAAAGTTCGTTTGAATCCACCTTTAAAGAAAGAAATGGTTAAGAAAAACAATATTTGTAAGTGATGAAGTTAAACAGAAACTCAATATTGATTCACCAGATAATTTCTTTGAAGTAGAAGTGGATCAGCAGGTATTAGATGAAGAATTTGAAAGAATTATAGAATTATTTAGTGAACTTTCAGAAGAAATAAAGGAGCGAATATAATGAGTGATAATTTTTAAAAAGAACTTTTTAGTAATTTGTTTTTATCAAATTTAGCGTTGTTGGTTTTATCTGATAATTTAGCACTTCGTGTTTTGAACTTTTTAGCGATTATTTTGGTGGTTTACACGTTCTCTCTGGTTGATAAAAATTAACGATAAGCTTTTATTTTTTTCTTGCGAAATTTGATATAATTAAAGAGCCTGAGCGCCAGTTTCAGCGACTTTCTGGCTGAAGCTCGGCTATAAAGAACTATATTGTTTCTATTCATTATTGGATAGTATTTCAGAAATAGCACCTTTGGGTGTTATTTTTATTGCACAAAATATCACAAAAGTGTTGCTTTTATGTTTCATATTTGTTATAATATAAATATGGCAGAGAAAAAGAATTGAAAACTTTGCCAGCAAGCTTAATAACCCGGCTAAGAGAAAGAGTAACATGAACAAATTAAGTACTTTTAAATGCTTATTCTTGACCTTCATAGGTGAAAACCCTGAGGATCAAGAAAAAATAATAAGCAAGCTAACTGAATTGACTGTAATAACAGTCACTAATAAAAACCGAAAGCACCCTATCTATCGAGATATTGTGCTATGGTGAATCCGAATTTAAGTCTTTATCTGATCTCGCCTTAAAGCTTTCTAAAGACTTCAACATGAATGTTTTGTGCGAAAACATTCCACTGTAACGAATACCAATCGCACAGCTTGCTGTCATTTTCTCTGCCTATCTTAGTCGGTAAGCTTACGGCTTGCAATAATTATAATAATATAATAACACATCCATGGAGGGTAAAATGGAGATTAAACCAATAGCTCTACGAATTATGCATCCCGAGCTATACGAAAAGGTTGTAGAACTTTCCAAAGATCAAAACATATCATTAAATATGGCTATCAATATGCTTTTTAGGCTATGCCTTCAACGAAATCGAACGTCAAAATAAAAAGTTCGAAAAAGGTTGTATTTGAAGCTAAATAATGTTACAATTTAAAGATTAAAAGTAGTTTGATGTTCATTTTACTAAAAAGAACCCTGTTCTGGGTTCTTTTTATTTTTCAATTCTCTAGCTATTTCTTTTGCACCAAGCTTGAAAAATTGGCTTTAGCCCTGCAAGCGCTGTAGCAATTGCACCACTAATTGCAAGGATTTCTTTTGTATAATTTGGAATTAAAATCACACAAATTGTAGCAATAAGCATATTCGTTAGAATTCCAAGGTCAGCGATGAAATACACTGTAGTTTTTGGCTTTTTCACTGATTCGTGGCTCATATTCCGTATTTGCGATATTCTCAACCGTATTTTTCTGTAAATCTTCCAACATTTTTAACTCCTTTTCTGTTAATGGTCTTGCGTTAATTTGAATTAATTGTTTTCTCTCTGCTGTTTTAGAATTTTCAGCATTTTCCGCTATTATCTAAATTGTGCGACATATCTTTTTCTCCTCTTTCTGAACTGTTAACCCTTGGTTTTTCGACTGGTTTTTCTTCAGTGGTTGGCAATTCTTGATTTTCTACCACTTCCGGTTCTTCCTAACTTCTGGTTCAGCTGGTGGTATTTCTGGTTCAGCTGGTGGTGTTGGTTGTGGAGCTGGCTGTGGGCGATAATCAGTTTTTGTTCCATATTCACCAGCTGGGATTTCAGTTACTGTGTGAGTTCCATCCAAACATCAATTCCATCTCGTTTCACTCGCGCAAACCACATTCCATCATTCTGAACTAC
>BNJS01001228.1_pt1 | contig 31266 bp, 37 predicted proteins | sample 8540461 | NCBI WGS metagenome assembly BNJS01 (sample SAMD00202454, study PRJDB9452) | human saliva metagenome | isolation source: human saliva | place: Japan | reverse complement strand
TAATTGATTAAAAATAAAAACAAGGTGATTTTTCACCTTGTTTTTTTACGTTTTAATGGAGAATGGAAAAACCATGCTTCGGATTTTAATTATATATACAAAAAGACAAATATCCAATAAAATATAAAGTGAGCCTAAATACTTAAGAAAGGATATTTGTCATGAATAATTTTATCACAGAATTACTGCAAATAAAAAGATAAAAAAATATAATATTAGATCATACCTTCAAAAAAAGAAAAATAAAAGGACAAACACACTTTATATTTAAAGGTATTCTGACATATAATCCAACAAAAATGCGAATGCTGTAATAGTAATAAAGTAGTAAAAAAATGGATTTAATGAACCTACTACAATAAACCTACTGAAACTATCAGGCATACCCTCACGATTAACTCTTAAAAAACAAAGATTTAAATGTAAACAATGCAATAAAAAGTTTGTAGCTAGAACATCTCTTGTACTTAAACATTGTTATATCTCTCAAAATGTAAAACTATCAATCTTAAAAAGCTTTTAACAGCTACATTATCATTTAAACAAATATCTAAAGAACATAACGTATCAGAAAAATACAACAATAAGAGTACTTAAATCTTGCAGAAAAACAAGTAGAAGTAAATTGTTATAAAAAGCCTCCTTCAACACTTATGCTTTTGATGAAATAAAATCAACAAAAGATAGTAAGTATTCAATGAGTTTTGTATTTTCGGATGCTAAAACACATGACTTTTATAGATATAGTAGAAGGTAGAACAAAATATATCCTAAATAGTTACTTCCTTAGATTTAAAAGAAAAAAACAAAAACAAGGTTAAAACAATCTGTATTGATATATACCCACCATATATGGATATAATAAAAAACATTTTCCAAATGCCCGTATAATAATTGATAGATTTCATATCATTCAAAAATATAAATAGAGAGTTAAATAAAGAAAGAGTAAGACTAATGAATATCTATAGAGGAAAAAAGGAAAAAAGGTAGAAATTATACCATACTAAAAGAACTTTTTGAAGATTAGTACTAGCTGATAAGGATAAGGTGGATTACGAAAAGTATTTTTTTACAATAGGAGTTTTGGTAAATTGGTAACTAGACGAGATGTATTAAATTATATATTGTCATTAGATAAGTCGTTTAGAGCTAGTTATGAGATAACACAAGAAGTAAGAAAAAGCGGTAAAAGACAGAGATGAAGTAAGTTTAAAAGGAACTAATGGATATGGATACAACTAGCTTACCTAGAGGTATATCTAAAACTATTAAGACGATGAAAAGATATAGAGAATACATGGTTAATAGTGTTAAGTATGAGTATTCTAATGGTCCGTTAGAAGGTTTTAATAATAAGATTAAGTTAGTTAAAAAGAGTTTCTTATGGCTATAATAGTTTTGATAATTTTAAGTTACGCATTTTGATTATGTCTAGGTTATTTGTTTCTAAATATAAGAATAATGAAAGAGTTGGTAAGCATAGTAAAAATGCTAAGCAGCTTCATGCTGTTTAGCATTTCATAGCACTATCTTCTTATGCCCCGTATTTGATATAGAGCCTAATTTTTCTTATAATCTATAAATTTTATATTACTTGTATCTTTATGATGACTTGTGTTTTATGGTTATGAGAAGTTTGCTGTAGTAATGAAGAAAAATTAAGTATATTACTTGGATACTTAAAAAGATTATCAAAAGAATTTTTTTAGATTAAGTTGATTAAAAATTATTAATATACAAAAGTATATAAACATGTGCATAGAAATAGTAATAGATATATAATGAAAAAAATAGTATTAATGGGGAGGTTATTACTATGGAGCGATTTAATCAATAATAGCCACCATTATATATATAGCTATAGTAGCGCATCTTACCCCAGGTTTTTCTAGGGATAAGGAGTAAAATGTGGAGTTGGTAAAAACCAATTTCATTTTTGTGTTAAATAGTTATTTTTAATATTTAGGAATATTTATTACTGATATCAGAAATATTAATGTCAAAAATAAATTTTTGCTAATGACAGCAGGGGGATAATACATACAAATATTTTTTTAATAATGTGTTTTTTTACAAAAAAATTACAATTGATAGATTTCTATATGTAAAAAATAATTTTACTATTTTCCTTTTTCGTTTTATTTTATACTATAATTTAAATGAAAAATATAAAATAATAATAGGAGAAAAATTATGAATACAATGTATATTATAATAGCATTTTTGGGGTTATGGGTAGTGCCTTTTTATAATATTTTTGACTTTTTAATAGCAAAAGGAAGAAAAAGGCTCATAGCTTTATAAATGAGAATAGCGATAGGGATGTTGTTCACTTATTTTGTTCACATATAAGAATAGATGGACAAGATATTTCTGTATATAAGCCTTTAACAGGAGAATATTTGGAGAAAGTAGTGGCGCTTGAACCAGGAAAAACATACGATTGAAGGTGTTTAACGACTATAGAGGCTATGTTTGGAAAAATGTAAATCTTAAGTCAGAAAAATGTAAGTTTTGATTTTTACTGTAGAGTCAGGGAATAAGTATTCGGTAACTATGTACCTCTACTTTCCTGAAGAAAGGTAAGTCTAGTATAAAAGGAGATGTTGATGAGGTCGTAGTAAGTATACCTCTAAGCTTTTATTAGAGGAAGCGAGAATGTGAAAGCATATATTATTGGTTACAAAGAAAGATAATAAACGTTAAAATGAGCTGATGTACTAAGAATTAGTATTCAGCTCTTTTTTTATAAAAGAATATACAAAACCCTAAAAATTTGGATTCAGCTTTGTAATCAAGGTGTGTAAAGAATATACAAAGATTTTATCGTTTAGATAATAAATTTTAATGTGCGTCTAATTGTGATTGATTTAAAAATATAAATCATATATATTAGTTACCAGCTAAAAATTATGGAGGCATATTAGTATTTACTTAAAACAAAAACATAAAAAGTAGAATTACTTTAGATTATTTCTAATTTTATTAATAGTTAGTTTCTATTATTAGAAAGCACATTATTAACAAGTTTTTGTAAATTATAGACTGTTCATAAAAATATTTTAAAGGTTTAAACCAATTACAAAAATTATTCGAAAAAAATGAGATAGTACATTTGACTGATAAAAAGTACACAATTAATAAAAATCCACCCTTAAAAGGGGTTGGGGCCTTATTTGAAATGATCTATAAATTATAGGACTGTAAAGATGGGGTAAGGACAAAAGTATTTCATCATAGAGATAACTATTTAATTATAAAAATGGAGAAAGTTATATTGATAGTGATTATTTTTTTATAGAAACTAGGTAAGTAACTCTATTTTTTTATAATTAATGATAAAAAATAGTATAATATTTAGCGGACATTAGAATGAAAAATATGTTGATATTAATAAAGAAGTATAGAATATTTCATAAGAATATTTAAGTTATCTATAAATTCGAAATCTTCAGTATAAATTAGAAGGATATCAACGAATGTATAGTAAATGAGGATATTCCGAGCGGATGAAATATAATAAAAATTATATAATTATCATATTGTTAAATTTTATATTTATCTCTAAAAACTGTACTTTTAATAGTAAAAGAATCGATTTTAAAATTAAAAAGGATTGTATAGAAAAAATTAATCTTTGGAAAAATAGTTGAAAAATTTTAAAATGGTGTGATATCATTGATAATGAGGAGAATTATTTAAATTAATTTTAAGACAAAAATCTAAGAGATAATTACTTATGGAATATAGTATTAAATTAACTAGAAGTTGAATTACGAATAATTGAATTTAGTTATTTATGCAGTCTATAATTTCAAAAAGTCACTAAAGAAAAATATGGAGGGTAGATTAAAAGTAAATTAGGCTTATAAATCATGGAGGTTTAAACATTTGTATTTAGGTTGCTAATGTAAATTGAATTGTTCTACTCAATGAAAATTTATGGAGGTATAAAAATGAAAAAAATTATTAAAAACAAATAAGTGTACTTATAGCGGTGCTAATGGTTTTGACAACGGTTGTATCTATACTGATTCCAACAAAAGCATCTGCTGCAAATAGTTACACGTTAACATTAAAGAATGATGGACAAACAAGTCATGATTTTGAAATTTATCAAATTTTCAAAGGTGACTTATCAGGAACAACACTTTCTAATATTCAGTGGGGTAGTGGTATCAAGGATACTTCTAAGGCTACATTAGGTGATGCAGCTGATAAAGCAAAAACGTTAGACAGTGTAGCTAAAGCTGAAAAATTTGCAAAAGATATACAAGGTGATTTAAGTGCAACAAAAGTAACGAAAACAGTAGCTGCTGCGGGTACTGAGACTGTTACTCTAGAACCAGGGTATTATCTTATAAAAGATGCTGCTGCTACTCAAAATGACAAAGAAAAAGGTGTGTATACAGAGTACATATTAAAAATTGTAGCTGATACTACAGCTAAAAACTAAATTAGACGTTCCTACAGTTGAGAAAAAAGTAAAAGAGAATAGTAATGATGAATGGCAAGATGCAGCTGACTATAATATAGGGGATAAAAATTCCATATAAATTAACAGGTACATTACCTAGTAATTATGCTAAGTATGACAAATATACTTATAAATTCCACGATGAAAATGTCAGCCGGGTTAACGTTAGATAAAGAATCTATAAAAAGTTAAAAATAGACGGCCAAGTAATAGATAAAACTAAATATACAGTTGATGTTGATACTACTAACAATAGCTTTGTAGTTGCTTTCGAAAAACTTGAAAAAAATATTACTAATCCAGAAATAACTGCAAATAGTAGTATTGTTGTAGAATATGAATGTACATTAAATGATAAAGCAGTTATTGGATCACAAGGTAACCCAAATACAGTTTATCTTGAATATTCAAATAATCCAAATAAAAAGTGGTGATGGTGAATACGGAACTACTCCAAAAGATAAAAAAATATTGTATTTACATACAAGGTAATAGTTAATAAAAAATGAAGATAATGCAGCATTAAAAAGGTGCAGAGTTTGAATTATACAAAAAAACAGATACTGAAGAAACAAAAATAGCAAGATTTACAATTGAAGATATAATGGCTGCTAATGGTTCTACATTTACTTTCAAAGGACTTGATGCAGGAAAAATATGTGTTAAAAGAAACTAAAACACCAGAAGGTTATAACACTATTAAACCTATAGAATTTACTATTGTAGCTACTTATGATAAGGTTTCGGATAATCCACAATTAACAGATTTGAAAGCATTAGGAACATTAACTTTTTACACCAAGTGTATCTGATGGTTCATTATCAACAGATGTAATAAACAAAAAAAGGATTCATTCTTCCAGAAACTGGGGGTATGGGTAGATATTTAATTTATGTAACAGGTGGATTGTTGGTATTACTATCACTTGGGTACATGAGTCGTAAGAGAAGTAGTGAAAATAATATTAAATAGATATAATGGGTAAGATAAGAAAATTTCTACCTAATATAATAGTGACAATAATGCTGGTAGTTGGGGTAGGACTTTTATCCTATCCTACAGTCAGCGATTTTATTAATGAGCTACATTCTTCGAAGTCTATAGGAAGTTATGTAGAAAATACGGAAAATTTATCTAAAGAGCAAAAAGACAAAATGCTAAAAGAAGCAAGGGAATACAATAAAGAACTACTTTATAAAAATAATAGGTATCACTTAAATCAAGAAGAGAAAAATAGATACAATAGCATCCTAGATGTAACTGATACAGGTATCATGGGGTATATGGAAATACCTAAATTGAACATATATATACCGATTTATCATGGAGTTGATGAAGGGACACTACAAATAGCTGCTGGGCACATAGCAGGAAGTTCGTTACCAGTAGGTGGAGAAAGTACGCACAGTTTAATATCTGGGCATACAGGATTGCCTTCTGCAAAATTACTTACAGATATGGATCAGCTAAAAGAAGGAGATATATTTCTATATATGTACTCGATGAAGTTTTAGCATATAAAGTAAATCAAATAAAAACTGTACTCCCTAGTGAAGTAGATAGTTTAGATATAGAACAAGGAAAAGACTATGTAACATTAGTTACATGTACACCGTATGGAGTAAATTCTCATAGACTTTTAGTACGAGGAGAACGTACAGAATATAATGGACCAAGACAAGATATAAATGATGTAATTAGAAAAACTAATATGAAATTGATTGTAATATTAGTTGTTGGAGTTACAGGTGTTGTGTGTCTAGTGTTGGCGTATTTAATGAAGCGAAGAAGAAGGTGAGAATTTGATGAAAAAGTTAGGGTATATTTATTGCTAATTATATGCTTTAGCCTTGTATTTTTCATGATTCCTTCGAATTTTGTGTATGCAGAAAACAATGGTAGTTTAAGTGTTACTTTTGAAATATGGAGAAAAACCAATAAGTGGTGTAGAGTTTACAATTTATAGAGTCGCCGATTTAAAAAGAAGACAAGAGTGGCTATACAGAAGTAGCTCCGTTTAAGTGGGAGAGTGATTTTTCTGAGATTAGAACTGCAGATGGGCAATTAAAATTATCTCTTCAATTAGAAAAACAGAGTTATAATGCGAAAGCAATAATGAGTATGCAAACTAATGAAATTGGTGTGGTTCATTTTGCGAGACTAAAAATGGGATATATCTTGTTGTACAGACAGGGGCTATAGGGGAAGCTGAGAATTATACTACGATGTTACCATTTTTAGTCATGGTTCCTCGATTTGAAAATGGTGTTTGGAATTATATGTAAATACCAAACCCAAACCCGCTAGTAAAGAGGGAAGAAAAAGCCTAAAGTACCACCTAAGGCACCACCATCAGAGAAACCACGAAAAACATATGGAGAACTTCCCTAGGACAGGTGATGCAACTGATATGTTTTTTTGGGGAGTGGAATACTGTTAATAAGCGGAGGAATACTGATTCTTCTTAGAAAAAGAAAAGAATAAGATAGGAGAGATGAGATAATGAAGACTAATAAATTTATAATGATTTTTGGCCTTGTTGGTAATCCCTATCTACCGTCTTGCTGCCATTCTCAAATTCTGCTTTATGCAAAATAATGATGAGTATAAAATAAAAATATAGAAGACTATAAGACAGATAAGGAAGTATTAAATGTAAGAATAGATGAAGATTTATCTACAAATGACCATAAACAAATAAAAAGTATCAATAGAACAAGAGACAAAAAGAAGTAATATTTGTTTTTCAAAAATCATTGAATTTTTAGAGAAGACAATGTACTCCCAGATAACATGGAAGTAGATAAAGATTATAAAGACAAAGGTTTGTATGGAAAAACTATACTTCTATGCGCTTGATAAATAAAGATACAAAAAGAAAAATGATGAATCTAAGAATACGTCAAAAAATCAAAGAAGTATCTATTAAATTTGATGTAGCTAATAAGTTGCAAAGTGGAGAGTTATTTGCAGCTATCTCAGATGGTTATGTATCAGTATCAGTACTTAAAAAATAAAGATACAAAATGCAAACACAGATACAAAATGAAAAAGTAAGTAAAATTGCAGATAAAGCTACAGCAAAAGAGCATAGCTAAAAACTTCAGAAATAACTACAAATAATAATATAGATAAAACTACAGATAAAATACATACTAAAGATAATTCTCTTAGAGAACAATTTAAGAAATATGAAGATAACTCTACTAAAGAACTTAATATACTTGAAAGTTTAGATTCTACATTTAATCTAGGTATATTTAGAGTCGCAAGAGGTCCTATAGTTATAGAAACTTATGTTAAGTTTGCTATAGTCTCAAATACAGGTGAGAGTATTAACGGACAAATTGGATATAAATTGATGGAAATACAAAGTAATGGTGTTCAAAGACCTTTTAAACAAGGATTTTTAAATACTGAAAAAGAGATTGTATTTACTGGATTAAAATTAAATACTACATATAAGTTTTTATATAACAAGTGTTCCGCCTGATATGATAGACCAGTGCAAAGTGTAGCAGAATTTTTATTTTGATACTACTGGTATTCACTTTTACAAAAAGGAAGTGGAGGTATAGTATTACAGAGTAATCGTCCTATAGCTCTCGGTTATTTTATAACTGATACTTCAGGAAAGCTATAACAGATCGTGGAGCAATGAGGTTTGAATTAAAAGAAACATCTAGTGGGGAAACAAATATTAATGTAAATAGCATTCCTGATGTAGGTGCTGTAAATAAAAATAAATATTGAATTAAATAGGAGAGACATAGAGTTAAATACAAAAATATAAAACTTTTATGTAACTAGAGTACCGAACGGTTTTCAAAGGCCAGAACGTAGTGTGTCTGAGTTTTACTCACTGCTAAAGATGGAAATCTATCTATTTATTATACAAAAAGGTGGAACAACTATTGTTTTAAAAAAAGAATAGGAGAGCAAGATAAACCGTTAGGAGATAATGAATATTATGGTTTTGTGGGTGCTGAAGATAAAAATAAAAATATCCAAGGATTATGACAATTCTAGTGGAATGGACGCATTTTGTTTTTAGAGCAGATGATACTTTCCCTGATTTTTGGAGGAAGAGTCGTATACACTAAAATTAATGGTTACACCAGATGAATTGTATAATCAAGCACAAAATCCAAGAGTTGGTAAAAAGAGTTATATGATGCGATTAGAAAAATATATTATTATTGTGAAACTCATAAGGAAGAGCTGTTAACCAATTATGGTTTAAATAATAAAGAATTTTGGGAAACTGCGAATCATAAACAAGACCATGGATATTATCGTGTTGTACAAGAGGCTGTTTGGTATTATTCAAACAGTTTCAATACACCAAAGAATTATCCTGAAGGTTCTAAACTCCATGATATTATGAAAAATGCAGTTAATCATATTATTAGAGAAAGCGCAAAGGTCTCTGAAAAAGATATGAACTCTGTTAAGATACAGATATTTAAGACATACAAGACTACTAGTGCAGGTGAACCTTATCAGTCTTTAGTAACATTTGAATTGGAAAACACAGATATAAATGTATTAAAACTTGGAGAAAGTGATACAGCATTAAAAAGGAGCAGTCTTTAAACTAGAAAAAAATTAGCGGATAATTCTTTTACTCCTGTATATAAGGGTGAGAATGAAAACATTTCTGAATTCAAATTTAAAGGGCTAACTGTTGGTAAGTATCGTTTAACAGAAACTCAAGCCCCTAAAGGATATAAACTTCTGGGGAACCAATAGATTTTCAAATAGAAGAAAAAATAGTGGTACATTTAATATCAAATTACTTTCGAGTAATCCCAAGGTAATTATTGATAGTTCAAGTATGTCGATTACAGTTAAAAATGAGAAAAACACTACTAGTATTACTGTAAACAAAAAATGGTTTACTACTGATGGGCGAGAAAAACAGCGTAATGAAGGTTCAATTACCTATAATTTGATACAAGTTTCAAGAACCACATTGGTAGAACAATAGAAAAAGTTTATAAGTCTCAGAAGGTCTTAACAAGTAATGACAACTGGACAGTAACATATACAGATCTACCATTAGCTGGCGTAAATGATGAAGGAGATGATGTTACATATTCTTACTATGTAGAAGAAAAATACCCTTCCAGATTATAGTACTAGTTATATTAATAGTAGTGGAAAAGAATCTCGAAATCCAGCTAATACTGCGATTACATCAGGGACTATTACTATTAAGAATACAGAAAAGATGAAATTCATCCTGCCGGAAACAGGTGGAATGGGAAGATTAGCTATATATTTAATTGGAATATTTTTATTAGGTATTTCAATATTCATGACAGTTTTTAGAAGAAACTTTTACAAAAAAATAAAAAAACTAAATAAGAAAAATTTAATAAAAAAGAGAATTTTACTGGTAAATTATAAGTCTAGTTTATGAAAGATATAAGGCATGAGGCAATATCTTAAAAAAACACCAAGCAGTAAAAAAACTGGTTCTTTGTCAAATTCGATTGATGAAGAAAAATAAGGAGGAAGCTATGCTATGTTAAAAAGTATAGCTTTTTCTTATTCTTACGTTTAAATTCTTTCCTTTTATCAAGAATAGCTTGGCGTTTTTAGAATATCTAGGTTTTTATCAGTATTAGAAGAAGAAAAATAGACTAAAAATAAGAAGAATCTTACCTCTAAAGTTACAGAAAGATCTATATCCATAAGAAATAGGCTTAATAACTTTAATCATATTATTAAGCCTCTCCAAAGGACCATTTGATAAAACCATTATAATACATAGTATTTTTAATCTGTCCTTTATATTTTCTAAGAGTTTTAATAGCCGTAAACATATATCTAGGTAAAATAGATTTATCATTAACCAAAGTATTAAATTTATTAAAAAATCATCTTGCTCAAGAGTTTCTTTAAGCTCTTGAACAAGCCAATAACATTTATAAAGACCAGAATCTTGTTTTAATCAGATAATTCACAATATTATCTTCTGTAGTAACATATTTAAAAATGTTTGAATTTTTATAAGTAGAGTTATCTAGCTCATCGTATTTTACTAAGAAGTTTTTCCAATAGTATTTTAATAGTCTGTGTAAGTCTTTATTTTTTTCTTTAATACTATTTATATATGATATTCTGTATTTATTAAAAGTTCTATTAACTAGTTGAACAATATGGAATCTATCAACAATGATTTTCGAGTTAGGAAAAAGCTCTCTAATAAGATACTTATAACCTGAGTTCATATCAATAACTATAGCTTTAACATCACAACGTTTTTGTAAGAATAGTATAGAAAAATAATCTTTATAATATTATTCGTTCTACCTTGAAGTATGTTTTGTATTTGATGGGTCAATGCATTAGAATAGACAAAACTTATGTTACTTACACTATCAGAAGTAGATGAAAGCTCATGAAAGCACATATATGCAGGTAATGATTTAGGGTTTATCCAGAGTTTTAGAGAGTTCATATTGTACTCTCTATACAGTATTGATAGAGATAGCGTTGGATTCGTCTATTTCTTTCATAGTTAGTTCTTTAGACAGTTTTTTATTACTCCAGCTCTTAAATTTTTTTAGAAATATTAGAATATTTTCTAAACTCGGTAGTCTTAGTTGAAAAGGACTTATTCCAGACTTTTTACATATAAAACGTTGTTTATCTAGGTAAAAATAACAGGTTTGTCGGAGATAAAAGGCATTTTAAGCTTTTACTCTTCTATGCCATTTTTCCTTATAAGAGAGGGAGAATTTTTGTTTGCAATGTGGACAAGTTTTAGGTGAATGTGACAATACACCATAATAAATAAGATGTATTTGATTATTTATTTTTACTTGATTTATTTTTATCTAGAATATTTATATTTTCATCAGTTATTTGTAGAGTTATCTTATGATATTTGTTATAATTAGTCATATGAATGTAAAATTCCTCTCGATTTTGTACGCACTTAAATTATATAGGAATTTTACATTCTTTTCTATGTTCTTATAAAATTTAAAATACGGTTGATTTTTATCAATCGTATTTATTATAGAACCATTATTGGTATTATACTTAATATAAATGTGTCAATTGTGTTATTTTGAATTAACTATTGCAGAAAAAAACTATCGCGGGTGTATAATAAAAAGTGTAAATGGTATTAATAGGGGAGGATGATACTATGGAGGCGATATATTCAATAATAGCTACTGCTGTATATATAGCTATTATAGCATTACTCACTCCGAGTTTTTCTAGGGAAAGGGAGTAAAAATTTTAAATCGAGGTTAAGAAATTAGCCCCGATTTCTAATTTATAAAAAAAAATTTAAAAAGTTGTTGACAAGTAGTAAAAGATATAATATAATAATAAGCGTAGCAAAATAAATATAACAAATGCGGGTGTAGTTTAGTGGTAAAACCTCAGTCTTCCAAACTGATGTTGTGAGTTCGATTCTCATCACCCGCTCCATTTTTTTATATAAAGGATTTTTCCACAGTAGCTCAGTTGGTAGTAGCATCTGACTGTTAATCAGAGGGTCGTAGGTTCGAGTCCTACCTGTGGAGTAAAGTACGGCTGTGTATGCAGCCGTATATTTTTTTGTAAAAAGCTATAAATAAGTATTATCAAAGCTGATTTTTATGGTATAATTAATCATGATATGTCTAGAGGAATAGTATGATAATACTAATAAAAATAAGAAGAAATATAAACAAAAATTATAATAGGAGATTAATATGTTTTTAGATGAGGTAAAAAAATATTCGTCAGATCTGGTGACGGTGGTAACGGTCTTGTAGCGTTTAGACGTGAGAAAGTACGTACCAAAAAGGTGGACCAGCTGGAGGAGACGGTGGACGTGAGCTAATGTTGTCTTTTATAGTAGATGAAGGACTTAGAACTTTCATGGACTATCGTTATCAAAAAGAAATTCGTTGCACCAAATGGTGAGAACGGAATGAGTAAAGGAATGCACGGTAGAAAAATCAAAAAGATTTATACTTAAAAGTACCACCTGGAACTGTTATTCGTGATACAGATACTGGTGAAGTACTAGCTGACTTAGTAGAACATGAACAAGAAGTAATAGTAGCTCGTGGAGGACGAGGAGGACGTGGAAACTGTCGTTTCGCAACACCTTCAAACCCAGCACCAGAAATAGCTGAAAATGGTGAACCAGGAGAAGAAAGAAACTTAACACTTGAGCTTAAACTAATGGCTGATGTTGGGTTAGTTGGATTCCCATCAGTAGGTAAATCAACATTACTATCAATAACTTCAAAAGCAAAACCAAAAATTGCTGATTATCACTTTACTACATTAGCACCAAACTTAGGTGTAGTAGAAACAAAAGATCACCGTAGTTTTGTAATGGCAGACTTACCAGGACTTATTGAAGGAGCAAGCCAGGGTGTAGGATTAGGACACCAATTTTTACGTCATATTGAAAGAACTAAAGTAATTGTTCACGTAATTGATATGTCAGCAACAGATGGTCGTGATCCTTATGAAGATTATAAAGTTATTAATGCAGAGCTAGGTGAATATAATATGCGTTTACTAGAACGTCCACAAGTAGTAGTAGCTAATAAGATGGATATTCCAGTAGCTAGTGAAAACCTAGTAGAATTTAAAAAACGTCTAGCTGAAGACGGAGAAGATGTTGATATCGTAGAAATTTCAGCATTTACGAGAAATAATATAGATAACTTATTATATAAAATTAGTGATATTTTAGATAACACAGATCCTAATATGCTTTACGAATTAGATACTGAAGAAGAAAGCATGGAAAACCGAGTTATTTATAAACATAAACCAAAAGATGAAACATTTAAAATTACTCGTGACGATACAGGAGCATATGTTGTTAGTGGACCTGGTATCGAGCGTGCATTCTTAATGACTGACTTCAACCGTGATGCATCTGTAAGACGTTTCGCTCAACAAATGCGTTCTATGGGAGTAGACGATGCTTTACGCGAACGCGGATGTAAAAATGGAGATACAGTTAAAATACTTAAAGGTGAGTTTGAATTTGTAGAGTAGGAGAAATACCATAATGGATAATGAAAAAGTATATTACATAATTAGAGAAGATGTACTTCCTGAAGCAGTAAAGAAAGACTATAATTATGAAAAAAAGCTTTTAGAAGAAAAATCCAAAATTATCAATTTTGGAGGCATCAAAAAGATTTGATTTAAGTAGAAGTGCTTTTTATAAGTATAAAGATACTATTTTTTTCCGATTCAAGAAATTACAAAGACAATCTATATTATCACTTTCAATAGATGTTGATGATATACCAGGATTTTAGGAAGAGTACTTTCAGTAGTAAATGAAGAAAAATGTAGTGTACTTACAATTCACCAAACAGTACCGATTAATTCTCGTGCTACTATCATTATCTCACTAGAAATTGATCCTGGTCACACAAATATAGAAAAACTAACTAAGAGAATACAAAATCTTGAATTTGTCAATAGAATTAAAGTTATTGGCGTTAGTATGTAAAAAAATATAATAAAGTATATAAAAAATAGGAGAACTGGAGAGGAATGTAGTTTCCTAGTCAGTTCTCTTTTTTCGTTATAAAAGGAGAATATATGCAGAAAAATGAAATATTCACTGGAAAAGTTATTGATTATACTCATGATGGTTTAGGTATTGTTAAAATTGATAATTTTCCAATCTTCATTGAAGATGTAATAGAAGGTGAAGAAGTAGAATTTAAAAATTATTAAATTAAAAAAAGAATCTTGGTTATGGTAAAGTACTTAAGATTATTGAAAAATCAAGTAATAGAGTAGAAGGTATTCCAAAAACTTCAGGTGCTAATTTAGTACATATGAGCTATGAAGAACAACTAAGATTTAAGACTAAAAAGTTCAAAAATGTTATGAATAAAACATTAGGACAAAAATAGTGTTGAAGTATTAGAAACACTAGGAATGAAAGATGGATATCATTATAGAAATAAATCTGTTATTCCAGTTCAAAAAAAGTAGATAATGAAGTGAAAATGGGCTACTACAAAGCCACGTAGCCACGATGTAGTTAATATAGAGAAGTGTTTTATTCAATATGATGAACACAATAAACTTATGAACTATACTAGAGATTTAATTGCTGAAATGAATCTTTCTATTTATGATGAAAAACACATAAAGGTGCGATCCGTCATATAATGTTTAGAACGAAATTCTAATAAAACAGAAATTATGGTAGGAATAATAGTAAATGAAAAATTCTCGGTCTTGATAGTTTGTTAAGAAGATAACTAGAATTTGATTCAAGAATAGTAAGTGTGATGCTGAATACTAATAATAAGAAAAACAAATGTAATATTTTGGGTGATAAAACTGAGAATCTATATGGAAAAGATTATATAACTGATACTTTAGGAGGAATAGAGTTTAAGATTTCTTTACGCTCATTCTATCAAGTTAATCCAATTCAAACAGAAGTACTATACAGTAAAGCACTAGAATTAGCGAAATTAAATCAAGATGACACTATAATAGATGCATACTGCGGGATAGGTACGATAAGTTTATTTGCAGCACAAAAAGTGAAAAAAGTTTATGGTATAGAAATAGTAGAAGCAGCAGTATTAGATGCCCGTGAAAATGCGAAAAATAATAATATAACTAATGCAGAATTTTTACTAGGTAAAAGCGAAGATGTCATTAAGGATCTAATTTCAAAAGATGTTCAAATCGATGCAGTAATAGTCGATCCACCACGTAAAGGATGCGAAGAAAGTTTCTTAAAAGACTTAGCTTCAATGGGAATAGAAAAGATAGTTTATGTGAGCTGTAATCCTGCAACTCTAGCACGTGATATGGAAATCATGAGAGGTCTAGGTTATAAACTAGGTGCAGTGCAACCTGTAGATATGTTCCCAGGAACGTATCATGTTGAGGCGGTAAGTTTGCTAGTCAAGGAGTAAAACGACGAAGATTAGCATTTACTTCCGCCCATGCGATAGCTGTCCGTGATTGACAAGTGCTAGCACGCAGACAGAACGGAGATAGCGAACCGCTGAGTGTGTCGCTCTGCTCGTAAAAGCTTAGAAACCTTTGAACGAAAGGGATAATGAAAGCCTTGATTGCAAGGCTTTTTGCTTTATGGTGGGTAAGTATCAGAGTGAGAAAATTTTTGGAATGAGTAGAAGTGATAGCTAGAAATTATCAGTTTCTATTTCCATTTACCCTGTGGGTACGTGTTTGTTTCCATTGACAAGGAGTTTGTGGGAATAGAAATGTACCCACCTTGTTTGAATCAAGTGAAGTGTAGTTGAAGGAAATCTGTTGAAAGCAATACTTCATTTTACCGAATAAGTAATAATTTAGGCAACTTCAAATCGATTAAAAAAACTATTTTTAAAGGTTAAGAGTAGACAAAAATTGTCCACTCTTTTTGCAAACTCAATTTATCAATAAAATGAAATGAGGGAATGTAAAATGAAATATTTTGAGGTTGAGTTAGAAAAATCCTGATGAATTTTTAAAAACTACAAACAGAAGATTTTGTGAAAGCTAATCGCTTGCTACTAAGGAAGATAATCCAGAGCGTTACAGTCTATGAAGAAAAACTTCGTCATATCCTTTAAATCTGGCATCGAATTGGAAGTATGAGTCTCATTCCATAACTTTTTATATTGAACATATCATCTTGTTGTGTTATACTATAAATTGATATAAACAAAGATGTAGGGAGGAACCGAACTATGACAGCCTCAATGCGTTTAAGATAAGCTGGCAATAAAAAAGCAGAATCTATACCCGATGATAGGCTTTTTTTGTTGTGCTTATTTATACGATATTGAGCATTCATTAGTTACGGTGAGGATATTGGTTATTTAACTATACCTTTATTTAACTATGTCTTTAATATGAATGTTTCCAAATTGTATGTATGCAGACCAAAAAGCCACATTGGGGTTTGGCCTGCATTTTTTTATTGCCTAGAATGCTATTCAAAATAGAAATTCAAGCAAAAATAATATGCAGGAGATAATATAAAATGGAAAAAATACAACAATTGGAAACGAAAAATTTTTATGCAATATGGGCAGGGCAAGCAGTATCATTAATCACTAGTGCCATCCTGCAAATGGCGATTATTTTTACCTTACAGAAAAAAACAGGATCTGCGATGGTCTTGTCTATGGCTTCATTAGTAGGTTTTTTTACCCCTATGCGATTTTGGGACCCTGCCATTGGTGTGCTAGTGGATCGTCATGATAGGAAGAAGATAATGATTGGTGCCGATTTAATTATCGCAGCAGCTGGTGCAGTGCTTGCTATTGTTGCATTCTGTATGGAGCTACCTGTCTGGATGATTATGATAGTATTGTTTATCCGTAGCATTGGAACAGCTTTTTCATACCCCAGCACTCAATGCGGTTACACCACTTTTTAGTACCAGAAGAACAGCTAACGAAATGCGCAGGCTATAGTCAGTCTTTGCAGTCTATAAGCTATATTGTTAGTCCGGCAGTTGCAGCACTCTTATACTCCGTTTGGGATTTAAATGCTATTATTGCCATCGACGTATTGGGTGCTGTGATTGCATCTATTACGGTAGCAATTGTACGTATACCTAAGCTGGGTAATCAAGTGCAAAGTTTAGAACCAAATTTCATAAGGGAGATGAAAGAAGGAGTTGTGGTTCTGAGACAAAAACAAAGGATTGTTTTGCCTTATTACCTTAGGAACACTATATACTTTTTGTTTATATGCCAATCAATGCACTATTTCTTTTAATAAGCATGGAACACTTTAATGGAACGCCTGTGCATATTTCTATTACGGAAATTTCCTTTGCATTTGGGATGCTAGCAGGAGGCTTATTATTAGGAAGATTAGGGGGCTTCGAAAAAGCATGTATTACTAATAACAAGTTCATTTTTTTATAATGGGGACCAGTTTAGCTGTTTCGGGAATACTTCTCCAAATGGATTTGTAATATTCGTAGTTTGCTGTGCAATAATGGGGCTTTCGGTGCCATTTTATAGCGGTGTGCAAACAGCTCTTTTTTTCAGGAGAAAAATTAAGCCTGAATATTTAGGACGTGTATTTTCTTTGATCGGAAGTATCATGTCACTTGCTATGCCAATTGGGTTAATTCTTTCTGGATTCTTTGCTGATAAAATCGGTGTAAATCATTGGTTTTTACTATCAGGTATTTTAATTATTGGCATTGCTATAGTTTGCCAAATGATAACTGAGGTTAGAAAATTAGATTTAAAATTAAAACAATATTGGAGGAATATTTATGTATCTTATTTTCATGTAACTCTTCCTGCTAAAATCGCAGGGTTTTCCCTGCATACAAGCAAATGAAAGCATGCGATTATAGACAGGAGGAAATGTTATGGAATTAATATTAAAAGCAAAAGACATTCGTGTGGAATTCAAAGGACGCGATGTTTTAGATATAAATGAATTAGAAGTATATGATTATGACCGTATTGGTTTAGTAGGAGCAAATGGTGCTGGAAAAAGCACTTTACTCAGGGTACTTTTAGGAGAATTAACTCCCCCAGGATGTAAAATGAATCGTCTGGGTGAACTTGCCTATATTCCCCAGTTGGACGAAGTAACTCTGCAGGAGGAAAAAGATTTTGCACTTGTAGGCAAGCTAGGTGTTGAGCAATTAAATATACAGACTATGAGCGGTGGTGAAGAAACAAGGCTTAAAATAGCACAGGCCTTATCGGCACAGGTTCATGGTATTTTAGCGGATGAACCTACGAGCCATTTAGACCGTGAAGGAATTGATTTTCTAATAGGACAGCTAAAATATTTTACAGGTGCACTGTTAGTTATTAGCCATGACCGCTATTTTCTTGATGAAATAGTAGATAAAATATGGGAACTGAAAGATGGCAAAATCACTGAGTATTGGGGAAACTATTCTGATTATCTTCGTCAGAAAGAGGAAGAACGTAAGAGCCAAGCTGCAGAATACGAACAATTTATTGCGGAACGTGCCCGATTGGAAAGGGGCTGCGGAGGAAAAAGCGAAAAACAGGCTCGTAAAATAGAACAGAAGGCAAAAAGGTTCTTCAAAGAAAAAAGTACTGAAGACGGAGGGCGTTTAGCTCATCAAAAAAATCAATAGGAAGTAAGGAAAAAGATGTATAATGCTGCTAAAAACCCTAGAGCACAGGATTGCGTGCCTTTAGGAAAAGTAGAAGCTCCGGAAGGCATTCGCAGAATTCGTTTCAGGCAAAAGTAAAGCATTGAGCTCCATAATCCATACCCTATAGTCGGTGCAGAAATTAATAAAGTATTTGGGGATAAGGCTCTGTTTGAAAATGCATCTTTTCAAATTCCGTTAGGAGCAAAAAGTGGCGTTAACTGGTGGTAATGGAATCGGAAAAACAACTTTAATCCAAAATGATCTTAAACCATGAAGAAGGAATTTCTATTTCGCCTAAGGCAAAAAAATAGGTTACTTTTGCACAGAATGGTTACAAGTACAACAGTAATCAGAATGTTATGGAGTTTATGCAGAAGGATTGTGACTACAATATATCAGAAATTCGTTCAGTGCTAGCATCTATGGGGTTCAAAACAGAACGATATTGGAAAAAGTTTATCTGTTTTAAGCGGTGGAGAAATTATAAAAATTGTTGCTTGCTAAAATGCTCATGGGTAGATATAACATCCCTAATAATGGATGAACCCAGTAACTTCCTTGACATACCAAGTTTAGAGGCTTTGGAAATACTAATGAAGGAGTACACTGGAACTATCGTGTTTATCACCCACGATAAACGATTACTCGAAAAATGTAGCAGATGTAGTTTATGAAATTAGAGATAAGAAAATAAATCTGAAACATTAAATTTAAGGTAGTCGCTGGTCAGTATAGTCTGTTCTGGTTGGCGACCCATTGTTAAAGAGTATAAAGACTTTAGATTTTATGAATATTAAAAAAATAGGAACAGTCAATTGAACTGCTCCTATTTTTTTCTGCTAAATATATTGTAGTTTTCTTTATATGTATAATGATAGATTAGCGGATTCTCATCTACGGTACTTACTTCAAATATGAAGAAGTGATCGCGGTTATCTCTGGACTTTTCCTTATTGAGGACAAAGTAATCTTTACGTGAAGTCGCCATTGTTTTTAGGATATCATCAGTTAGGAAGGTCAATGGAATATTCATGTTAGAGTAGCGGTAGAAGTCACGTTCAAAATCTTGGTAGCTCTCGCTATAATAGTCCATTTGTAGGTGATTACGCTGAAACTCAAGCTGATTCATAGAGCACCTCCTCGACAAGTTCAATACTAATAATGTCTTTTAATTTCAAATTGATGTGACCTGTTGTAGTTTTTTTATCAAAAATGAAATCTTTGGTCAGACTTGGTATTGTTCCAGTGTAGGAAACACGCTTGTTTTTTTCAATCACTTGAATGCGTGTGCGTAGCTGCCCGGCGTATACTTGACTGAGGAGTAATAATTTCTTCTCTAGTGATAAGTCAGACATGTACGTTACTTTGTTTGTATCATCAGAGAGTGCTGATGCATGTTCAGATAGGAAAAAGCCCATCCATTTTTTTGCATCTTTGTATCCTGGTACTCTCTTGCTGATTGAAATGGTAAATATGAACGGTCAATCATATCAAATCTTTTCTATGCAGAGGCAAGGGTATTTTTTTATCAAATTGAATCGTAAAACCTTGAATTTCCCCCACCTGTGTAACATTCTTTAAAGCGATTGATTACCCTCAGTATAGATTATCACAGATGAGCTTTGTTGGCTTAATGCTAAATGTAAATTCCAATGGTAATCGGTTTTCAGATTTAGCATGTACTAGTCGTATCGATATTTCAGTTGTTTTGAGTTTTCTCTGACGAAGTTTTTGAAGTTGCTGTTTCAACGATTCCATGTAAAAAAATCTTTCAAGCATTTCAATATCATTACATCCTTTTGCTACGGATTTCTGAAAAATTGTACTGTATTTTTTTCTTGTTTCATTTTAATCCCTCCAATCCACCCGCGGAATGACCACCGATAAGTTTACTGTGTTCAATATTTCTGGAACCTTCAGTTAGGACGGTTCCTTTTTGTATGGCTAAAAAAACCAAACTGTTCTCTGACAACATCAATAGCTGTCTGAAGTCTATTATCTTTTTTTCAATTTGTTCTACATCATCAAAGAGTGATAGTAGAGTATAGCTTTCATCTACGAAGCCACTATAAGATACACCAATTTGTCTCACTGCACCAGAGGTGTATTTTTTCGGAATAATACAAGTACATGACTCACCATTGTTTTGGGGAGATTTGCGGGTTCAATTTTATTCTGAGCATTTATAGATTTTTTCATCTCAGTCCTAGAATAGCCAATATGAATAGAAACGACAGTAGTCAATACTAGGGCTACTGTTCCGTTCCACAGTATCATTTAAAAATCATTTTCACACCCTTTCGTCTATTAGTATAGAAGAAAGCTCTCAGCACATGTTGAAGCAGTCGTTTTAATGACAAGGGCGTAGACCGAAGTCATTAATTACGAATGCTTTATGCGATAGCTGTCGCAGAGCGGTAGTGATGCGGTAACAGCGAACCGCTGAGTCGTGGTATTGCTACAATGAACAAGAAGGTGAAAATCCTTGATTTTAAGCTGTTTTACAAGCATTTTGTGTTTGTAGATAAAGGCAATTTTGACGTCAAAAAAGTCCTAAAAAGGCACATAGATGTATATGTATTTGTAGATGTCGTTTGCGCATCGGAAAAATGAATACAACAATAAATATTTATCTAAAGAGAGAACAATTGTATATTGTTCTCCTTTTTTTATTTTCAGGAGGGAAAATGACAAAAGAATTACAATCATCACGCTATATTGTCATTTCATTTTTAGTACGTGAAATGTGGAATAGAATTACGAGAACATTACAACAAGTCAAAAAAGGAGAAACAAATTATTCCACAGTGTACACCTGAAAAAGAAGAAGCCATCATGGATGCTTTGAGACACTTCAAAATGATTTAATAGAAAAGAATGACAGCATATGACTTTCTGCATTTATTACATTCCTACTTGGTATTGGAACGGCGTTGTTGTATATCATTATGGTGTTCTGCTTATTTTGGGCGTTAGCTTCTTTTATTGCAAGTTTAAGAGTAAGTTAACATATTTTTAGAAGTGTAAGTTGAATGATTGGTAAAATAGCAGGTATATATCTCTAAGTGTTATAATATATTATTAAGATGAAATATATTAGTTATTTAAAGATAAGAGAAACGAACGGGCAGAGGGGGAAATTAAAACAAAAATTATATTAAAAGAACACGTTAATTATGAAACTGGGATGTGTATGAATCCCAGTTTAATTTTTTTGACTTTTACATGATTTATACATGTGATATTATCAAAAAAATGTTGTTTATAAGGTTATTGATAAGGAGTTGACCACATGAGTGATGTAATAAGCTGTTAGATGAAGCTATTAAAGAAAACCGAAAAACTTGTACGAAGGAGAAGTCTTTATTTTTAAGGAATTGTTTAAAGGATATGTATGGAACAGGATACCGAGAAAGGACTGTACTAATGTCTTAGTAGATGTTTTTGAGATATTTTTAAAATAATATAAAAAAACACTTGAATAAATGCTCATATAACTATTGACACAAGAGAAAAAATAATAATATAATAAATATACAACGTATGAATGCTTGTCCAAGTAATCAGATGAAATGATTTAAAAAGAGGTGATAATATGACTAAAAAATTTAATTCAATTGAAAGATGTGACTGCAATGCAATTCATGAGGATATTGTAAATCAAGTTAGAGATAAAATGCCTCAAGAAGAAAGCCTTTATGATCTAGCAGAATTATTTAAAGTATTTGGAGATTCAACACGAATCAGGATATTATGGGCTTTACATGAAGCTGAAATGTGTGTTTGTGATATCGCTGTATTACTTAACATGACACAATCAGCAATTTCCCATCAGCTGAGAGTCTTAAAACAAGCTAATTTAGTGAAAAACAGAAAAGAAGGCAAAGTAGTATATTATTCATTAGTTGATGATCATGTAAGAGAAATATTTGACCAAGGTCTAATTCATATCAACGAGAAGTAGTAATGCGGTAGAATAGAATATTTTTTGAAGATATTTGGGCATATATTTAAGTCTTCATTTCAAATGAGCAATGCTTCAAGAAAATTTGAAAAAGACTTGTAGTATTCAAAAATAAAATTACAAATAATATTTAGGAGGATTTAATAATGAAAAAAATTTATACTTGAAGGTTTAGATTGTGCAAATTGCGCGGCAAAAAATGGAAAAGGCTATTAATGAGCTTGATGGAGTGAAAGAAGCTACTGTTAACTTTATGACCACAAAACTCGTTATTGATGGTGAGGATGAAAAATGCCAACAATAATAGCAGAGGCCGAAAAAATAGTTAAAAATCGAACCCGATACAACTATGAAAAAAAGGCTTAAAGGAGGCTATTTAGTATGACAAAAACGACTATGGCGAATAATTATTGGTGCAGCCGTGTTAGCTACAGCAGTATTGCTTTAGTTTAAATAACGAATGGTTACAGATTGCTCTCTTTATAATAAGTTACATTATTGTAGGTGGAGATGTTGTAAAAAGAGCTGTAAAAAAATATTTTTTTAAAGGTCAAGTTTTTCGATGAAAATTTTTAATGAGTATTGCAACAATTGGTGCATTTTTATTGGTGAGTATCCTGAAGGTGTTGCAGTTATGCTGTTTTTATCAAGTTGGAGAACTGTTTCAAAGCTATGCAGTTGGCAAGTCGAGAAAGTCAATTGCAAGCCTTATGGATATTCGACCAGATTATGCAAATGTTAAAAAAGGTGATGAACTTGTCAAAGTTGACCCAGATGAAGTACAAATTGGAGATATTATTGTAATTAAAGCAGGAGAAAAAATTCCTCTTGATGGCAAGGTAATTGAGGGAAGTTCAATGATTGATACATCGGCACTAACAGGCGAATCTGTTCCTCGTGAAGTAGAAGTTGGAAGTGATATCCTAAGTGGGTGCATCAACATTAATGGGGTTATTACAGCAGAGGTTACCAAGGAATTTGGAGAATCTACTGTAAGTAAAATTCTTGATTTAGTTGAAAATGCAAGTAGTAAAAAATCCAATTCAGAACAATTTATTACGAAGTTTGCGAGATATTATACACCGGTTGTGGTTATAATTGCAGTTTTTCTAGCTATTATACCACCTCTTGTTATAGACGGGGCGACTTTTAGTGATTGGATATATAGAGCACTAGCATTCCTTGTGGTATCCTGTCCGTGTGCTTTAGTTATTTCAATTCCTTTGAGTTTCTTCGGTGGAATAGGTGGAGCCTCAAAAAAAGGTGTTTTAGTCAAGGGTAGTAATTATTTAGAGGCATTAGCAGAAACTGAAATTGTTGTTTTTGATAAAACTGGAACACTAACGAAAGGTGTATTTAATGTACAGGAAATTCATCCAGAAGGAGTTTTCAAAGAAGAGCTACTAGAATTAACTGCACATGCGGAAAGCTATTCCAATCATCCGATTTCACTTTCACTGAAACGTGCATATAGCAAAGAAATAGACAATGGACGTATTTCAGATGTAGAAGAGATATCAGGTCATGGTGTTATTGCAACAGTAGATGGCAAAAAGGTTATGGCAGGAAATATCAAACTTATGAAAATGATGGATATCCCTTATTTCAAGGGAGAGCTGATCGGTACTATTGTACATGTTGCTGTTAATAACAAATATATAGGTTACATTGTAATTGCCGATGAGGTAAAGGAAGATTCAGCACAAGCAATCAAGGAACTTAAGGCAGCTAATATTAAACAAACAGTTATGTTGACAGGTGATAATAAAAGTATTGGTTCAAAAGTTGCTAAAGAGCTTGGTCTTGATAAGGTTTATGCAGAACTGTTGCCAGCAGACAAAGTTGAAAAAAACTAGAAGAATTATTTTCGCAAAAAAATCTAAAAAAGGTAAACTTGCCTTTGTTGGTGACGGAATCAATGATGCACCTGTATTAGCTCGTGCAGACATTGGAATAGCAATGGGTGGTTTAGGTTCTGATGCGGCCATTGAAGCTGCTGATGTTGTAATTATGACTGATGAGCCATCGAAAATTGCTACTACAATGAAGATTTCTAAAAAGACACTAAAAATTGCACATCAAAACATAGTATTTGCAATTGGAATAAAAATAATTGTTCTTATTTTGAGTGCTTTTGGAATAACTACTATGTGGGCAGCTATATTTGCAGATGTAGGTGTAACTATCATCGCAGTATTAAATGCTTTTAGAGCTTTGAATGTAAAGAATCTATAAACTATTTTTTTCCTATTCACCCCTTGAATGATACCGATAATTGACGATACAATCAAGGGGTATTTTTTAATTTAAAAACTATAAATGAAAATTGGTTGGGATTTACCTTGAATTAAATGGTTTTAAAGATATGGAGGTTATGTAATTGAAAGTTATTGATGAATGTTGCTGTGAATGTATCACACAAAATTTAAATAGAACAAAGGAGAGTTGCCCTGTCTGTAATAATGAAGGAGTAACAGTTAGTAGGATAAACCGTTGAACACTTGGTGACAGATGATTATCGTAATGCCGTTGATGGAGATCAATATAAGATATGCATGAATGAGGACTGCGACGTTATTTACTATAACTTAGATAAAGAAATAAAAATTCTTAAAAAGACCAAGTTAGGGTTCCTATCTGGTTTAAGAAAGATGCAGATCCTAAGTATGCTTGTTATTGCAGCAAAGTCACAGAAGATCAGGTAATTGAAGCAGTTGTAAAGCATGGTGCGAAAACCGTTAAAGAAGTAAATGCCATAACTGGAGCAATGAAAAATTCGCTTTGTAAGGAAAAACAATCCTTTTGGGGGTATGTTGTCATAAGATTATTCAGGAAGCCATTGATAAGGGATTAACCATGAAATGATTTGAGTTGATATGTTCTCACGAACAGACAAAACCGTTGATATCTTCCCACAAACGAGAGCCAATGTTGGATATGTTTCCAACTACGAGTGTGGATATGTTCCCCTTAACCATAGGGGTTGAGGCGATAACACTTCTTGAACGAACTAATTAGAGAAGTAGAAGAATATTTTATACTCTAGGATAGAACTCGTAGATAGAGGAGAGAAACCTTAGCCACTGTACTTGATCATGAACTTGTCACATAGTTTTCTAAAGAGTTTATAGAATTATATAATGGGATTTATTTTTAAACGAAGACAAATTGAAATTTTTGGAGGTGAAGGGTATGGCTTCAAGGAAAGAATATTTAGATTTTATTTTAGAACAACTATCTGATTTGGAAGAAATATCATATAAGTCAATGATGGGTGAATATATAATTTATTATCGTGGAAAAAAATTGTTGGTGGAATTTATGATGATAGGTTTTTAGTGAAGCCTGTTAAATCTGCAATAGCATACATGCCAAATGCAAAGTACGAGTTACCATATGATGGAGCAAAGGAAATGTTATTGGTAGATGATGTTGATAACAAAGAATATTTAACCGGCTTATTTAATTCAATGTATGATGAGTTACCTGCACCAAAACCAAAGAAAAAGAAATAATAAAATCTCAGTTTATCAAGGTAATACCATTTTAACGATAACCTTAGGCTATAGTTAAATGGTTTAGTGGTTATAGTCCCAGATATAGACAGGTTCACTTGATATACTTAGTGTTCACTCGTTTCATGTAGATGCGGTAGTTCTTCTCTCAAAAAAATAAAGGATTAAAACTGTATAAAAAGTCTTGGAATTAAGGGTTTTATATAAATATACCATTTAATAGAATCTATTTTTTTTATTTGATATTGTAAAAATAAAGCCAGGTTGCGAGATGCGTAGAGTTTCGATAAATTTTAGGGTTTATGAATTTACTAATTTATTAATTTATTAATAAATCGTATAATAATATATAGATTAAAGATTTCAGTTTGATAATATTAAGACATCTACAAAAAAAGTAGGTGTTTTTTTCTTATGCTCACTTTTTGGAAAAAGGGGTAAAAGTAGTTAAAGAGAAAATCATATTTCTTCTGCGTTTTCTCAATTTACCTACTATGCTTTTAACAAAAATATAAAAATGAATAAAAGATGATAGTATTAATTTGAGAAAGATTATTTTGTACCATAACTTGAATTGAGATTAAAAAAATAGAATTTTTAAAAAAACAACAGATAACTTGACATTATTAGTTTTGTACATTATAATAAAAAAACACATACCGCCGGTATGATTGAAAGGAGATATAATGGCAAGAAACAGAAACTCACATGAAACTAGAAAAAAATACTAGAAGTTTCTAAAGATTTATTTTTTTAGAAAAAGGATTTGATAATACCTCAATACAAGATATAATCGATGGATTAGGCGGAATGACGAAAGGTGTTATCTATCATCATTTTGAGTCTAAATATGAAATATTACAATCAATCATCAGAGAAAAATAATCAAGAAATTTCAAATTATAATTGAGGGGAGATACTGGATTAGAAAAAAATACAAAATTCTTTTTGATGGATTCTTTTTTTCTAATTTTTGAACACCAAAGACTAGTATATTCAGCTTCAATTATGCTAAGAAGTCCACGCTTGTTAGGAGAACAGTATCTAGGTTTATTTTCTGATTTTTTTACCAGAAATTAGAGAAAGAGTTTACGAAGGTGTTAAAGATCAGTCAATTAAAAACAGAGTATCCAGAAGAACTAGCAGATTTAATTGTTTTAACTCTAAATATTTGGATTGGATTCCAAATTTCTGTTTTTTTCAGTAGAGGAATTAAAGAGAAAGATGAATTTTTATTAAGCTTACTTTTTGATGGATTAGGGGTACAGTTGATTTCTGATGAAATGATGGAGGTAATTTTTCAAAATTATTTGACCACTTAAAAAAGGATAAATAAATAGTTTTATGAGATTTTTGTTATTAATAATTTTTATTGATATATTATTAACTAACTTAATCAATGTACAAATTTAATTTATTCTAAAAATATATTTTTACGTATTTAATATTTTATAAATAACATACTATCAGTATGTTTTTAAAATTCTATTGCATACCGCTAGTATGTTTGTTTTTTTAGTTTTTACATACCAAGAGTATGTTCATTTTTAATTCTTATACATACCGTTGGTATGTCATTTGATCTGATTTTTAAAAAAATATTATTTTAAATGTTTATTGAGAATAGTTTTGAATAATATTAACTATATTTACTTTTTGGAGGAAAAATCTATGTTATTACTTATTAAAAATTGAAATAAAAATTTCAAAATCTAAATTATTTATAGCCTGGTTAGTTACTATATTTATAGTATTAGGTATTACGGGAATCATAATCATGGGTTTAGGTACAGATAATAAATTGGGAGAGTTTGTTGGACAGGGTACCAATGAGGATAGAATTACTGGTAAATGGGAAGGTTGGGCAATTGCAGCATCATTATTTTCAGCTTTATTTACAAAAAGCAGCATTTTTTTGATTTTTGAATCTTATTTATTGTCTTCGATTATTATTGATGAATTTAAACGAAAAACAAGTTTTCAGTTGTTTTCTTATCCTATTTCTAAAAATAAAGTTACTATGGGGAAAAAGTTCTATCAGTAATTCTAATATCATTTATTGCTCAGTTCACTGCACATTTAGTTATTCAATTATTAATTAAATTAGTAGCAGTTTTAACTGAATCAAATTATATCTTAGTAGCTAATCAACTGATTAACCTGGCTGGAATCACATTTGGGATAGTATTAATTGGAGTATTACCATTTGTTTTAGGAATGATTAGGTATTCAACTCCTATAACAATGCTTTTCAGGACTTGGTTTAGCTGCATTACTTTCTAATGTAACCCCAGGAAACTTAACTAATAATTTTGTTGATAACTCATTATTTTTTTAATATTTACTAGTTTAATAAGTCTAATTATTGTTTCATTCTCAATTTATAATATTTCAAGGGAAGATATTAAGATTAAGTAGCATATTTGATTTTTAATTGAATAGAATGTTTTTCTCTTGTCCATAAAAGAAACTATAAAAAAATGGGGTAGAAATAATTCTTTTCATAACTTTTATAAAAAAAGAGATTGTATGAGTTAGATTTTATGCTTTTGAAGAGAAATTTCAATTTGAAAGCTTATATAGAAAGAGAGGTATAAAAATGGGAAATATTGTTGAAATAAAAGAACTTTTTAAAAACTATTGATAAGGATGAAATTTTGTGTGGTATTAATCTTCAAATCTCTGAAGGAGAAATCTATGGTTTTTAGGTCCAAATGGTGCTGGAAAAACAACTTTAATGAAATGCATATTATCCTTATCAACTATTACATCGGGTAGTATTGAAATTTTTGGAAAGAATTTTACAAATACATAGAGAGGAAATTCTAAAGCCAGATTGGTAGTATTATAGAAACACCAATTTTTTTATGAAGACTGTACTGCAAAAAGAAATTTTGGAAATTCACGCTCTGTATATGAGAAAAAAATATTACAGAATCAGATATAATAAAAAGTCTTAAAAATGGTTGGATTGAAAAATACGACTAAAAAGTAAAAAAATTTTTCGTTAGGAATGAGGCAGAGGCTTGGTTTAGCTCGTGCTTTTCTAACAAAAACCTAGATTGTTAATTTTTAGATGAACCAATCAATGGGTTAGATCCAGTTGGAATTCAAGAGATTCGAAATCTTTTACTGTCTCTTTCTAAAGAACATGGAATTACAATATTAATTTCAAGTCATATTTTGTCAGAAATTTCTCAGATAGCAGACAAGATTGGTATTATCAAAAATGGAAAAAATGATTGAACAGGTGTCTATGAAAGAACTTATGAGAGAGGATGTTGATTTAGAAGAGTACTTCATGTCACGTCTTCTAAATAATAGCCAAGAATAGTGAGGTGGATTAAGAATGAAACAATTGACAAAAACTATCAGAAAGCTTTTTTTATGCTTTTTATGATTTTTTTAATATACTGGTCCCTTTAAGTAATATTGCTTTTTGCTTATTCTATTAAAGATATTATTGATAGTGGAATGTCACAAAAATAGAGAAGCTTTTAACCCAATCAGTATTAGTAGGAGCTGTTATTATTTTTCATCTATGCAATTCTCAACTTTATATCCCTTAGATTGAGAAATAAACTTGTTAGGAGAATCATGTCAAGTTACAAAAATAAGGTTTTTAAATCTATTTTAGATAAGGGATTATAGAGAATTTTCTAAGGAAAAATCTGGGAAATTTATTTCAATATTGACTGAAAACATGAAGAAAAATTGAGCAGGATTATTTGCACCAATATTTTAATATTTCAAAAATCTTTCCTTGATGATTTTCTCATTAGTAGCTATGTTTGTAGGTAATTGGTTTTTAACATTATTGATTATCGTTGCCAGTATTATTCCTATGATGATATCAGGATTTATTGGACAAAAATCAGCTTCTCACAAAATAGCTCCATGATTGCCGATCAGAAATATTTAGCCAAAGTTAAAGATATTTTAGCTGGTTTTCTGATTATTAAAAAGTTTTAATGTGAAAGAGGTTATTCGTCAGGATTATAATTATGAAAGTGAAAAATTGGATGAGGTAAATTTTATAAAAGGAAAAATTTGATGTTTTGGCTAACGTTATTTCTCAGCTTTCAGGGATGATTGTTTTTTTGATAGCCTTTGGTGGAGGAATGTATCTCGTTTTTAATGGTCAAACCACAATTGGAAGTGTAACAGCTATTGTTCAACTAGTTAACTTTGTAGTAATGCCACTAAAATGAAGTAGGTATTGGAATGAGTAAATTCCGTGAAGGTCAGGCAACGCTAAATGCATTTGAGGTAAAAGATGTAATCGAACTTAAAACTGGTAAAACCAAAGAATATTTTGATGAGGTTATTTCTTTTTCAAATATAGACTTTTCTTACCCTAATGCTGAAGAAAAAATTTTTAATAATTTATCTTTGAAAAATTCAAAAAGGGAGAAAAAAATTGCAATTGTAGGTATGTCTGGTAGCGGGAAATCAACTTTACTCAATCTATTGCTACGTTTTTATGATGTAACAAGTGGTCATATTTCAATTGATAATCAAGATATACAGCTATTTCAACAGAGAGCCTTTATAACTTAATGACTGTTGTTCAGCAAGATGTTTATATCTTTGATGATACTTTAAGTGCAAATATCACCCTTAATAAAACCTTCAATGAAGAGGACATAAGGCAAGCTGTACAGCAGTCTGGTTTAGAAAGTTATGTTTTGGAAAATGAATCTGGTCTACAAGCGTTATGCGGTGAGAATGGCTCAAATCTATCTGGTGGACAAAAACAAAGACTTAGTATTGCGCGTGCCTTAATTCGAAAAACACCAATTTTATTATTGGATGAGGCTACCTCATCTTTGGATAATCAAGTAACTACTGAAATTGAAAATTCAATCTTAGAAATTCAGGATCTGACTGCTCTTGTTGTCACGCATAAGTTAAATGAGACCATTTTGAAAAAATACAATAGAATTCTCTTTATGAAGAATGGAGTTATTGTTGAAGATGGCTCATTTGGTGACTTAATGAATAGAAGAGGTGAATTTTTATAAGTTGTTTTGAGTTGAGTGTGTAATTCTTTCATTTTATAGTATAATTTTATAAAACACTCTATCATTTTCGTTCTATAATATAGAAGTTTACTAGCACCACATGTTGAAGCGGTTGTTTTAATGACAAGAGAGTAGACCGAAGCCG
>BNJS01000613.1_pt1 | contig 31292 bp, 22 predicted proteins | sample 8540461 | NCBI WGS metagenome assembly BNJS01 (sample SAMD00202454, study PRJDB9452) | human saliva metagenome | isolation source: human saliva | place: Japan | reverse complement strand
CAGGGGCGAAGTAGCGGTTCGAAGGTGCGTGCGCTCTTAACAATAGAAGGCAGGCCACATCCGTCAAGAGCGACAGTAGGCGCCTAGGCGCGTACCCCCTACGGCAAGCCTACTGAGCAGGAGGCTTTTACAGGTATCGCCCGTGGCCATGATTACCCATGACTGCTATGCACTTTAGCTGAGACACCACTACACCACTATTTATCCTCGTTATCTTGAGCCTTAAATACCTGGCTTGGCATATGCTCTACAGTTTCAAGATGGATCTCGCTCTCAACGGCATCAACACGCCAGTCACCGTCCTCCCACACCATCGGCACGGAGAACTTAGCAATATGATTCTGCCCATCAGATTTCCACAGAAAAACAGCGTCAACCACAGCCCGCTCTGGCGAGTAAGACTTTATATCATAACCAGCGATACGGGCATCAGCAGAGTCAGCCGGATGGCTCTCAGGAGCTTCAGGCTTATATTCAGCAGCAACACGCTTTGAAAGCAAACCCCTACGCTCTGCCTCAGTTGCATTAATATCACTTTCAGCAGCCATGTACGTGATAGCTGCCATAGCAGCACCGGTTGGGTTATGAGCGAAACAATATCCCACAACACCAGGCGTATAGGTAGGACCATACGTTGCAGAGACCGGATATTTAATACCATCATAGGTTTTCTTAAACCGGTAATCTGATGGAGCTTCTACGCTGAATTCTTTCTCAGAAGCCACCGCCACATCACACTTATGATCGCCACGGCCTGTAGGTGGTGTGCTTGCTTGCTGTCCGCCACCCGACGGCGCAGAACTAGATGATGCCACCGCTGCACCCTCAGCAGAGTTTTTAGTCTCCCCCTTATTTCCCATTAGATTCCACACCAACAAAACAGCCAGTATTAGGATCACACCGAGCATGACAATAAAAAGAAAATTACGCCCCCGGCTTTTAGAAACGTCAGACATTAAGCACCTCCAAAAAAAATATTAATAAATATAGTTAATGAATATTGCAACCACTGTCGCAGCGAATAGCTAACCACCATATACTACACAGATCCACACCATAGGGCCGGTTGCTACCTTCATCCAGTCCATTGTGTCTTTTTCAAGACTAATAACAGGGCCAGCATTAATCCATGACGAAATAAATGTCTGAAAAAAGTTAACGGCTCCGATTCACATGGAGATCAGAAAATCATTAATCAGGCCCTCAAGCGCAGTTTTAACAGCAGTGCCACCAGGATCTTCAACAGCCCCTCGCACCTTTTCGGCACCCGCAGCTACATTCTCATGACATTTTGCTTTATCTTGAATCAAGGGGTTTGCATCACAATAGAAATCCCCACCGTTCTTCCCTATATTAATCGCTGCATCTGCCAAAGAATTATCAGACATTAATTTTTGACTCCGTTCGCTTTAAACACCTGTCCCGGCACACGAGTCACTAATACTGGTTTTAGGGTGCTGGGCTTTACATCAACCTTCCAATCATCGTTCTCCCACACCACCGGTATAGTAACTTTCAAAGCCTGCTGCTCACCTCCGCCTTTAGGAGTAACTAGCGCTACAACCCCAACCTTGGCCTGCTCTGGTGAATACTGTTCAATCTCATACCCAGCCACACGAGTATTCTGAACAGGCTCAGCTACAGATATATGAAAACCCTCACCAGCAGAAGCAGACAACAGCTCCTTCATTTCTGCCTCAGACGCGCGAGAATCCCCTCCAATTGCTGTTATCTGAACCGCAGCCATCGCCGCCCCCGCCGGATTATGCGCAAAACAATACCCAGCCACAGCCGGGGTATACGTTGGCCCCACCGACGCACTCACCGGGTACACAATCCCCACTGCTGACGTCTTAAACTGATAATCTGATGGCACCTCACCACTAAAAGCCTTATCAGGAGCCACCGGCACATCGCATTTATGGTCGCCGCGGCCTGCAGCATTAGAAGACGGCACACTTGACTGCTGACCACCATCCGAAGGCGCAGAACTTGACGACGACGCACCTTCGGCCGAGTTTTTATTCTCTCCCTTATTTCCCATCAGATTCCACACCAGCAAAACAGCTAGTATTAGAATCACGCCGAGCATGACAATAAAAAGAAAATTACGCTTCTGCCCCTCAAGCACACGAGACATTAAGCACCTCCAAAAAAATATTAATAAAATAATTACCAAATATTACGGCCACCGAATAGCTACCACCAGCTACTTAATATTTATAGCTGCATTTAGAACTATATTTATGTTGCACTAATGCGCATAGTCTACCCTGAAACCCGCGGAGGGAATCCCGCAGTAAATGTATTCATAGTTATTCACACTCAGAATTTTGCACCCATAGTTCCATTATTTTAACTACCTTGTGAGCCTCCTTGAGCCTTAAAAATATAAGTTGGCTCCTTGGTTAAAGGAGACGGCTCCGGCTTTTTATCAGTATCTATTTTCCAATCATTATCCTCCCAAATTAATGGTATAGATACCTTAAATCCCATATTTTTCCCATCCGAGTCCTTAGCGATAACAACAATACCGATAGTAGCTTTTTCAGGAGAATAATTTTCTATATCATAACCAGCAATACGAGCATGTACACGCTCAGTATTACTATTAGGCGCGGAATGAAGATCAGCTGCTATACGCGAAGAATACAGTCCACGAAGCTCGGCCTCAGTAGCTCGAGTATCCCCAACAATCGTGCTACCCTGACTAGCCGCCAGAGCAGCACCTGTTGGGTTATGAGCGAAACAATACCCCACCACCATGCCTGGCTTATAGGTAGGACCATACTGAGCCGATATCGGGTAAATAACACCATGAGTTGTTGTCTCAAACCGATAATCAGACGGCAGCTCAGCGCTAAAAGCCTTATCAGGAGCCACCGGCACATCGCACTTATGATCGCCACGGCCTGTAGGTGGTGTACTTGTTTGCTGTCCGCTACCCGACGGCGCAGAACTAGATGATGCCACCGCTGCACCCTCAGCAGAGTTTTTAGTCTCCCCCTTATTTCCCATTAGATTCCACACCAGCAAAACAGCTAGTATTAGAATCACGCCGAGCATTACGATAAAAAGAAAATTACGCTTCTGCCCCTCAAGCACACGAGACATTAAGCACCTCCAAAATAGTTATTCATACAATAATTACTGACTGTGGCAATCATGGTTATAAGAACAGCTGCCCACCCTCTGCTGATACCGCAGGTGGGTCCAGCAGTGCAGTTTCCTCCGCGATAAACATGACTGACCGACCAGCCCCAACATAATGGTCACGCACGGGCTGGCAGGCTGCCCATACCTCGTTGGTGCCGCGCCCAATACCCAGAAGACACCGTAACTTTTGTGTGTGAACGGGCTGCACCTTAGCCCTCTGTTTCGTTTTACGGAGGAATAACCCCCTAAATGCCAGGAGATAGCGAGTAACGATAAGGGGGCTCTGTGGAGTGTATGTAAAAGAAGAAGATAGTCCGACGTTATCAATAGTTGTAGAAAGGAGGGCAAGCACACCTCTGCCATGCTGCCCTTTGGGTACTGCAATGTGCCCACGGCTGCCAATGGCAGATACCGTTGTAAAGCTACCCGAGCCAGCAGCAGCGCCACACCTTATCGGCGTTCTCATAAAGGTATATTTCTTTCTAATTATCGGCAGATGAAACGGCTGTACCGTCCACATTTTATTATAGGCAAATGAATATTAAAGATTCAAACATGTTATATATAAATCATATTGCAGATAGATACTTCTAAAACTATCTTAAAATCTCAAGAGGTAAAAAATTATATTTATCCGTAAAGTACAAAAGCTACCCGGGCCTATAAAACCATGCAACCACTCAAACACCTTAAAGCAGAGGTCTGATACAGCACCCCGGGTCTACCCTGTGCTATATAACAATTCGCCTGGATTGAGAGGCTGTTTCATCACCCAATCCAGGCGAACTTTAGTTCTTTTCAAGAATAGTTAATCTATAGCTGCAAGGCATATAACAAACATACGTCAGGGAACACTCACAACCGCAGTGGTAGGACTAAAGCAGTTCCCTGGAGGGCTCTTTATGCCTGCTGCTTGCGCTTCCGCGATGCGGCATAGGTGAGAGCTACACCCGTTGCGAATAGTCCTGCAGCGGTAGCCACCGGAGTAGTCGAGAAGCCGGTGTTCGCCAAGCTACCGGTGCTCTTCGCTGCGGTCGCCTGACTCTCACTCTGCACACCCTGCGCAGCAGAAGCAGCGGCCGGGTTATTAGCAGGCACAGCAACAGTCCCAGAGTCTTGAGCCTGCTGAGCGGCAGGAGCAGCCGGGGCGGCCTGAGAACCTGCAACAGCGGCAGACCCGCCGGACGCACCATTAGCTGCAGCACCAGCACCCGAGCCGCCAGCTGCCGCCTCAGAAGCAGGGGTGTAGGCAGGAGTATAGGCCGGAGCCTGTGCAGCCTGTGCCTGCGCGGCGGGGGCCGCCTGAACAGTAGCCTGAGCGGCAGGGGCTTGCACGGGCGCTGCCTGAACCGGGGCCTGTGCAGCGGAACCGCCTGCCACAGAGGTGTCGGCCGGGGCGGCAGGAGCTACCGGGGCTGCCGGAACAGGGGTTTCAACTGGTGCGGGCTGGGCAGGCTGAGCAGGAGCAGGATCGGTATCAACCACGGGAGCCGCCGGGGCCTCAGGCGCTGGAGTGGGGTTAATTGCCGGGTCGGCAGGTGCTGGGGTCGGATCAATGGCAGGATCTGCCGGTGTCGCATCCCCTGGAGTGGGAGTCAGCCCAGGGGTAGGGAACAAACCGACGGGGTCCTGCTCTGTGGCAAGAACCGGAGCCTCAGGCTCAGCAGCAGGCTGAACGACAGCCGCCGGGGAAGCCGCAGCAGCGGGCTCTTCAGTTGCCACAGCCGCAGGGGTGTACGCTTCAGAGGGGGCGTCATCAGCCATAGCCGGAACCATATTAATAGCTGCAAGAACAGCCAAACCGCCCAGTATTGTCACTTGTTTCTTCATGGGGTCACTCACTCTCCATCTTTCTTAATAATTGTCATGTGGTGATGGTCGGCTGATAACAGCACGGATGCTCCATCATGGTTAACACCAAGAACCTCACCTTCCGGGCTCTTGCGCACCCCACCGGGTCCAGCCCACGAAACGCCGCCCGTGCCGCCAGAAAGGTGAAAGCCCACCGGAAGTGGGGTAGCTTTTTCAGGGGCCATTTCTATGGTATACGTTGAACGAGTGTTACAGTTGATAATTTGCTTACCTAACAGTAGTGTCGAACCAGAAAAATCTACCTTGGCGCCCTCTGATACATCAACAGAGACCTTCGCCGCAATATCATCAGAACTCACCGACTGAAAAACCAGGGTTGAACGGCCATCAACAGACCAAAGCGTCATCACCTCGCCACGCGAGCTCACCCCAGCCCACGATGTAAGACGCGCACCCTCCCCCGGTGAGGCAAGCTTATGCGAATCCTCAACCTTGCCGGATGCATCGGCTGTAACAACTGTTCCTCCGTCCTGGGAAGTAGCCCAGTACGCCCGTGAACCATCAGTAGAAATAAACGACGCGCCCTCGGCCGGGGTGCGAAACTCTTTGGGCGATGACCCCAGCAGTGTTACTTTCGCTGGTTTAGACGGGTTATCACGGTTAACCAAAGCAGTAACCCCTTGACGGGTGAGCATTTGCTGGTCTTTAGCGGAGTACCGCAGCACCTCACTGAATTTCTTATCACTGGACCACGTGAGGTAGGACTCTTTACCGACGTATGCGAAACCACCCTGGTGGGGCCGTATTGTCAGTTCAGAAAGCGCACTATCGGGTTCTTTTACCTCCGTTTTGCTGACTTCCTCCCCCGTCTGAGCCGATACAACATACAGTGTTTTACCGGACAGGTAGGTGACATATTTACCATCCTGCGAGACGGCGGAAACTTCAGCAGCACCGGCTAACTGGACGGTGTCACCTTTCTTCTCCTGGGTAGAGTCGGGACTTTGGGGGTCTGTACTAGTTTTATGAGGCTGAGCTGAGACAGTTCTCTCCCCATGATTCGAGAAGAAAAATATGACTCCCCACACGCCGCCGCCCAGCAGCCCCACGACAAGAACCAGTGCCAGCGGAACAAGAAACGCTGCTCGCTTGTAGAAGGGTTTCTTCTCCACAGCAGGGGCCGCTACCGCAGCTTGAGAAAACACCATATTGTCGGGCTCGACAAAACCATTCGGGTATACCACCATGACTCTGTTACCGCCCTGCGCATCTGTTACATGGACGTATACCGGGCGCCTTAGGTTACTGGCAATAGTGGAAACATAAACATAGGAGCGGGACAAAGGCAGCATCAGTTGTGGCCTCTTGAATGAAGCGGACCCCTTGATCCTGAACAGCCAATTCAACAACGGCTGGCCCTCGAATAATGGCATCCACACGCGGGTACCTTGACGGCTCCATTCTTCCCTCCTTGCATGCCCCTATTCATCATAGAATTTGGGCATTTGGCACACCCTACGGGGGTACTCATAAATGTACATATATCGTAGCAAGGTTCACCGAATCACTAATATGATCTAAGACTGCTCAGCCCTACCAGGTATACGGTCAGCTATCCTGGCCAAAAAAACAGTGATTAACATATTTTTCGCTGGCGCACAGATCTATCAGTTCTTGGCTTCCTACCTACATTCACTGGAACACGCCAGTGATTTCAAAAATTAGATAAAGAGTTGATATATGATATCGGGTAAGAAATTATTGAATTATAATCGCTACAAATTTATTTCAAGATAAAGATAAATATGAATAAAATACGCGGCACACCCAAAAACACACACTAAAACCCAAACCACAAGGAAAAACACACCATGCCACTACACATCTTCACCACAATCCTACAAATTTCCGCAGGGATCATGATACTCTACGGCATCCGCGACGAATACAAACGCTACCGCGATAAGAAAAAAGGGAAAATCGTCAAACGTCTCCCCCGCCTTGAAGGCGCCGCAACTATTTTCGGCTGCATCTGCCTCGTCGGCTTCTTCATCGCATTATTCATAGCACTCCCAGCGTCCGAATGGCTCCCCAACTGGTACTACTTCGCAGGCGGCATACTCTCCGCAGCAACCGGAATCGCTCTGCTATACCGCTACGAAACAAAATACCTCAGCATCAACCCCGACGCCACCATCACCTACCGCGGCAGCTTCGGACAACCCCACACCGCACCCGTGAGCTCAATTAATGAATACAAGTACACCCCAGGACACACGCACTTAAACAACGAATATATTGAAGACAACCTCTGGCTCTGGGACAGCAAAAATAACACCATCGCCACCTACTCCCCCGAATACCTGAAAGAATACAGCATCATGGCCCACCTCGTCTTCCGATGCGCACGCGGACACTGGCCCGACATGAACAACCCCGACGAAGCAGCCATCATCAAAAAAGCCACCACCAGCAAAGGACGCGGAGAAATCATCCGTTACCTACAAGAAAACACCGAAGCCACAGGACTCGCCAACCACACCCCCACCCCAACCTAAAATAGCAACAGCCTACAGCCATTCAAGAGGTTTAGATGTCTATCCCCACCCTCACCTTCTCCACCGCCGCCCTCGCACTCACCCTCTACATCCTCCACGACGAAATACAACGCGCCCGCGACAAACACAACACCAGCAAAATCAAACGACCACCCCGCTACAACGGATGGATAGGCATCACCACAACCCTCTTCTGGGCCAACGCCCTCACCCTCCTCCTCTTCGCAACCCCCACACTCGAAACAGGCGCCATCCTCACCAGCACAGCCTTCTGCCTCCTCGGACTACTCCTGCTACACAGGTACGCCACCAGCTACCTCAGCATCAACCCCAACGGAACCATCACCCACCGCACCTGGACCGGACGCCGCATCACCACCCCCATCACCTCCATCAACGCCTACACCTACACCCCCACAGAAACCACCGCCGAAGGCGACTTCCCACCCCGACCAGCTCAAACTCTACAACAGCAAAGGACAAATAATAGCCTCCTTCTCCCCAGGGCCCTCAAGGAATACACCATCGCAGCCCACCTCATCTTCCGACACACCGAACACCGCTGGGCCGACATGAACACCCCAGAAGACGCACACACCATCAAAAAGCCGCCGCCCACCCCTCAACATCACCCGATCCCTGCGCAGGTTCCGCAACGGCAACAACCTCGCCACCGAAACCCTCACCCCCACACCCCAAAAACTAACCCTGGATTGCATAAGAATCACCGCCGAGGCGGGGTGTTTTAAGTCTCTGATTGTTCTAAACGCTCTAGGGGTGAGAGCATGATCATTATCTCGGGGCATGAGATACTACCACCCTGGGTTACCGTCGTTGTGTTTTTCGACGAACCGACCCTTGAAGCTCCCGCGCATACACACCCAACGAACTCACTAACACATCCCCTAACCCAAACCCTAAAACACCCGAAGGCACTAACAAATACCCCACAGGCCACCCCACCACAACCAGCACACCCGCCAAACCTATCACCACTACTACAACCAGCCACGCCCGTACTTTCAGAATCCGTTTAAACACCACCGAAAGCACAATCCCGCCAGCAGTCACATTAACCACTGGAACAATCAACGGCGTCATATCATACGCCCCTTGATGCCCAAAAGGCGGTGTACTAATCGCCAAAAACGCAACAATAGCAAGCCCAAGCAGAATTAATAACACTAACGCTAACGCATCCCCAGCCACCGCGTTCTGCTGTTCTCGTTTCTCTTCAGCCCGCTGGCGCGCTAAATACACTACGTACTCGGCATCACTCATCCGGGACTGCCGCCACATATCAATATACCCCGCCACTACAACCCCCGAATAATACCCCGCTAAAATCGCGGTTAATGCCACCACATACAACCCATGATCCGGGCCCGGTAAATGCGAGAAAAATGGTGGTACCAGTACAAACGATGCATAATACACCCAAAACGCCGGAGTTTGCCGTAGTTTTAAAAACAGAAACGCGCACCAGGTGATCCCTGCCGGGGGTAAAAGCACTAAGAGCACATAGAAGACCAGCGGTTGTGGTGGCTGGTTGAGTGTTCCCAGGAAAAGCCATACCACAGGAAACGCGACCAGTGTTTGTCCTGCCGCTACTGTAAGGCAGAGCCGCCATAGAAATTCGCCTATGGTAAAAGGCTCGTACCGTGGCAGCTGCGGGCCGATCGGGACGTTACTGATACTGCTTGGGTTGGTGGGGTATAGGACAAGTTCCGGGACAGGGGCAGAGGCTTCTGCGGAGACAGCACTACCGCTGGTGCGGGCCGGGGTTTTGGGATCTTCGAGACACTCCGGAGTGAGAGCATGATCTTTTCTACGGCTCACGAGACACCACCATTTGGGTGAGCATTATCGGTTTGCGGTCCGGCAGCATGGCTAGTGATAGAGGTTGTAGGCACATGCATTGGACCGATGAGAGCTTCTGCCCCAGCAGACTCATGCTTCTCTGTTGTCTTGTCAAGGATACCAATAGAGTTTAGGGCCTCATACCTAATCCCTAGGGATGGCTGCAGAAGCGCTGGTGCATCACCACCCGCTTCTGCAGGCACATTACCACTCCATAGATTTTTTCGTCGCAACAGCGCCTATCCGCCTCACTCCCTAATTATGAGCTGACCTAACATATACAGCAGAAATCAGCAGTTTGTCTATCGGCATTTCTGCCCTATATTTGTAGTTTCTTTTCACAGCCCCAGTACGCAGAGAACCCTTACCGCATTGGTAATCCGCCATAGGTGGTTGTTGGGAAACTGCAAGGCTGTGTTCCCGTGCGCATGGGATACTTGTGGCTCTGCAAGCAGAAAAAGCCATGAACCTGTCAGCATGCTTAACAGTCGTAACCATAATAGCCGCTTAGCCTCTTCTAACATGAGTCTTTCGGAGAGAAGACCTGGCTTTTGCGTCCCTCTTCTTCAGGTAGATCGAGCATCCTAATTGCAGTAGCCTCGAACGCAAAGAATATATTTTGACAAGGGGAAATACCTGAAACAGCCATGCATTTCATACTCTTTTACACACGCCGACACAGAACTTCAGAGAGCTCTAGGGCATTAAGTAATTAGGATAATCCTAAAATATATGAAGACACACATAAGGATATCCTTGACCCTTACATTTAGGGTAGGATACTCTAGATCCAGACCTCCACCAAGTGGCGTGGAGCAACACCGACCACCGAAAAGGAAGTAAGGCATGAGCGATCGCGTCCTTAGTACTGATACCGCAAAACAAGCAATTAATCAGCTGCAAACCATTATTAACAATGGTTTCAACGACCAGATTAACCAGCTAAACAAGCAGGGTGAAACCCTATCTAACCGAAACAACTGGGACGGCCCGCTAGCCAACCAGTTCCGAGAGGACGTGTGGCCCCAGACGCATAAGGCCCTTATTAAGGCCAAGGATGAACTTGAGAAGCTGCAGGTCAACCTCCAGAAAATTTCTGAAGAAATCTTCCGTGCAGGCGGCGCTTAAGCTACGACGCCTCTGATATCTGTGGGCGGGGAAGGGAGTTATTCCCCTTCCCCGCCCACTGTTTTTATTTTCCGTATACCTCACCGATATATAAGGAAATTAGTCTTATGCAGCCTAATACAAAACCTGTAATATTTGACTTTACATCTGCAGAAACTTTTGTGTCTGCATTAAAAAAATGTAAAGAAAAGATCGAAAATCAAATACCTGAGCGAAACAAAGTTACAGAATATGCAAAAACTGAACTTAAAGGAAAATATGCTCAAATTTTCTCCGATAATGCTGATAACTCTACAGTACTCGCGCAAGAGATTATTAATGCTTTGGAGAATGCTGCAAAAAATATGCAGGAATATATTCAGGCTGCACATGAGGAAGTTCGGATTCGTGCAGAAATCGAAGATTGGGAGGGGCGTGAGGATGCTCGACGTAAGCTCAGGGCTAACAAAACATTAAAAGTTAAAAATGAGGAGTATTATGTTCCTCCTAAATATCGAGACATAAACCCTGATGATCCTACTCCACCCAAGCCTAAGGAAACTACTCCGCCTCACTATGAGCCTTATATTTCAACTTCGGCAAGCAAAGCTTATCAAAAATTCCAGGAAAAAAGTCAATATACCGGAGGTTTTACCCCCACCGCTCTTGGCTATACCCAATGGGGAAATAATTTAAATCATGCTCCGTCTATATATGCTGATTATTCTTATAATCCAAAGGTTATAAGTGGAAATTTCACCCAAGATAAGGTCTCAGGAATTCCAGCTAATCTTTTCACATACTGTGAAAAGATCAAAAATATGGGTCCTGTTATTGAAAATGAGCAGAGTGTTCTAAAAAACACTTATAACACTTTCAAACAAGGGACTAAATGGGGTGAATTTGACGCCGATGCATTAATAGAAGCAGTCTATATGTGGGTGCAGGATACGTATCTGGAAGCAGTACGTGCTGGGAAAGTGGGGGAGGCTTTATGGAAAGCGGGTAGTCAGGGAGATCTCAATGAAGCTAACCCAAATTTGTCTAACCCTTATAGGGTTCATACGGCAGATGGTAGCGTAGTCTTTAGTAATGTTGAAGATATACCTCTAAAAGGAAGTCTTCCCTTCGTGCCCTCAGCTACGATTACTGGTGGTGTTCCCAGCTCGGGGTATTCGAATGATCCGGTGAGTGTTGCAACAGGTAATTTTATCGAGCCTGAACTGGATTTAGCATTTGATAATACTGCTGCCCGTACTCTCAAGCTTAGGCGCATGTATAACAGTGTTGCCGTAGTTCACCAGGGCGAGCTTCCTTCAGGCATTTTCGGCCCAGGCTGGTCATCCACTCTTGACACTAAACTCGTATTTACTTCTGACGAGGCTCAATGGTACACGGATGACGGCCGTATTCTGTCGTTCACCCGCGAAGGAGACGGTTACAGTCGCGCACCAGGTGAGCCCTGGTGGCTCACTAAAACCACTCCGGGTGATTCTCTCTACGATCGAGCCAACAGCATGTGTGTTCAGGCGCACGAGCAAACAGGTGCTGAATTTACCTCCTACACGAACCCGCATTACTGGGCAATTACCAATAATGAACACACCACCCACACCTTCGCTGCCGACGGTACCTGGGTATCAACCACAGTGGGTCATCCATCAAACACTGTGGTGGCTGTGCGTAAAAACTATTCCGCCCAAGGGAGCCGCCCCGAGTCTGCAGCGACTCAGAACTCTCCCATCACCGACTTAGTACACCCCACTACGGGACGTGCTATACATATTGACTACGCCCACCATGACGGAGAAACTGCACGCCCCTCTCAGGCGTACACCTACAACACGGTTGGTGGGCATGCTGGTATGCCTCTAACAATAGCTGAATATGGGTATACCCCCACAGGGCACTTAACTACTGTGTCAACCACAACAGGTACCCGCACTTACACCCACACGCCTGAAGGGCTGATCCATGAAGTGTCCGATGTGAACGGGCATGTTGAGGTTACCAACACCTATGATGATGACGGCCGTGTGGTGCATCAGGTGAGTGAGTATGATTACGATATCTCGTATCAGTACGCTCCTGGCGGCATAACAATTATCTCGGGAGAGAACGCTGGGGTTGCACCCAATGTTTTCTACAGCGATGAAAAAGGGCGTCTTATCGGTGTCACCGCATCCGACGGCAGCCACTACACAATGCGTTATAACTCGCTCAATAACCGTGTGAGTGAAACCCAGCGTGATGGGTCCACAGTTACTCGCTCTTTTGATGAACGTGGTCGTCTGGTGCGTGAGCGTACCCCTGAAGGCGCTGACTACACCTACAGCTGGGACGAGTATGACCGTGTAACTGCGGTGTCGGTTCTAGATGCTCGGGATACGATAAACTTAGGTACCCCGATCACTATCTCCTATGGGTACACGGATAGAGTAACCCGAATCCTTCCATGCTAACTGACGGTACGGGCGCAACCACCTATTACGAATGGGACGGCAACGGTAACCTAGCGAGCAGCACCGACCCAACGGGCGTTACCACTACATTCGGTTACGACATTCATGGTGATCTCATCTCAGTAACTGATGGGGAAGGTAACGTTATTCGCCTTGTGCGTGACGAACAAGGCCGCATAACTCAAACGATTAACCCACTTGGCGAAACTTGTACGTTGCGTTACAACGCTTCTGGCGTGCCCATTAGCTATGAGGACGCGGCAGGTTCGCGGTGGACCTTCACTTATCCGCAAGTGACCGATACGCGCTGTGTCCCCGCTATCGTGCGGGAGAAACAGCAACTACAGAACCGTCAAACCTCTGAGGGTCTGACTCACGGGGTGCTCCCTTCGGCGGTGACAGACCCTTACGGGAAGACCACCACGTTCACCTATAACCGTGCGAATGACATTGTTTCGATAACAGACCCTCTTGGGCGGGTTCTGGAGAATGTGTATGACGTTCGAGGTAATCTGGCGAAGGCCATTAATGAGGCGGGCTCCACTTGGTCGTACACCTACGATGGGCTCTCCCAACTCACAACGGTAACCGACCCGGCTGGAGGTATCACCCGGTACACCTACGATATGAACAGCGAGATTACCTCAGTGACTGACCCAACCGGTGTTGAGGTGAAATACTCTGTGAACCGTAAACACGGTATCGAGGAAACCGTGGATGCGTTCGGGTCTTCATTCCGTCAGGTAGATGTATTGGGACGGGTAGTTTCTGAAGGTTCCACCCGCAAACCTATAGCGCACGGCAGCGGACACGGCATTAAAGCGCAGCTGAAATCAGTAATGACAGAAGAAACTGGCGTGGTTACTTATGATGCTGCTGGTCGCCCGGTTGAGATTCTTGATGCTGCCGGTGATCTGACCTGTTATGAACGTGATGCTGCTGGGCGTGTGCTGCGGGTAATTTCTGCAGCTGGCCGTATCGAGACCTATGAGTATGATGCTGCCGGGCGGGTGATCTCTCACGCTGTTGGCCTGGATACTCCCGGGCGGTACACCGATGAAGCGGGGGTTTCGCGGGTTGTTGAGCCTTCTGCTTGGGCGATAACCCGGCTGGAGTATGATGCCGCCTCGCAGATTATCAGGCGTGTTAACCCTGACGGGTCGGTGGAGAAGATCACCTATGATGTGTGTGGTCGAGTGACCGGTGTGGAAGCCGGTGCGCGTGTGGCATCGTACGAGTACGATTTGTGCGGTCGCTTGGTTGGTGTGCGTGATAGTTCTTTTGGGCAGCGAAGGTTTAAGTACGATGCTGCCGGTCAGATGATTCAGGCAACGGATGGGTTGGGGTTCCGCACGCATTTCTCGTATACCGCAACCGGGCAGGTTTGTCGTGTTGTCGATGCCACTGGCCAGGTGACCGATTATGAGTATGACGCTATGGATCGTTTGGTGCGTGTGATTAAGGCTGCGGGTACGGTTGATGAGTCGGTGCAGGAGTACGCCTATGATGCTGCGGGCCGTCTGGTGCGTGCTCATGATGGTGTACGCGAGTATACGCACGTTTATGATTATGCTGCTGGTGGCCGCCTGTCACACACCAGTGTTGATGGTGTGAAGGCTGCCGAGTTTGGGGTGCAGGATCAGGGCCGTACCGTGTGGGTGCGCGATTACGCCAGCGCTCAGGCCCTTGACGGTAATGCGTCTGAGGACGCGTTTGTGCAGCATCGGTTTGTGTATGATGCACGCGGTTTGCTGGTGGAACGTTCACGTTCGGGCGTGATGACCGATACTGCGGGTGAGCCCTCTGGCGCGGCGGATGTAGATGCCCAGGTTCAGGCGTTGAATACTTTCACGAACACGGGCGCGTACACGCTCACGTTGGGTACGATGCCGATGGTTACCGTACGCGTATGGTGACCCCGTATGGTGAGACTGCGGTTACCTATGATGGTGCTGGCCGAATGGTGCGGGTGAGTGATGTGGGTGCCTGCTATGGTGCCTCTGCGGGTGTGGGTGCGGAGTTATCGTATGATGTGTTGGGTCGGCTCACGCGTGTGCAGGTAGCGGATGTGGTCTCTTCATGGGAGTTTGACGATATCTCTGGTCTGGTGTGTTCGTATACGCGGGAAGAACTGGTGGGGGATGCTAGTGGTTATGGGCGACAGTCTCAGGTGTTAGCACAGACGAATGTTATTCGCGATGAGCAGGCCGTATTGTGGGCTTGGATTCTGCCGACGGGCTGGTGGCGTATACCTATGATGCTGCCGGTCAGCTCACGGGTTCTCGTGCTGGTGATCTGGAGTTTGAGTGGGTGTTTGAGGCCGGGCTCATGCAGACCGAACGTACGTGGCGGCGTACTGATGCTGGTGAGTATGATGGCGTGGGTGAACGTGTACTGTTGAGTGAGCGTTCGTTTGCGTATAACCGCCTGAACCAACTCACTGAAACGGTTCTGGTGGAATATGCTGCGGCGATTGCACCTGAATTCGTGGGACTACAAGATGAAGTAATGAACCGCACTATCACTAGCTATGAGTATAACGCTGCCGGTGAACGCATCCTAGAACGTGTGGCCTCAAATTTGGGGGTGCGGTCAGTACGTGAATACGCCTGGGGTGTTTTTGGTGGGTTGGCCTCAGTGACAGATACAGTCAGCACGGATGCTTTTCACCGTAATTTTTATGGGGTAACAGGGTCTGCTTCTCGTGTACGTCTGGTTTCTGATGTTACCGGTGAATTAGCTCAGGTTACCGGCGCTGAAGGAGCATCAGTACCGCTTGTGTGGGATCCGAACCCGGTTGCAGATATTCCCTCTGTGATAGGTGCCGGTGGCATGCCTGCCCCAGGTTCTGACGGTGGATTCTCACAGGTAGGCACAGCCGGAGGAATGAACCCTTGGGGTACCCCCGAGGCCGCTATGCTGCCTAGCGTGCTGCCGGAGTTTTCTTCACATGCTGGTGCGGGGTTGCCCGCAGGGTTCGTGTTTAATGGGGCCGGGAGCGTATCGGCGGCTGGCCTGGAGGTAATGGGTGCACGCGTGGTGGACCCTGCTTCACGTCGGTTCCTGTCAACAGACCCGCTCCCAGCGGTCACTGGGACAGGGTTTTTCGCGGATACGTATGCGTTTTGTGGGAATAACCCAGTGGGACTAATTGACCCGTGGGGAACGCAAGAAGTATCAAATGAGTTGGCGAATGATACAAGTATCAAAGGATGGGTAAGCCGTAATGCTCGTGAGTTGAAGGAAATATTTTTTATACTGGGCATTGCGATTGCTGTTGGGGCTGCTCCTTTTACTGGTGGCTTAAGTTTATATAGTGCTGCAGTTGGTATGCTTGCGGGTGGTTCAGCGGGAGCTTTTCTGGCTATGTCAAATACGATCGGTACCCGAATGGATAAAAAAGGGTATGTAGACCTTGGAAACCTTAGCGATGAAGGCTTCCGGGGGATGCTGCAGGGGATGGCGCTAGGCGCTAGTGAGACTCTGATATTCGGGTACGGGGGTAAATATACATACGAAGGATATACATATTTTAAGAATACGCGCATGGGGCAGTATGCAATCTCTACAGGTAATTCGCTGAAGACGACGGCGACACAGTCTCGGATATACCAGGCTGCAACACAGACGGTATCTGCGGGATGGCAGGGGGCGAAGCAGATGGCTCAGCGTGAGATCTCTCAGATACCCAAGATGGTGCGTTCTATTCCAGAGTACCCGGTGGTGCAGTACGCGCGCTCGGCAGCGTATGCCGGTGGGGCACGCGCTAAAGGTGCAGTCGAAGCAGGTTGGAACGGGGCGAAGCAGATGGCTGGGCGTGAGGTGTCTCAGGTGTCTAATATGGTGCGTGCTATTCCAGAGTACCCGGTGGTGCAGTACGCGCGCTCGGCAGCGTATGCCGGTGGGGCACGCGCTAAAGGCGCGGTCGAAGCAGGCTGGAACACTACTAAAGAAATGGCGAAGTCCTCGTGGGAAGCTGGGAAGGCTGCCGGTCAGCGGTATACTCCGGTGGTGTGGAACGGGACGAAAAACGCCGGGGTTAATTTCGCCACCGGTGCGGGTACGAATGCTGTGGTCTATGGTGTTGAGGCTGGTCTTGGCTTAGAGCAGTGGGATACTGATAAAGCCAAACAGTATATTCTGAGCGGCGGTACAGGCAATGTGCTTGGCGGGTCGGTAAAGCCAATGGTGGGGTCAGGTATTCAACGGTTTAATAACCGTTCTGTGCGGGGTAATGGTGGCACCCCTCGGTTTACAATCAACCCGGAAGGAAAGCTGCGTACTGGTTTAGAGGCATCTGGTGCGGGCGCGCTTAACCTTGCAAACGCTGAAGCCTGGAACCTGGCCACAGGTAAGGGCGACCTATCGAACGGGGATAAAGCGTATGCCTTATTAGCTGGCGGTTTGGGAAGTCAAGCAGGTAGTTTTGGAGTACCGTTCACCAAAGGTAAAGGCCCCAATGGAGGTCGAATTTCGTTTGACAATACATCCCTAGGATCGCCCTTGAAAGCTCCATCATATATGGACTCATATGGGGCAATGGCTACCGGACATCCTGGCTTTAAAACCAATATCTCTGGATGGAAACAAATTGGTGAGTATGGTACTGCAAACGCTACAGTAATGGCCTTTACAGATCTAGCAAAGTCTTATGTTGTGGATCCTCTTGTGGCATATGCCGTAAATCCTGCGATGGGTTATGTAAAAGAGAATGCACCGTATATAGGAGAAGTACGGCGATGGCCGCAGCCGATGAAGGACATGTATCGACTGTGGGAGCAATATTGGCCGTGGGGCGATTATGTTCCTTCCCCGTCATCTGCTCAAAATGCTGATCCTGTTTCTGGGGCAGGGCCTGTGCAATCACAGCAGCAGGAGTCTGAAATAATAAAGCCTTCTAATCCCCAGGAAGAAGCTGTAGCGAACCAAGCACCTGTGCAGCACCCAAATGGTGGTGTCTCGTGAGCCGTAGAAAAGATCATGCTCTCACTCCGGAGTGTCTCGAAGATCCCAAAACCCCTGCCCGCACCAGCGGTAGTGCTGTCTCCGCAGAAGCCTCTGCCCCTGTCCCGGAACTTGTCCTATACCCCACCAACCCAAGCAGTACCAGCACAACCCCGATCGGCCCGCAACTGCCACAACGGTACGAACCAGCATTAACCCCATCACTCATCTCGGCAATTCTTGCCCAAGGAATCGTCGCGTTTCCTGTGGTATGGCTTTTCCTGGGAACACTCAACCAGCCACCACAACCGCTGGTCTTCTACGTGCTCTTAGTGCTTTTACCCCCAGCAGGGATCACCTGGTGCGCATTCCTGTTTTTAAAACTACGGCAAACTCCGGCGTTTTGGTTGTATTATGCATCGTTTGTACTGGTACCACCATTTTTCTCGCATTTACCGGGCCCGGATCATGGGTTGTACGTGGTAGCGGCTACAAGTATCGGTGCGGGGTATTATTCGGGGAATGTGTTATTAGGGTATTACCATGCGTGGCGTGTGTACCGGATGAGTAATGCTGAGTATGCGAGGCATCTTGCCTGGCTGCGGAGTGAGCGGCAGCGGGAGCAGCAGAACGCGGTGGCTGGGGATGCGTTAGCGTTGGTGTTGTTAATTCTGCTTGGGCTTGCTATTGTTGCGTTTTTGGCGATTAGTACACCGCCTTTTGGGCATCAAGGGGCGTATGATATGACGCCGTTGATTGTTCCAGTGGTTAATGTGACTGCTGGCGGGATTGTGCTTTCGGTGGTGTTTAAACGGATTCTGAAAGTACGGGCGTGGCTGGTTGTAGTAGTGGTGATAGGTTTGGCGGGTGTGCTGGTTGTGGTGGGGTGGCCTGTGGGGTATTTGTTAGTGCCTTCGGGTGTTTTAGGGTTTGGGTTAGGGGATGTGTTAGTGAGTTCGTTGGGTGTGTATGCGCGGGAGCTTCAAGGGTCGGTTCGTCGAAAAACACAACGACGGTAACCCGGGTGGTAGTATCTCATGCCTCAAGATAATGATCATGCTCATAGTCTGGAGCATGTAGAACACCCCAAAACCCCGGCCCGCACCAGCGGTAGTGCTGTCTCCGCAGAAGCCTCTGCCCCTGTCCCGGAACTTGTCCTATACCCCACCAACCCAAGCAGTATCAGTAACGTCCCGATCGGCCCGCAGCTGCCACGGTACGAGCCTTTTACCATAGGCGAATTTCTATGGCGGCTCTGCCTTACAGTAGCGGCAGGACAAACACTGGTCGCGTTTCCTGTGGTATGGCTTTTCCTGGGAACACTCAACCAGCCACCACAACCGCTGGTCTTCTATGTGCTCTTAGTGCTTTTACCCCCGGCAGGGATCACCTGGTGCGCGTTTCTGTTTTTAAAACTACGGCAAACTCCGGCGTTTTGGGTGTATTATGCATCGTTTGTACTGGTACCACCATTTTTCTCGCATTTACCGGGCCCGGATCATGGGTTGTATGTGGTGGCATTAACCGCGATTTTAGCGGGGTATTATTCGGGGGTTGTAGTGGCGGGGTATATTGATATGTGGCGGCAGTCCCGGATGAGTGATGCCGAGTACGTAGTGTATTTAGCGCGCCAGCGGGCTGAAGAGAAACGAGAACAACAGAACGAAACAGCAGCAAACGCGTTAGCGTTGGTGTTTATCATTTTGCTCGGGCTTGCTGTGGCTGTTTTGTTGTCTGGGATTTTTCCGATCTATATCCTAGGAAAATCTTATGATCCGGTATCTGTGATCCTTCCTTCACTATCAGTGGTGGGTGCCTCGGTTGCTCTTTCGGTGTTTGTGAAGCGGGTGATACAAGCGCGTGTGATAGTGGTGGTTAGTTGTGTGGTGGTTGTGGTGGTAGGGGTTGTGTTGGTGGTGGGGTTTCAGGGTGTATGGTGGTTGTTCCGGGGGTTTTAGGGTTTGGGTTAGGGGATGTGTTAGTGAGTTCGTTGGGTGTGTGTATGCGCGGGAGCTTCAAGGGTCGGTTCGTCCAAAAGCACAACGACGGTAACAGCCTTTTATCTGTAACATCAGGCAGTGATTTCGGGTAAAGCAGCGGCAGAGGTAGCTATAGGTTAGCTAACAGCAGCTCTTAGCCCTCTACCGCTTGCCTATAGCCCTTAACATCTTTGAAAGTCTAGGGCTACTCTGTGCCGTCCGGGCTAACCGCTTGTGCAAGCACCGACGACCCTCCCACTACCACGTACCCGCGCCCAGTCGTAAGAGCAACGGGGGAACGGCGCGGCAATGTTATCGAGAAAATATCTCCATCATAGTCAACGTTCGGTTGCAGCAGCACACCCGTACGTGACTTACGTACATCCTTCAGCCAGTGCGAATACATGGTGCGTATCTCGTCGGGTTTACCAGCTGCTACCACATGAACCAAGGGGTAATCACCTTCCACCAAACTCTTAATAGAATTCTTACTATCATCAATACGCTCAGCATCATCAATCAGCAGCAGGAGCGGGGCCGTCGTCATACCCGCATCAGAGATCATAACGTCAATCTGTTCAGGTTTCGTGGCAATCCGATCAAACGGATGGTTCAACAATGGGGAGCGCCTGCCACAAATCACCCACACCTGCGGAGTACCTAAACCGTTCACCCCCTGCGGATGCTGTTCACGTAACCGCACCACTGAATCACCGATCGCCTGCAGCAGGGAAGCTCTTACCCGAACGCGGCGAACCACCAATCAGGGCGTGCTCTCCTTCATACAGTTCCAGCGAAACTGGCTGCAAATTATGCTCAGCAATACCCACAGGAATCACCCAGCGATCATGAGTAATCTCCGGCTGGGCTGCCAACGTCGAAAGCGGCACCAGCGATGGGAGCTGCCCAATCACGTCCGGCTTATCTGCCTCACCCCAACGCTGCTGCACCTGTTTAACAGCAGACTCAGTACCCAAAACGGGGGTCGCCACATGCATTTGTCGAATGGTGGCGCTCTCTACACACCGACCCGGTACTGGGGCAGGGATATCTGTGCCCCTAATCTTATACCCCGAATAATCGTACGGATCGGCCAGGTGAAACAACCACCGCTGCAATGACACATCATCCACCACTGACGGTATACCCTTTATACGACTACTGGTCATCGCAATATGCATTCCCAAGGCAGGCCCATCAGAATAAATACGGTAAAAAGCGCTCAAATAATCGGTGCCCGTGTACTCAGAAAACTCATCCTTAAGCGTGCCAAACCCGTCCACCAGAACTACAATCCTGCGATTGCCAAACGGGTTGGAGCGGCGGCGATCAAGTTCAACCATCAGGTGCCTTAGGAACCTCGTCTGCCGTTCCTTAGCACCCTCGCCCGGGCCCACGTAGGAACTCACATGGGGTAAATTCTGCAATGGCGCTAGAGTACCCGCGCCCATATCAAGGATGAGCATATCAAACTCATCCGGGTGGGAATGCAAACACAAAGTAAGCGCCAGAGAAATGAGAGATGTGCTGGTGCCGCTACCGGGGGCACCCACCATCAGCAGATTACTGCGCTCCATATCCCAGCCCTGTGGAATCTGCCTCTGCTCATGAGGGATATCAGCAAGTGCAAAAAACACAGTAGTGCCCTGAACAGCGCCAATATCCAGGGTATCAGTGTCAGCTGTTCCAGGATCATCATCAGGGTTAGTGAACCCCGCAAGGGGCACGCGCTCCCCCAGAGCATTAGGCCAGACCTTACGGGGCTGCCCTACACCCTGTTCAGTACCAGCCTTGATGATGGCATCAATGAGGTTGTCAAGATCGTTCGCATCGGTTTTCTTCGGCTTCGGGAGAGCCCGTGGTGCTTCAGGGACCCCAAAAATATTGGTGGAACGCAGCTCAATAGGTGCACGTTCAACGACACCGCTGAACCCGGTTACCAGCGCGGTTTGAATGGGGGTGATGTCGGTTTGCCCCAGTTTGATGTAAGCGCGGCCCATCTGAGAGCGCTCAATAGATGCGGCGTCCGGCACCTCAATCACGTTGGAGGAGTCTTCTTTGGACTGCACACGCAGCGCTACACGCAGGTTGGTGTTTGCCAGAATATCGTTGTTCACCACGCCGGCGGGCCGCTGGGTTGCCAGGATCATGTGCACGCCAAGGGTTCGGCCCACAGCGCCAACACTCACAAGTGAGCTGAGCACATCGGGGAAGTCTTTGGCGAGCATGGCGAACTCGTCGATGACCAGGAGCAGGCGCGGCATGGGTTCTGGCGGGTTGGTGGCCAGGTATTCGGTGATGTTGTCTACGCCTTCACCGGCGGCGGCGAAGAGCCGCTGCCGCCTCTCCATTTCGGCTTCGAGACTGATGAGGGCGCGGTTTGCCAGCTGCTCATCAAGGTTGCTAATGGTGCCGATGGTGTGCGGCAGCCGTTCACAGGCTTTGAAGGCCGCACCGCCTTTGAAGTCGATGAGGATGAAGTTCAGACGGGTGGGGTCGTTATGGGTTGCTAGGCCCGCCACGAGGGAGCGCAGGAATTCGCTCTTACCCGAACCCGTGGTACCGCCGACGAGGCCGTGCGGGCCGTCTTTGACGAGGTCGAGGGTGTACACGCCTTGGTCACCGACACCGATTTCGGTACTGAACCCGGTTGCGTTCCGCCATTTTTCAGCAATTTTCTGAGGTGTGGGGGTGCCGACACCAGTGAGTTCAGGCAGGCGCACCAGCGAGGGCAGTCCTGCTCCAGGGATGACAAGCTCAGGATCATCGAACTGAGCGAGCTGGTGTGCAGTGGTGGTCGCGGCTTCTAAGGTAATGCCGCCGATAATGACATCCTCAACGGTACGGCGTTTCTCGGGTTCGGTAAAAGCGGCGGCAGCGTCCTGCTCTACGTTAATCACCACGGTGCAGGAAGCAGGCAGCTGCTCTTCTGAGGTGGCAATTACAATACCCGAGACACGATGGTTGTCCTTTGCGTTATTACTGCCTATAGAAAACGAGGATCCGTTCTTTATATTGCGCCCGTATCCGAGTAATTCACGTGCAGGAGCGTCACGGCCTTCAGTGAGGACTTCGGAGTCAATAAGCAATAGCAGCCCAGGGGAAAGCAACCCGTCAATACCTTGACGCAAGCTTTTGAGCATCGTCATTGATTGCTCCCGGTCATTGGAAATCCAGCGGCCCCCAACAGCGGAGCCGCTTTGCCGAGTGTGCGGCAGCCACGAGGTCCAGGCCCATTCGTCCTCTTTGCCCTTATCAAAGAACACACCAACAGTAGTATCAGCAGGCCCGCAATGGGTGACAGCCTGAATGAGCAGGCTACGAGCGAGTGCCAGCGCGCCCTGTCGTTCCCCCACAATACCAATAACACCGGCATTTGAAATGTCTGCGATCACAGGTGCACCACTAAGGGTGGAGGCGTCTATAAGCTCGGTGACTTCTTTCTCCCGGTCTTGATGCGAACTATTATCAGGGGTTGGGGCCCAGCCAAAGTTACCGTATCCAACATGCAAGCTTAAAAAGTCACGGGACAAGAAACGGCGTTGCCACAGCTCAGTGCTAGGTAGCTGCACACGACGTAGCACACTGGCAGGGTCGGGGGCCTGCTCATGCAGACGGGTACGTTCGTACCCATAACTATTTTTAAGTTCTTGCCGCAGTTTTTCTAAGTCTTTGGCGAAACGTTCTTCCTCTTCGCGGGTATCACGCTTATACCGCCACCGCTGCTCCGCCCACATGGCAATAATCGCGATAGGGCTTAGAAGCGCAAAAAAGCGAACCTAATATCACCCATAACAGCGATCATGGCGACAGCTAAGACGAGGGGGCTAAGCGCGGTTGCATAACTAAATTTTGAGGGCTTTGTGATTTGTTTGCGTTTGGGGAGTTTAATAGGGTCCGCCTCAGGAAGCATCCCGGGGCGTGGCGGACGGTTAAACGGGGCGGTTCGTGCGGGGGTAAGGTTTGGGAGTGTTCCGGGTTTCGGGGCCGGGTGCTCCACCAGTTGTGGCCTCAGCAGGAGTACGGCACCGCCGGTGTAGATGACTGTAAGCTCGTCGGTTTCTACGCCTTCTTTGGGTATTTTTATACCGTTAACAAAGGTTCCGTTAGTGGAACCGGCATCGGAGATTTTAATGCCCTCTTCGGTGCGTTCAATGCGGCAATGTTCCCATGAGGCGCTTTCGGTGGGTAGCACAATGTCTGCCTGCGGTGAGCGGCCCACTATGAGGGGCCTGCCCTTTGGAAGGGGCACTACGTCCCTGCTCTGGTGCCACCAGCAAGAGTGATGTTCCAGCCGCGTACCGGTTGGGCCACGGGTATGGGGCGTTGGCTAATAATACTGCCCTCCAGCAGCGCAACTGACCCCAGCTGTGAGGCGCCCTGTAGGGGCTGGGCATCCAAATACAGGGGGTCATTGGGGGCGATGTGAGGCCCACCGGCGGCAAGAATAAGGTCGCTGAGTGTGGTGTTATCCTGCCAATAGTCCAACTCAAAGGTACGCGTGAACCCGTGCAGGTCAACCAGAATTTTCACCCTGAGATATCCTCTCCGGTAGTTTTATCGGTGTGTTTTATACCGCCCGCTAACTAGCTGGGGTAGTTGATCTCACTACCCAATTATCCATCTAATTCCGTTTATCACATCTCAACTGGCTTAAAACAATTGTGAGTAGTCGTAAGATAGGATAAGTTACTTTGCTTATCACCGAGACGAAAGGCCCGCCAAAGCGTGTGCCTTTACCAGGAGTATAACTATGAAAGCTCACCAGGTGCCTATTTACGCTCCGGTCAGCCATACGCTCAAGAAACGCCGCGCATCTAGATTGCTCAAGGCACCTCTGGCGGCGGGGGTAGCGTTAATGCTGCTGCTCGCAGGGTGTTCCTCCGACTCTCCTTCGGCTGATGATAGCCCCACAGAGACCCGCAGAAGCGAACAGCAGGTAAGTGACCCCACAAATATCCTGCAGAATGTGAACGTTAATGTTGACCACACCGGGTCGGTTAAAGCAATCAATAGCACCAATATTTATGTGAATGAGCACACCCATCAAAGCTCCACTAAAGACGTGAAGTATAAGGTGAGCGATGTGGTGAACGATGTGCCCGTGCGTGTGTCGGTGCAGTACCAGAGCAATAAAGGCAACGGCACGGACTTGAATGAGCTTAAGGGGTATTCCGGGCCGCTAACCATTAAAATTTCGGTTGAAAACCTGAGTGTTAAACCGCAGGAAATTACCTACGATGCTGGCGGGAGCAGCCATAAGAAAAAAGCTCTTGTGGGTGTGCCGCTGACTGTTGCCGCTTCCACAGTGCTGGAAAATTCAACCCCCAATCAGGTGGTTGCCGGCAGCAGCCTTGACGCTAAGGACCCTAACGCCACTAACGGTGTGATTAGTTCCAACTCGGACGGCAAGGCGGTGGTGCAGTGGGGTACTATCATCACTCCGCCCACCACTGAGGCGAACGCGTCCCTGGTGCTAAAGATGGATGCGAAGGACTTTAAGGTTCCTAACTTCGATATCGCGGTGCAGCCGGGGTTTGCTGACTCTTTGTCCAGTGAAAACGTGCTCACTAACGGGTTCAATAAGAACGACCAGAACCAGATGGCGTTGCTGCAGCGCACCATGAAGGTTGTTTCGGATGTGAACGGCACCCTGCTCTCGGCTAGTGACCAGATTAATGAGCTGCGCAAAAACCTGGATTCCACTGCTGGTTCTTTGGGTAATGGCACCGCCGAAAACCTTAAAGGCAGTAACGAGAAGCTCACCAAACGCATGGAGGAGCTCAGCAATCAGATCCGTGATCTGAAAACTGATCTTTCCAAAACCGCTCAGACCAATAATTCTCAGCTGATAACCCAGCTGGAGCGCACCGTGGGCTCCCTCGACTCGGCACTGGGGGACACCTCCGTGCACCCTTCCGTGAAGGTTAACGCCAGCGGCAACTCCTGCACGGTGGATCGGTCCACCCCCCATGGCGGCAGCTCTGTCTATTCCAATCTGGTGCAGCTTGCGGATGTGCTTGGCAGTTACGCCCAAGCCAACGCAGGATGCCAGCGGGAACTGTCGGGGACCCTTTCGCAGATTATTGGTCCGAAAGACCCCGGCCCCGAACAGTGCCGTGATCACGGTGGGGATTCGGTGACCTGTGCCCTGTACGGCACCTCAGCCTCTGTGCAGGCTAATCTGATTGGTCTGACCGTGGCCAGCGATTCGCTGCTTAACGATATGCGACCGGATTACCTTAAGGGCGCCAATAAGAACTACAGCGACTTGCAGGCGTCTATTCAGCAGCTTTCTGACTATCTGAACTCGCAAAATTCAGGTAGCGCAGACACCGCGAAAGTTCAAGAAACCATTAAGAATATCCGCGGCAACGTGAACTCGCTCAAGGAGTCCTCTAACAGCCTGCAGGAAGGTATCGGGCGCATCTATAAGACTTCTAGGAGGCTCAGGCAGAGCTTACCGGTGAAGGGTCTGCCCAGGAGCAGAATCAGAAGCTCGCAGATCAGTTGTGTGAGCTCTCTACCGAACGTGGCGGGCATTTGAGCCCCGATGAGGTGGCGCGGTTACGTTCCTACCTCACGGCTACCCCCTGCGGTGCAGGTGGTGGGCAGCAGCCGCAACCTGCGCCCGAACCTAATACCCCCAACGATCAGCCTTCGGCTGAGCCTTCAGCGGTACCGAGCACAAGTGCTGAGCCTTCAGCATCCGCAAGTACAAGTGCCAGCGCGAGCCCTTCGGAGGGGGCATCCGGTGAGGCTACCACCCCCGCAGCGGTAGTGGAGAACGCCAGTGAGGTGAAGCCGCACCACGGTAAGCCCATGGATCAGCGTATCGTTGAGCAGCAGGGCCGGTGGAGGAGCGTCTCTGCTGAAACCGACCCGAACGCGGAGAAGGGCCTGGCCGCGAGACGCTAAGCGGGTTAACGACTCGGGTGAATGATCTTGACGGGCAGCTCAAAGCCCTAGAGGATGAAGCGAACAAGCTCGGCGACACCAACCGTGACCGTAACGGTGAGCAGGAGAAGAACATCAGCGCCCTCAAGCAGAAGGTGGATGCTCTCACCCGCAAGAGCGACGATTTGGGGCAGAACCTCAAAGATCTGGCGGAGCAGCACAATAAAATCTCGGAGACCGTTAAGGCAGCCTTCAAAGACTCCTCTGATAAGACCGCGCAGCAGGTGAACGACCTCATTGGCAAGCAGATCCGTGTGATCTCGGATCGTGGGCAGAGCGGCAACCGTGCTGTTGAGGATGCGTTCTCACGCTCCATTAACCAGCTGGTAGAGACCTCCGACAATATTGTGGTTGGTGCCGGCAATTCGGTTGAGAACCAGCGTAAAGACCTGTCGGAGCGTACCAATAATGTGCGGGCCGCCCTCGACGGGGCCACCCAGCAGTCGCTGGGGCTGCTCGATCAGCGCACCTCTGCAGCGACCCGAGACTTGGAAGGCTCCTCCGCTTTGCTGTACAGCGATTTGAATAAGATCATGCTCGACCTTGGCGACAGTAAAGTTGAAGGCGCTGGCCTGCTTGGCTCGCTCAAATCGAATTCTGCGAAGGCGGGCTCGGCCGACTATCAGCTGGCTTTAGCCTCCCAGAACGCGCAGGGGTACACGAGCATCCGTTCTGAAGATATTGCTAACATTCAGCTGCGTCAGGCGCAGTTCAAGGAGTCGCTCAAGTCCCTGGAGAAGATGAAACCGTTCCACCTTTCGGATGCTGGTAACGCCGAAGTTCGGGTGCTGTACACCTTCCGCGTGGGAGAAGCGCAGAATGGCTAACCCCGAAGGGCAGCAGACGCCTCGGCGGTCACGCGTGAAAATCGTGTTGACCGTCGGGGCTGTTATTGCGGGGGTGCTGGCGCTGGTTGTGGCCACCAGCATGTGGCTCACCTCGGGCCGCAGCCCCTTGCCGACCTTTAAAAACGAGTCCCCAAAACCCGGTGCGGCCGCCGCTCCCAGTGTGCCGTTAGATATTAAACTTCCCACGCTTGGTAAGTCTATTAAGCTCGGGGTGATTGTCACCTACGGTGAGGAGACTGAAGGCTCGGAGTGGCTGCAGCCCGCTCAGGGTGCGGCGGTGGCCGCGTACCGTCTGCACATGGGTAATGCGCCTGTAGAGCTGGTGACCCTCAACGATAGGGGCACTGAGACGGGCGCCCGGCAAGCCGTGGAGCAGATGAAGGCCGAAGGGGTTGAGGGCATCGTCATGGCCTCTTCCGGAAGCCACGTGCAAGGCGCTGTGACAGCGGCGAAAGAGTACCATATCCCCATGATTGAGGTGTACGACAACGTTGGAACCGGCGATGGGGTGTGGTCGTTTGCACCCAACGCTGAGGCGTCGCTCGTGGCCCTGCAGTCCGGGGTGGAAGACCCGAATAAGGTTGTAGCGGTTGAGGCCCAAGGGTACAGCACCGGTATTCTGGCAGCCCACACTCTCACATATAAGCCTGGGGACGACCCGGCTGTGCTGGCCCGTTCTGTGGCAGAAAAAACTGCGGAGCTTGGCCCCGGGACGACGGTGACAGTTGCCGCGCCCGCCGCTATGCAGGCTAGCCTTGTGAAGGCGCTTCAAGAGGCCGCCGTCAAAACCACCATACTGCTCTCGCCCCAGGCGATAAGCCCGGTCTTTAGCACAGAGCTGGTGAAACAGGGTGGGGCCATCTCCTCATCGCTGGCCACTAGCGGAGTGGATACTTCCGACTCGGTGGCGCTACAGTCCACAGATGAAGGGCGGAGCATGTCTGCCTTTTTGAAAGCGGTGGGGATTATGAGCGCAGACTCCAATGTGCAGACCCTCAGCGGCGACCAGGAATTCAGTACCGTGGCTGCTTATGCGGATTCCCGCTCCCATGATGCCGTGGTGGCCCTTGCCTACGCCTCAGCACTGAACCTTGATATGAATAACGAGTCGGTGCTTAAGACTCTTGCAACGGTGAAGATGCGCTCCGGCGAGGGGCTTGCGGGTCCGGCGCTAGACTTTACGCGGCCCAATGCGGTAACCGCCCAGCCCGCGCTTCTGCACGCCTCCGAACAGTCACTGGGGCTGCGTCCGCAAACGGCGGGTTCTGCAGCTGATGCTTCTATCACCTGGTTCGCAGGCTAGCCATACACAATAACGCATAGTTATAAAATATGCTGTGAGGTCGCCACCCTGCCATACAGCAGCCCTGCGGATGAGAGGGAAGCCATTTCAACCCCCAGTCGCCGCGGTATACATACCGCGACGACTGGGGTTTTCCTATGCCCCAATAATGAGGGCTGCCGGTGCACCCGATCTTAGGGTGCGCCATATTCGGGGCTTGGGGCGTACCTGGCCGGGGTGCTAACGAGCAGTGATACTGAACTGGTTACTCCGAATATCCGTATAATTACCCACCGTCGCAGTGATAGTACACTGCGGAGCAATCGATAGGGTCGTCACAGTCTTACCATCCGCGGAGACCGAAATATGCCCCGCACAGCTATCCGTGAAACGCACCGCCGACTGATCCGGGGCCACCGCCTGCACCACCTGTGACGGGTCCCCCGTTGCTGGCGAACGCAGGATGGGGTGCACATCGTCCTGCCCGCTGGGCCACACCGGCACCACCGTAATCGGCAGGGCACTCTGATTAACCACCTTATCCGGCACCTTCACCGCAATCGCCTGCAACCGCTGCAGCGGGTACGAGGTGGACTGCACCTCGCGGTCGGTAATGGCCTCCTGGGTTTTACGCTCAATCTCAGAAACCCACTTCTGCAAGTCCTTCTGATCCGAAATTGAGACCTTCACTGTGGCAGTCATCGACACCGTCGAGTTTGCGGGGATCTCCACCTCCGGCAAAGACCACGAACATTTCTTATCAATACCGGTGATTGTGGCGTGGTTCTTCTGCGCTTTCTGGCCTTTAGAGGGGCTCCACGTCGTCTCGGGGCAGGTGCCGCCCTCGGCAGTGCCGGGGATAACCTGCAGAATATCGCCTTTCAGCGCGGACTTCTGCGACGAGAACTTAAACGTAAGAGAAGCACTCTGCGAGGATGAATCGTATTCCGCTGAAACCTGTGTGCCCAGCCCCGAGGGCAACGGTTTAGAATCGTTGCCCTGCGCAGACCACTTCTCGTGGGTGGTTTCGGTCTTCTTCGAGACCACAGGGTTCCAAATCACCACCCCGATCACAACTACAATCAGCAGCACGCTCAGGATTGACCCCCACACGATCGGGCGGCGCAGCTGCCGCGTAAAGCCGCCCGTTGGCTCTTCCTCTTCTTCCTCCTGTGCCTGCTGCTCAGGTTCGGGGCTCACACGCACCGGACGCAGCACCGTCTGGGATGATGCCTCCCCCAAGTGGGGCAAAGGCTCAACCGGCATCTGGGTGCCCATCACGGTGTCTTGGGAGGCAGCTGAAACCCCGCACAACCGTCGCCATCCGCTCCCCGGGCCCGGTGCCCGGCGGGGTGTGCTGGGGGCTGCTGGGAGATTCACCGGCAGCATTGGCGGGGCCGGGGCATACCGGGCTGCTAGGGCCGCAGCGACGCGGCAGCCTGTGCGGCGGTGGGGCGCGCATCTGGGGAGGTGGCGAGCATCGCCTCAGGAGGCAGTGCGCAGGTCGTTTGGGATGCTCTCGTGCACACCGGTGGGGTTGCCGCTGTTCGGTGTGGGCGGGTAGGGCAATCAGAAGCTCATGGAGCATCACCCCACCGAGTACACGTCAGCGGATTCTGTGGCGGTGCCATAGTGTTTACGCTCGGGCGACATGTCACATGGGCGTGCCGTAGCTGCCGCGCCCGGTGGTACTGGATGCGGGGCCGTCACCGGTGAGCTCGGCGATACCGAAGTCAGCTACCCGCACCTGCTCAGGAAACGTCTCGGTGGGGTTACCGGAAAGCAGCACGTTATCAGGTTTAATGTCCAGGTGCAGCACCTTTTTACGGTGCGCCTGTTCAAGGGCCAGCAGCACACGCTCCATCATTGCCAAAGCCGTGCCGGGGGCAATCGTGCCCAGGGTGCGGAGCATATCGCGCAGAGTACCGCCGTGCTGGTACTCCATAATAATCGCCAGGTTACCGCCCTCAACGATCATGTCCACTACCGGCACGATACTCGAATGCTGAAGCTGCATGAGCACGGTGCGTTCCCGGACAAAACGCTCCAGGAATTCGGGGCTGTCCGCGTACTCAGGTTTAAGCAGCTTCGCAGCGAATAACGCAGACGTATCGGAACGGGTGGCCGTCCACACGGTACCGACCGCGCCCTCCCCCACGGGCTCCACCAGCCGGTAGGACGAACCCAGCGGCGCGCCCTGATACGCTGCCTGCATTGTGCCTCCTCACCCCGTACTGCCGGTGTTTTTGTGATTACCGTGTAACTGCCGTCTTTAAGTGTACCTAGGATGCCAGGAAAGTATGGCTGCAGTTATGAGGAGACTCACC
>BNJS01004416.1_pt1 | contig 31344 bp, 37 predicted proteins | sample 8540461 | NCBI WGS metagenome assembly BNJS01 (sample SAMD00202454, study PRJDB9452) | human saliva metagenome | isolation source: human saliva | place: Japan | reverse complement strand
ACTATAATGGAACTCGCTACACTTATAATGTCACTCGAACTGAAGTTGTGATGCCGAATCAAGTTAATCGAGTTCAGATCGGCACAGATAAGCCGATGCTTACTTTAATCACTTGCGTTCCTCTTGGAACAGCAGAAAAAGCGCCTTCTCGTTTTTTTGCCGAACAGATTTCACCAGATCCAGCAAAAGCTGAAACCCCCTCAAAAGAAGAAACTCCAAGCAAAGATGCAGTTCTTCCACGAAATTCACTAACATTTTTTGAAAGACTTTTTAGTTGGAGGTGGGACTAAATTAAGTTAACCAAAAATAACAGAAGCACGCTAAATACACAGCTGATTTCTTCTTGTCGAACACAAAGGTATCGTGGACCACGCGACCATTTACATAGTAGCCACTTCCAGATTCTTTTGGATTCACCTTGTTTGTAGTCTTCAAGGAATTTAGGAGCTGCTGCTGCCATTTCGTGAGTCAAGATGAGATCAACCTTTTCTGGCAAATAGCTATCTGACACTTCGATAATTAAAAAAATTCTCAAACAAGTCTTTAAAAAGAATTATATATTATTCATGAAGATAGTGTATCATTTTTACTTAACTCTAAAACTTTTTTTATAGTATAAATCTAATTCCTCCCTCTCATAAATTCCTTCTTATGGATTGTATTTTTGAGGTATAAAAATACTACCATCTAATATATTCCGTTATTCCTTAAATAATATCTTTGTTTTTGTTTTTTTATTAACTACACCTACTCTTTTAATATTGCATCCGGTAATAATAATTCTAGACTATTTAATATCTCTACATTGAGGGTTTAAAAATCTATTCGTCAGTTTTTCTTAATTCTTTTACTATTTAAACCATTTTCGAAATCTTAGATTGATTTGATATAATTACCGAATTTTTTTAAAGTGTTAGTTTAATAATAGAGTTTTTCTTATCTCTATGAAGCCTACCGAACAGATACACCTCAATTGAAATAATAAAAAGAGCCGACGCTACTGCTTATATGTCAGCTCTTTTATATTTTCCAAGAAAAGGAAATTATGAAAAAAACACGAGTTAGTCTGAAACAACTCGTGTCCTTAATTTGGCTGGGATGGAGGGATTCGAACCCCCGAATGGCGGGACCAGAACCCGCTGCCTTACCACTTGGCGACATCCCAATACTCTTTTTAATTATATCATCTTACCTTTCAAGGGTTTTTCGAAAGCTTTTTATTGACAAAACTTACTTTTTCTGATATAATTAAGGTATTCAAGCTTTTGCTTAGAACTTTTCAGGAGGATTAAAAATGAATCAAGATTTATTCTTACAGGAAGCGATACTTCAGGCAATAAAAACCGGAGCACCAATCAGACTCGAAGCTAATGGAAATAAAGCAATTTATCTTTCACCAAATGCAGCTTATGATTTGGATAAAGAAATTGTTGAAATTCACGGCTCAGCAAAAAATTGTTTTTCTTGGAGGCGTTGCAACAAAAAGATTCATAACACGACGAGAAATTAAAAAAATTATTGTGTGGGTTGATGAAAAATTTCAAAGTTGTAAAAAAATGATGAATGACAAAGAAATTCCGCATCGGATTGAAGAAGGTCTTTCAACCCCAGAAGAATTTTTACAGCGATAAAAATTAGTAAAAAACCTTTTGGAAGAGATTTCTTAAAAGATAAACTCGAGATTCCCCGTTTTTTTGAAGAATAAAAATTTCTCTAAACCTTAAAGTCGCAAAAACGCGGCTTTTTATTTTAAAAGAGAGAGTATAATAGCGAAAAATCCAATTATTATTAATATTATTATTGTAGCTATACCACCATACATTATTAGATTATGCATAAAACTCTTAATTTTTAGCCCTTCTATCGCCCAATATACCCCAAAAGATACTCCGAAGAATCTTAAATAAACCATAAAAAAATCAGCCCTGTATAAACAGTATATGTTCCACCACCCCTAGAATATGCAGAACTATATGCAGCTAAAGACAACCCACCACCAACAACAAACATTATGAGTCCTTTTTATAAAGTCACTTCCTGGATTGTAGCCTGACTCTTTATTAGCATTAATGCTATGCACATAATTTATCCCTTGTTCAAATTCAACACAACTATAAAACTTAGACAACTCTCGATGAAAAGTTTCTTTATTAGATCCACTGAGGCCATTTATAAGATTTTCATATGCTTCTTGAATTTTTTTAAAAAAATCATGCATATTTCCACCCATATCGGGATGATGAATTTTTGATTTTTGGCGATATACTTTCTTAATTTCTTCATCTGTAGCATCAGGGTTCACACCTAAAAATCTCAGAATATTCATTTGCTTTTAACGGTTTTTAGTGTTTTTATAAATGGCCAAAAATACACCATATTTAACTTTTTGCGCCTGATTTGTATTGAAAAGCCCAAACTCCATTTTCATCTTCGCCAGCATCTGCCTGATAATTATTATTATCTAGTATGCGATGAACAAAATTTACAGCATTTTCTCGGCTTGAGAACCTTCGAGTTTCCTGCCATTCACCATCAACGCATTTAGTTAAATGAAATTCAACATCTTTTTTTATTAAGACTTAAAAAATATCTACAGTGCAAATTTCAACGTTATCTACAGTTAGAGTATAACTATTATAACCATGAAACCATCTAGTAATATTTCCTGGATCACGAATACTTTCTTTTATTTTTACGAACAGCCTTTTTGATTCTTCTAAACTATTATATGCGTTAGCATAAAGCTGAGTCGTCGTCTGCTGATTTCATTCTAACTATATAAATCATAAAATAATCTCCCTAATAATATCCCAACCATAATATCAAAAATAATTCAAGCCTAAAAACCATTTCTGCTCAAGCTTGCATTTTGAAAAAAACTTATTATAAAATCTTATTAATAAGCTTCTCGGTTCGCCGAAATTTGTAGCTTATGGAGGCTCATATGAGTAGCATTTTTGTGAAAGTGGTCGATAAAACCGTAAGTGACAAACAACTTTCGGTTGAACTCACCAAAATTCAACCCGTTAAGATTGAGGGTAAATCTGCGGAGCAAATCGTGAAAAAAATCTCGAAACGCTCCTTAATAGAAAAGATTCCCTTAAAATAACGGCTGGCGGTAGAATTTTTAGTAACGAAATGGTGTTGATGGAAGAAATTTTTCGATGCTTTCGAAACGCAAAACATCAACGATATGGCATATTACTATCAAATTCAGAACTCATCAGAGCAAAAAGATTTCGAAATTTTTTGCCGCAGCGGCGAAAGCACAGAAGTCAAAAACTCTGATCACCTTAACCTTTGCGAATTCTCGCGAGGTTTTCTTTTACTATTGATTTTTATTAGAAAAAGTTGTATAATATTAAAGCGCTCGTTTGAGTAGCACATTAGAAAGAAGGGCTTTTTATTGCTTTTTTTTATAATTTTGTTTTTTGTACTTCTGCTGGCGATGAACTTCTTTATGAAGGCGACAGCGACAAACTTATGCGAGATTTGAAATTCGCAATCGATGGACCAAACCGTACAGGAACGGTTTTGGTTGAGGATGAAAAATTGCCAATTCGAAAAAGAAGTTTTTCGAAGAATTATCACAAATTCGAAAAATCTTTCGGCAAGAAAAAAATTACCGGTTTTGATATTTTCGATAGTTTTCAGTATTCGAAAAAGCGAAAATTTAGTGTCGAATTTCTTGAAGAAAATACAATTGAAGTAATTCGCATCAAAGAGGAGTAAAAGCTCAACTTTCAAAAGAATAAACCCTCAGATTGAGGGTTTTTAATTTTACACTATTCGATAAGGTCGAGACAATAGACACCGCCAGTTTCGAGCCGAATTCTAATGATTTCACCAGTTCCAGATTTATTTCGTTCCTCTATTCTAGGCGATTCATAATCACAAGCCATACGGTCGTTGAAAGTTATAGCACCAGTTCCAGGTTCATCTCCTCGTACAAAAATTCCATAACCCCGCCTGTAGGAAGTAATCTTCACCAGAGGGATCCCTGAAAATATCGCCATCTTTTCGAAGATATTCGTTTAAAAAGTTCTCCCAGTTTGGGAGTTTTGCCATAAATTCTCCATTATAGACACTTCCGAGCCTTCTCCCCTTATTATTCGCTCGATACTGCTGATAAGCTGCCTTTAACCGCGCCATATCATTCTTTTCGCTGCGTATCCCTTTGTGATCGTTGGAGTGCTGGTAAAGCTAAAAATACCATTAAAAAGATTAGTCCAGCGATTGCTAATACTAATACTACTTCAATAATTGTAAATCCTTGATAATGTTTATGCTTTTTCATATTTTTTTATTATACCCCCTGAATATTTTGTCAAGGTAAAAATAAACACCCTTTTTGTAGAGTGTTTATTTATTAATGGTTAAAGCTTCTTCTGTAGATTCAACTTTTTTTCTGCGCCCTGCGCTATGCCGCAATCTTTCGAAACAGCGTTTTTAAGCGGTCATAAGTTACTGATCCAGCGCTTGGGTTTCCAATTCCAAAAAGTATTTTTTTAATTTTAGTTAAAACTGCTCCTTTTATAACAGCTTCGATAATTTGGCCTTTAATTTCAGCCAATTTTGCCTTTGTTGTGGCATTGTCGGAATAGATATTATGTGCATCTACTGCCATAAGATCCCTTTCTTTTCTTATTTCTATGAAATTTTGCTATATGGGCAACGCCTCAATTGAAATAACAAAAGAAAAACTACTGCAAGGTAGCCATTGCAGTAGTATAATTAGCAATTTCTGGTGCGGGTTAGGAGACTCTAACTCTGGCCTCTTCCATGGCAAGGAAGCGCTCTAACAACTGAGCTAAACCCGCGTATGTTATTATTTTATCAAAAAAATACTAACTGAGTCAAGAGCTTTTCTTAAATTTTCTTCAAAAATCAATAATCCAGTTTTTTTATATTTTGAAAGTTTCTCCTTATAGATAAATTCGTTCTGATGATGCGCCTCGCTCCATTCACCTGGTCCAAAAACGACAACTTGAGCATTTTTTTCAAACCATTCACAAATTCACCCTGATCTGTCGCCCCGGGACTAACTACAACCATATCTTTTCGAAAGAACTGAAATATTCAAAAATATTTTCAACAATTTTTGAACTTTCAGACACAAAACTCGAAGGCACTGGCTCGCTATGATATTCCCAAGAAAAAAATTATACTCACTCGCCAAATGGTCAAATTCTTTTTTTAAAAATTAAGATCAAGCTCTGGTGTCGTTCGAACATCCAAGATTAATTCAGCAGACGGCGCCGTTTTTATTTGGACTTTTATTATCACCAGATTTCAAAGCAGTTGGAACCAAACTTGGACACCCCAAAAATCGTTCGAATATTTTAACCCCCAGTCGGTAAAAATTCTATCAATATTATTCACAAAAATTCAAACTTCTCGAAAGAGCCGACTTTTACAAAACTATCCTGCTGTGAAGCATGACCGCTTTCGCCAGCAAACCTCAAACGCACGAAACGATTTCCGCGATGACCGATCTCAATATTTTCACAATTTGTCGGTTCCGCAATAATTCCTAATATTTCTTCATATTCAAAAATCGGCATGAGAATTTAGCCATTTTACAAAAATTTCGACTACCACGCCCATCAACTTCCTCATTCGAAACTGCCACAATCCAAAGATCAAAAATCACTTTCAAAAAGTATCACCTCTCACAAATTCCAACCCAGCAACAATTTGCGCACCAATTCCGCCTTTCATATCGCTCGCTCCCCAAAACCGATGATTTTATCATCTGTTTCAATAGCTCGCCAAGGTGAATCTTTCCAACTCTTTAAATCCCCAGCTGAAACTGTGTCGATATGACCCGTTAAAATTACCGCGCGCCGAGTTTTCGAAATACTTTTCGATTTTCGAACCCGAAATAGCCCTGCAGTAAAATCCTCATTTTGCCAAACTTCTGCCGAATTCTCACGCAAAAAAATCTGCCAAAAAAATTTCAAAATTTCCAACTCATTTCCCTGAAACACTTTCAATCTCAATTAATCTTTTTCGTTAATTCAATTTCGTTCATTCCACCTCTATAAAATCTCAATTTTTTTATCGCTCAATTTAGCTTCAATTGTTTCAACTTTCTTAATTTTTACAAACTTCACCTTCAACCTGAATTGTAATGTTTTTGCGGTTTTTGAAAAAAATAATTTTTTTGCAGATTTTGCACGTTTTAACGGAATTTTACCAAAAGCGCCTTTTAATCAAAAAAATGGTGAATTTCGAAAAAGTCTCGCCGAATCCAGAACACCAAAACCAAAAATTTTTCGCTATCTTTCTTATTAATTGAACTTCGCATAATTCGCGCCATTCGCGGCCCATTCATAAAAACTACATCTGTAATCCTATTATGTTTTTTGAAAATTCTTTTTATCTGTGCTAATTTCAGAAATCTTCAAAATATGTTTTTCGACAATTTTTAAAAATAAAAATCTTGTTGCAGCCAAAAAGCGAAAAAGATTAAACGAATATTTCTATTATGCACCTTTTTCAAAACTTTTTCGGATTCGCCGCCCTTCAAAAATCTCAGCCATTTCCGCAGTTAAACCAATTGTCGCATAAAGTGGCGCGTATCGAAAAAACTTACCATTGATTTTCAGCTCAATTGGACGAATTTCCGCTTGAACTTTTAGCGTTTCGAAAGCCTCAATCGCTGCTTTTCCGCTATTTTTTTCGAAAAACTGTGCGCATAATCATTAAAATTTCCAAAGCCCGTAAATTTAATTTTTAGCTTTTTTTCGTCCAGATATAGCCGCAGCATTCGCCGCAATATGAGCTGTTCCATCTCCGCCTGCAACCAAAAATAATATCACCATTTTTAAGGCCCCTTGCTAACTCTTCTGCATTCTCCATTGGTGAAGTTGGCTGAATTTCAAAAGTTTTAAAACTGCCTTTTTTTGAAATGGGCTTTATCCAAAAAGGTAAAATCTTTTCTCGAATCAACTCAAAACCACTCGATCGAGGATTAATAACAAGAATAAGATTTTTCATATTAATATTTATTTTTACCATAACTTCATTTTTTTGGCAAATTTCAAACCTACTTTTTCTTTAATTCAAGCGTGCGAGGAGCGACAAAATTAATTAAGGTTATCGCCATCAAAAACCGCAAAACCACACATTATAGAAGGGATTCCCTCAATAGTTGCAGGGTTCAAAATATTCACAACCGTTGTTGGTAAAATAAATGCAATATATCCGCACATCAACCATTTTAAGGCCGAGATTTTTCGTAAATTTTCCTGATTTAATATTCCGTTAAGTTTTTCGAACGAGACAAAAATTGTGCGCAGAATTCCGCGATGATTTTTCTTTTCAACATCTTCGAAATACAATTCCAGCATAAAAAAACACAGCAATAAAAAGCCAGCCATAATAATACAGCGTATACAAAAATGTTGCAATTCCATTTGGAGTATTGAAGACCGAATAATTCGCTCGACAAGTATTTTTCGCCCGCAAAAAAACACTTCCACTCACAAACACGAAATATGTCGAAAAACCACACAAGTTACATATGCCAATTTAACTAAAATACCGGATTTTTTACCAGAAATTTCGTGTACTAAATGAAGACCAAGCGGCGGCAAAAAGTGTTATTGCTAAATAACCAAATCGAGCCCAATCAACACCAGAGAAAATGCTCTGTTCCACACACTATAAATTCCGCAGCTTGAAAAACCCGCCAAACTAATTAAAAAGCAAAATGATTAAAGTTCGAATTTTGCTTGATTTATATTTAAAAAATTGCAAAAAGCTGCCGAAACACTTTCAAAAAAATAAAAAGTAATCAGCATCACAGTTGGTGAAAAACAATAAAGTCGAGATGATTTTTTTATTCATAATACTTACGATTTTACCAATATTTTCATAAAAATACAAGAAAAAAACGCCCAGTTACGGGCATTTCTAAGGAGCGTTATTAATATTCACCCATAGATTCAATATAACTATTATCAAAAAGATTATCATACCGGCCACTCACAGAAATATAGTGACCATCGATCGAAGTCCAGCCAGAAAAATCTACAATATCCATCAAACTTCTCTATAAAATTCGGGACAATATTAATTGACTGAAGATTTTCTAATTGAATCTGGACGAAGAAATACTCACCGCTGCTCGGCTTTCCTTTGCTCGTCCTGTGCATATTATTATCAGCCTTCCGACAAAAATGAATCGTAATTTTCACCACCAATAATCTTCTTCATATCTGAATCTGCCATTTTCGACACCTCCTAAAAAGAACTATAATATCTATATTCTACCATATAATTCTTATTTTTTTCAAGATTTCGAAAAGTGTAATTTTTAATTTTCAGTTGTCATATTTAGACGATTTATCGAAAATCCGCCAAATTCATTTTTAATAAAACTGTAAATGTATTTATTATCACTCGAAAGTGTGAAAGGAAAACCAAAAATTCCACTCGATAGGATATGCTTATTTATTCCATCAAAATCATAAATTGCAAGCTTTTCACCTTCAAAATCACCAAGCACAAAATCATCGAGCCAGTTAATCTCCCCATCACTCGAAGCCAAAAAATCGTAGTTGTTCCGAGTTTCAATATCATAAGAATAGATATTCTTACCACTTTTTCGCAACCAAAATTCGTGATTCGCCGTTAGCTTTTAACTGATCTGGTGAAAAATTTTTAAATCCAATATTTTTTTGAAAGTCGCATCTTCTCTGTCCAGCTAGCAGATTTATAAATGTTAATTTTTGAACCCTCTCCAATATAAACATAACTCTCGCGATAATATCGTCCAATCGCAATTTTTGGCTGCGTTTTTAAATTTTTCTCAATTTCAATATTTTTGTCACCTTTTTAGAATTCCAACTAAAAAAATTCCCATTCACTATTTTCTTTTGAATATAAGCAATATTCTCTTTGTCGTAAAGCTCAAAATCAACAATATCGCTCAAAATTGCCGCCGATATTGTATTGTTTGAAAAGATTAATTTCTCATAAAATCCGTTCCAGAAATTCCGACAAGTTTTGTCAAATCATCATTTGAGGGTGTAATTTTAGAAAAGTCAATGTGGAATTTTTGCATTAAATTTAAAAGATTCAGATGGACTTTCAAAGTTTAAAAACCAACCATTCAGTTTTATCGCCATTTTTAAAACTTACAAATGCTTTTTGTTATCGTTTTGAAATTTTTGAAATCTTGAGATTTTCAGCAATTTTATAAAAATTACTTTTCCCCGCAAAATTTGCATTTTCTGAATTTCCACAAAAAATGTTTGAGCTAAAATCGACTTTTGAAATTTTTTTGGCTCAGAAGAAGAGATGTCGATCAGCCAAAAATAGCCTCGCCGGAAGCATCTTCAGTAATCGTGAAAATCTTCTTTTTATCTGGTGAGATATGCGCATTTTTTTAAATTCGAAATATTTAAAAAGCTTTTTCTGTTATTTTTTGAACTAACTGCGCATAATTGAGCCACAAAAATTTCACCAACTTTAACATTCGCTTGGCGCCACCAAGTTTGATAACCTTCTTTCCAAATTGAAAATTTATGGATTCCTGGTTTTGCGAGAATTTTTGTAGGCGTTCCTTCTGGAAGCCGCTTTTTATCAATTTCCGCAATCGAGTTTAAAAATTGAAGAATTAAACTGCACCAAACCAGTTTGCTCGACTTCGAATTTTTCATCAAGCCGCCAACCTTGAGTTAAAAACACCAAAAACCGAAACTACACCAACAACTGTTAGCGTCATTGCAAGATTTTTAAAGAAAACTAGTAAATTTTCTTTCCTTCTTGAAATCTTCATATCAACTATATTATAACATAAGCGAACAATTCTTGGCAAATTATATTTTCAAAAAAAGACCTTGCGAAAGATTTTTTTATGGTGCTAAAATGGAATTATGGAATATATAATTAAAGATATCAAAGGACGACAAATTTTAGACTCTCGCGGCAACCCAACAGTTGAAGCAGATGTAATTTTTAGAAAATGGAGCTCTTGGTCGAGCAGCAGTTCCAAGCGGAGCTTCAACAGGGTCAGGCGAAGCACTTGAACTTCGAGATAGCAATTCAGCTTTTGGTGGAAAAAGCTGTAACTAAAAGCGGTTTCATATGTTAACAACCAAATTAAAGAAGCCTTGACTGGAAAAAAATGCTGAAAAATCAAGAAGAAATTGACCAAATCATGCTTGAACTTGACGGCACAGAGAATAAATCAAATCTTGGTGCAAACGCAATTTTGGCAGTTTCGCTTGCAGTGGCAAAAGCCGTAGCTAATGCAAAGGCATTGAACTTTGGCAATATATAGCCAAAAACAAACTCAACTCCAAATCTCCCACTTCCAATGATGAATGTTATGAATGGTGGTGCTCACGCTGGTTGGGGCAACTGATATTCAAGAATATATGATCATGCCAGTTGGTGCGAAAAACTATTTTCGAAGCCGTTCAAATGGGCGCTGAAACTTTCCACGCGCTTGCGAAAGTTCTTAAATCAAAAATTACCCAACAACTGTTGGTGATGAAGGTGGTTATGCTCCAAAAGTTCAAAACGGAAACGAAGAGCCACTTCAATTAATTTCACAGGCCATTCAAGATGCTGGATACGAACTTGGTAAAGATATTGCTTTCGCCTCAGACCCAGCTTCAAGTGAATTTTATAAAGAAGAAAAATACGATCTAAAAAGCAAATGATGCAATTCTTTCAAGTGAAGAAATGATCGAATTTTTACGAAAAATCTAACTTCAAAAATATCCATTTGTTTCAATCGAAGACGGCTTGGCTGAAAACGACTGGGAAGGCTGGAAGGTTCTAACTCGAGAGACTTGGCGGAAAAATTCAACTTGTCGGTGATGATTTAATGGTAACAAACTCGAAAACTTCTTCAAAAATCAATTAATTTGGGCGTTGCGAATGCAATTTTAATTAAACCAAATCAGATTGGATCTTTAACAGAAACTATCAACGCTGTGAAATTAGCTCAAAATAATGGCTACAATACAGTAATGAGTCACCGCTCAGGCGAAACTGAAGATGTAACAATTGCACACTTGGCTGTTGGCTTGGGTTGCGGACAAATCAAGACCGGTTCGCTTTCTCGAACAGATCGAGTTGCCAAATATAACGAATTAATGCGAATTGCAGAAGCTTGTCCAGAGCTTAAGCTAGCTCATCCATTCGAAAAAAATAGTTTCAAAATCCCTAAAAAATCTCCAGTTAATCGCTGGAGATTTTATTTTACTAATCTTTCAGAACCACACATTCTTCACCGAGCAAACTGACCAATTCTTTTTGGAAGATCAGAATTAGAATCAACCTTAAACGGCATTCGAATTGCAGATTTTTCAGTGTCACCCAGAACTAAAATTATTTCGCTCATTCCAGGGAACTTTCCGCAAATTTTTACCGAAAGAAGAGATTCGTGATCACTTGGATTTTTAATATGTACAAAAACTCTCTGAAGCTTCTCTGCTTGATAATTTTCAGCAGACATCGTGGGTTTTGAGACGGTCTTTTCGGGCTCATTTGAAACCGTAGAGCTACTATTTTTTTGCAAAAATGCACGCTTTTTGACCATTCGAAACTTTTTGTGAAACAGTTTTTGTTTGCGGAACTTTTCTTGCCTTTAAACCTTCAGCTCTCCTTCCAGTAGATTCGTAACTTTCAAGTTCTTCATCTGTAATAATCGAAACCGTCTCTGCAATAACTTGCGCATCAGATTTCAAATTTCCCTCCCGATCACGTGCAGAAATTTTTCCCTCAATCTTCAAAAACAGTATCAATTTTCAACATTTCATTAATTTCTGAAAAAGATTCGGGAAAATGATCACTTCACCTTCGGAAGTTTTGTCTTCCATTTTTACAAATGCCATTTTTGTGCCAGATTTTGTAAGAATCGTTCGAACATCAATCACAATTCCACCAATAGTTGCTTTTTGGCCGTCAGTATTCGGTTGAACCTGTGAAAGTGGCTGAGTTTGCTCTTCGAAATATTTTACATATCTGTCGAGTGGATGCGCTGAAACATAAAAGCCCCAAAAGTTCACGTTCCCAAGTTAGACGCTCCTTGTCGGTGTGTTGTTTCGGCGCATTAATTAATTCAATTGATGATTCAACCCGCATATCTTCAGCACCGGCAAAACCAAACAGATCTGTCTGGCCTGAAAGTGCCTCTTTTTGAGATTTCGAACCATAGTCTTGGATTCTTTCAAGATTAAAAAGTAAATCTGAGCGAGTTCCAAATTGGTCAAAAGCCCCAGTCATAATTAATGAATCCCAGGCCTTTTTATTAAATTGGCGAGCGTTAACACGTTTTGCAAAATCTAAAATTGAAGTAAATTTACCGTCAGCTTTTCGAGCATTCAAAACCGCATCAACTGCACCACTACCAACAGCCTTCACCGCTAAAAGACCAAAACGAATTTTATTCTCGTGTGGTACAATCGCAAAATCCTTGAATGATTCATTCACATCTGGACCAAGAACCTCAATTCCCATAGAACGGCATTCAGCAATCTCAATTGCCAAACGGTCAGTATCATCAGAGTCAGCTGTCATTAATGCCGCCATAAAAGCATCTGGGTAATGTGCCTTAATATAAGCTGTCCAATAGGCAATTAAAGCATAACACGCCGCATGTGACTTATTAAAACAATAATTCGCAAATTCTTCCAAATGCTCCCAGAAAGCCTCAACTTTTCCTCGGTCAGCGTTAGAATGCTTTACCGCCCCTTCAATGAACTCGCCCTTCATTTTCTTCATTAAGTCAATTTTCTTTTTACCCACGGCCTTTCGAAGCGTATCTGCCTGACCACCAGTAAATCCACAAACTTCCTTCGAAATCTGCATAAACTGCTCCTGATAAACCAAAATTCCATAAGTATTTTTAAGAGCATTCTCCATATGATCTTCATAGTAAGTAACTGGCTCTTCACCGTGTTTTCGAGCAATAAATTTTGGAATTTCGCTCATTGGCCCAGGCCGATAAAGCGCAACCATGGCGATGATATCTTCAAACTTTGAAGGTTTAAGCTCTCGCAGATATCGCTTCATACCCGCAGATTCAAGCTGAAAAACACCAGTCGAATCACCGCGCGCTAATAATTCATAAGCCTTTTTATCATCCAAACCAAGCTTTGAAAGATCAACATCAACACCATAAGTTCGTTTTAATAATTTTTTTGTGCAGTAGAAATAATCGAAAGGTTTTTAGACCTAAAAGTCCATTTTTAAAAGGCCAAGATCCTCAACCTGCCCTCATTGGAACTTGTGTCGCAACGACACCTTTTTGTGCCATTTCAGTGGGAGGTATTTTACCAAATCATCTGGCGCAATCACAACTCCACAAGCATGAACACCATGGTTTCGAATAGTCCTTCAAGTTGCATAGCAAAATCATAAACCGTTTTAGCAGTCGGATTGGTTTCATATTCATGCTTCAAATCCTGATCATTTTCTAATGAAATTCGAAGCGGTGTGTGTCGTCCTTGGTTTGGATCTGGTACTAATTTTGCCAAACGATCCGCCTCAGAATATGGAACCTCCAAAACTCGCGCCACATCACGCACAGCGTTTTTGCCATCATTTTACCAAAAGTTGCAATATTAGCAACACGATCCATTCCATATTTATCGGTACAATATTGAATCACCCTCATTTCGACGAGTATCTTGAATATCAACATCAATATCCGGCATCGAGATACGATCAGGATTCAAAAACCTTTCGAAAAGCAGATCATATTCAAGCGGATCAAGATCTGTGATATGTAGAGCATAAGCAATTGAGCCTGCCGCAGAACCTCGTCCAGGGCCAAAAACAATCCCCTGAGATTTACCCCAGTTAATGAAATCTTGAACAATTAAAAAATAACCATTATAGCCCATCCCGTCAAGAACACCAAGCTCCATATCAACTCGATCCAAAACTTCTTTCGAAAGCTTTTCACGAATCTCAGGAATTGTCATATTCTTAACTTCTTCAACGGTAATTTCAGCATATCGCTCGCCCAAACCTCGAAAAAAACTAGCTTATCCAAAAACCTTTTTCACTATCTTCACCATCTGGAAGCGGAAATTTTGGAATCAGAATCTTACCAAATTCAAACTCAAAATTAACCTTTTCAGCAACACGTTTTGTATTTAAAATAATTTCTAGTCAATTTTTTTCCCCAACGCTCAATAATATCTTTAGGATCAGTCACGAAAAGATCAAATTCTTTCAAGCTCATTCGTTTCTCATCATTCAAATACGAACCCGTACCAACACAAAGTAAAATCTCATGAGCATCTTGATTTTCATGTGTTAAATAGTGTGAATCACAAGTAACAACCATCGGGATATCCAGCTCTTCATGAAGCTTAAATAGACCATCGTTAATTTCTTTTTGAACTTCCCAATGATTTGGGCAATCTGGATGGCCATGATCTTGAAGCTCCAAATAAAAATCTTCGCCATAAACCGACTTATACCAACTTGCAAGCTCTTTTGCCTTTTCGAAATCACCCGCACGAATTGCTTCCGAAATTTCCGAACCAGCACAACCACTCAAACAAACAACCCCTCTGAATGTTCCACCATAATATCATGATCTATCCGTGGCTTATAATATTGCCCCTCAACCCAAGCCTTAGTTGTGAGCGAGCATAAATTCTGCCAACCAGTCTGATTCTTAGCTAGTAAAATTAAGTGATAACGAGGCTTATCATGTGCCGGATCTCTATCGAATCGGGTTCGTGCTGCAACATAAGCTTCAATCCCTAAAATAGGCTTAACTCCTTTTGAAGTTGCCTCTTTAAAAAATTCAATCGCGCCAGACATCGTCCCATGATCAGTTATTGCAACTGCTTCCATACCACTAGCTTTAACATTATCAACCAGCGCATCAATCTTCGTTAATCCATCTAATAATGAATGATATGTGTGCGTATGAAGATGAACAAAATCACTTGGCAAAAGCTCTTCGAATTTTTTGGTTGTTTTTATTTTTTCCTCCTGTTCCATATATTATATTATATCATAGCTAACCTTTAATTTTCAAGATTCCTAACCACGAAAAAAACTCCACCGGTTAGGAGGAGTTTTTATAATTCGGCACCGTGCTATTTTCCCGCTTTCGCAGTATGCTCGCCGCTACTGGGCTTAACTTCTGTGTTCGGAATGAGAACAGGTGTTTCCCCAGCGCCATGGGCACCGAAAAAAGGTTTTGTGCTTCAACTCGCCACAAATTCCTAAGCGGTGAGCCAAAACCTCATTTCGATGTCCTTGGTATCATTTGGTAATGCCAAGATTTTTAGATTGACTAGCGATTATTTTTGATAATCACCAAACACTAGTTAAGTTCACCATATTCACGCCAATAATACAAGATTATTTTTAGTGAATATGGACATAAAAAAAGCGATTGGACTATTAGTACGCTTTGGCTAGCCTGTTACCAGGTTTACACCTTGCGCCTATCAAACAGATCATCTTTCTGTGTCCCTCATGGGATTCCTAATCTTGGAGTCAGTTTCGCGCTTAATATGCTTTCAGCACTTATCTTAACCGAACATAGCTACTCGACACTGCGGCAGGTGGCCACAATCGATACACCAGAGGTTCGTTCATCTCGGTCCTCTCGTACTAGAGACAAATCTCCTCAAGAATCCTTACGTCCATGCCGGATATAAACCGAACTGTCTCACGACGTTCTGAACCCAGCTCGCGTACCACTTTAATCGGCGAACAGCCGAACCCTTGGAAGGTGCTCCCCCTCCAGGATGTGATGAGCCGACATCGAGGTGCCAAACCGCGCCGTCTATGTGAACTATTGGGCGCGATAAGCCTGTTATCCCCAGGGTAACTTTTTATCCGTGTGCGCTGTCGATCCCACATTCAATGAACAATGTTCTTACAGCGGGTCACTTGCTCGTGTTTCCACTCTGGTCGAATTGTAATTCTCGCAGTCAAGCTGGCTTTTTGCGCATGCACTATCACTTCGATTTCCATCCGAAGCTAGCCAACCTTTGAACGCCTCCGCTACTCTTTAGAGGCAACCGCCCCAGTTAAACTACCCACCATACACGGTCCCATTACCGGATAACGGCAATGGTAAGACAAAGACTACATCAAGGGTGGTATTTCACCTGTGGCTCCGCAAATACTGGCGTATCTGTTTCAAAGCCTCCCACCTATGCTACACATGATGTAACCCGTGTCAATGTAAAGCTGTAGTAAAGCTCCATGGGGTCTTCTCGTCCTGGCATGGACAGACGGCATCTTTACCGCCAATGCACTTTCACCGAGTCCTTCGCCGAGACAGTGCCCACATGATTACTCCATTCGTGCGGGTCAGAACTTACCTGACAAGGAATTTCGCTACCTTAGGACGGTTATAGTTACCGCCGCCGTTCACTGGGGCTTCAGTCTCGCACCGTAAAGCACTCCCCTTTAACCTTCCAGCACTGGGCAGGGAGTCAGCCCCTATACATCCACTTTCGTGTTCGCAGAGACCTGTGTTTTTTTGGTAAACAGTTCCATGGGCTCTTTTTGCTGCGGCCTCCGCATCGTTTGATACGAGTTTGCCACGTTCCAAGCTAGCCATTTGACTTGTTCTATCTCGGTAAAGAAGTTTAAGATACCTCATATACCATTAATCTTAACCTAATTGCTTGAAACACGACTCGCATCGAATGATGCGGAGGCAGACCTTATCCCGAAGTTACGGTCGCTGTTTTGCCGAGTTCCTTAGCGAAGGGTCTCGTAAGCCTGAGTCTACTCGACTCGAGCACCTGTGTTGGTTTGCGGTACGGGCGGCTATAACCACGCGTATATCTGCTTTTTCTAGCCAGTACTTTCATCAAAAATCGTTAATCCGTAGATTAACTTTCACTCCTTTGCGTTCCCGCTAAGTTGGACGGATATATACCAATAATCCGCTTCGACTAATTTACCGTACACAGTATACAAATTATAACCGGTTCAGGAATATTAACCTGATGTCCATCGCCTACGCTGCTACGCCTCGGCTTAGGCCCGACTAACCCAGGGATTATTACAGTAGCCCTGGAAACCTCGCTCTTACGGCCGAAAGGATTCTCACCTTTCTTATGGTTACTCATTCCAGCATTCTCACTTCCCTAACGCTCCACCCAACCTTACGATTGAGCTTCACCGCCGATAGGAACGCTCCTCTACCACTCCGTTAAACCCGTAGGAATAACGAAATCCATATCTTCGGTATAACACTTTAGCCCCGTTACATTTTCCACGCAAAATCTCTTGACGAGTGAGCTGTTACGCACTCTTTAAAATGAATGGCTGCTTCTAAGCCAACATCCTCGCTGTTTAAGAAATTTCACCTTGTTTCCCACTTAGTGTTAATTTAGGGACCTTAGATGATGGTCTGGGCTGTTTCCTTTTGAGCACCGAGCTTAGCCCCTGATGTTCTAACTGCCATGGTACCACCAACGGTATTCGTAGTTTGTTAACGATGGGTACAGTTGCCCGCCCCAGTCGTTTACAGAGCTCTACCCCCGTTGGCTACTACATGACGCTAGCCCTAAAGCTATTTCGAGGAGAACCAGCTATCTCCGAGTTCGATTGGCATTTCACCGCTAACCACAAGTCATCCAAATGCTTTACTGCGCAAACTGGTTCGGTCCTTCACTGCGTGTTACCGCAGCTTCAACCTGCTCATGGTTAGGGTCACCCGGTTTCGGGTCTAATCCCATACACTTATCGCCCTATTCAGGCTCGCTTTCACCGTGGCTCCGTCACTTGACTTAACCTGGCGCATGAAATTAACTCGCTGGATCGTTCTACAAAAAGCACGCCGTCACACGGGCAAGCCCTAGCTCCGACTCCTTGTAGGCACACAATTTCAGGATCTATTTCACTCCCCTCCCGGGGTTCTTTTCACCTTTCCATCGCTGTACTAGTTCACTATCGATCGTATATTATATTTAGCCTTGGCTGGTGGTCCAGCCGGATTCAATCAGGGTTTCTCGTGCCCCTGACCTACTCGAAATGACATATATAAGGTCTGCGTTGTTTTCGCGTACACGGCTTTTCACGCTCTTTGGCTAGTCATTCAAACTATTCTGCTAACCACGCAATTTTCTTACCTTACTAAAAGTTGATAGCTTTTATCGCAAGTCAGACTACTCAATAAAAATTAAGTATTCTGACTTGGTCTTATGTTATTTCACAACCCCTTATTAAGTATTCGCCTATCAGCTTATCTACAAAGTAGAAACTTAAAAAGGTTTGGGTCTTCCAGTTTTCGCCTCGCCACTACTCCCCAGAATCATTATTTATTTTCTCTTCCTCACCCTACTAAGATGTTTCAGTTCAGGTGGTTCCCACTACACAACCTATGTATTCAGTTGAGAGCAACACGACATGACTCGTGCTGGGTTTCCCATTCGAAATCTCCGGATCAAAGCTTGTTGACAGCTACCCGAAGCTTATCGCAGTCTTCCATGTCCTTCATCGGTAATATACGTCTAGGCATCCATTGTGTGCCCTTGAGTACCTTTTATGCATTGACTTAACTAGTAATTGGTAATAACCAATACTTGCCGTCAATCTTAAAAATTCTTATCTTCTTTTACATCACCAAATTGTTAAATTTCTCGCTCCCATTTTAAGAGCAAAATTATAAATTCAATCTTTCAAAGATTCGAACTTATCATCCTGATCTCAAACGCTTTACTATTATATATTTTTTTGAATATTTTTTTGTCAATAGTTTTTCGCAATTTTATTTATTTTCCTATAAAAATACTTTTTTTCTACTGATTCTTAACATTCTCGTCGCCAGAGGTTCAGGATGAACGTTCGCAAGTGATTACCATTATATATCATTTTAAAATGAATGCAAGAGGTTTTTTAAACTTTTTGAAAAATAAAAATACTCCCCTTTGGGAGTTCTAGGTGAGGCGATGAGGGACTTGAACCTCCGACCTCGTCATTATCAGTGACGCGCTCTAACCAGCTGAGCTAATCGCCCATTTTGGACTTATAGCCAAAGGAAGATTTCAAAAGATTCATGCTTTCTTTGGTGGAGATACAGGGACTCGAACCCTGGACCCCCTGCTTGCAAAGCAGGTGCTCTAGCCAACTGAGCTATATCCCCAGAACTGTTCAAATAAAGAACAGTTATTATTATACACGAGTTTTTTTCTTAAATTCAAGAGTATTTTTAAAAATTATTTATCAGTGACTCTTCCATCATGATATCTAAGCAGGTCTAAATAAGCCTTTAGCCCGATTCTTGGACGCTCTACTCAATTTTTTTCCATATCATCCCGTGGAATATTATCAAGATACACATTTATATCCTCAAACCCTGGTTCAATCCTGCCATCATGGTATACCCTTAAGCGAGTATTGTCATAACCTTCAGCTTCTGCGGATCGCTCTAAATCATACACTTCTGCTCCTCCGATATCGTCAATAAACCCAGATAAATTATAAGGTCCATAAAACTCATCAATTAAATTCTGCGCAACAATATTGCCATCCGCATCAAAACATATTATGCAGAGAAAATGCTCAGCTTTACTATATAGACCCATAGGACTTATGCCTTCTTCTTTTAATTGAAGACCTTCTCTGTATTCTTTTTGGAGTCTAGTATCTATAAAATCGCGAAGATCTTTTGATATATCTATCTTGGATTTATCTAATTTAATATCAGAAAAAGTAGCAGTATCATTCTCCACGGTTAAACCACCTACCTTATCATCAATTATACCAGCTAATTTATGTTCGATATTATGAGACTCAAAAACCTGCCGACTTACCTTATCGACTTCATTTTTGAACTCATCGGAAGCAAATTTATTTGCAAAAGCCGCCACATTAGCCAACTTTTCGATAATTCTAGTTCGTCTTGCCTTATGCTTTCGCTGCTTATCAGCAAATTCAGAATACATCTCCCCATCTCGTTTTTCTATTATTTCACTGTAAGATCTCTGTCTTTTTTCCATAAGAAAATCCTTTCATTATTATTGTTAATAATAGAAAGTATTTTTCACTAAGCAAGCGCCCCTTCTATATTTATATTATAGCATTAATCCATGTCTTTGTCAACAATACAGGTACCTTGCGTAAAATAAAACAAGCTCGATTTCTCGAACTTGCTATTTTAACAATTTAATTGTGCAATTTATCTCACTCTGTGGTAAATTTTAGTCTTGCCTTTAGAAGGCTAAATTCGAAAGTAAAATTTTACAGAAGCTTTCGAAAAGACCGACCTAGCTTCAAAGGTTGATTTCTCGAACCTTTGGCATAACTCTCCCTAGAAAGGAGGTAATCCATCCGCACCTTCCGGTACGGATACCTTGTTACGACTTAACCCCAATCATCCCTCCCACCCTTAGGCCGACGAATCGGACTTCGGGTGTTAGTGACTTTCATGGTTTGACGGGCGGTGTGTACAAGACCCGGGAACGTATTCACCGCAGCATGCTGATCTGCGATTACTAGCGATTCCGACTTCATGCAGGCGAGTTTCAGCCTCACAATCCGAACTGGGACTAGCTTTGATGCGATTTGCTTTCACCTCGCGGCTTCGCTGCGCATTGTACTAGCCATTGTATCACGTTTCTAGCCCAGGACGTGAGGGAAATACTGACCTGACGTCATCCCTCCTTCCTCCCCGTTACCGGGGCAGTCTCAGTAGAAAAATACAACTACTGACAAGGGTTGCGCTCGTTGATGGACTTAACCAAACATCTCACGACACGAGCTGACGACGGCCATGCATCACCTGTCACTTGGCTCTTAAAAAGCACTCTATCATTTCTGAAAGATTCCAAGGATGTCAAGACCTGGTAAGGTTTATCGGTTATCATCGAATTAAAGAACATGATCCACCGCTTGTGCGGGTCCCCGTCAATTCCTTTATGTTTTTAATCTTTGCGATCGTACTCACAGGCGGGATACTTAACGCGTTAGCTTCTGCTACCAGGGGTCGATACCCCAAAACAGCTAGTATCCATCGTTTACGGCGTGGACTACCCGGGTATCTAATCCGGTTCGCTCCCCACGCTTTCGTGCCTCAGTGTCAGAAACAGCCCAGTAGCCTGCCTACGCCATCGGTGTTCCTTCTAATATCTACGGATTTCACTCTACACTAGAAATTCCAGCTACCTCTTCTGCTCTCGAGTTTAACAGTTCGAATAATAGTCTGAATGGTTGAGCCACCAGATTTCACTATTCGCTTATTAAACCACCCACGCAACTCTTTACGCCCAGTCACTCCGGATAACGCTCGGATCCTACGTATGACCGCGGCTGCTGGCACGTAGTTAGCCGATCCTTATTCATAAGTTACTGTCATATTCCTCACTTATAAAAGCAGTTTACAAACCCGAAGGCCTTCATCCTGCACGCGGCGTTGCTCCATCAGGCTTTTCGCCCATTGTGGAAAGATTCCTCACTGCTGCCTCCCGTAGGAGTCTGGACCGTGTCTCAGTTCCAGTCTGACTGATCATCCTCTCAAACCAGTTAAAGATCGTTGACTTGGTAGGCCATTACCCCACCAACTATCTAATCTTACGCAGGCCGTTCCCAAAGCGCCCGAAGGCTTTAATCCGAAGACCATATGCGGTATTAGCACACCTTTCGATGCGTTATCCCTCACTTTGGGGGTACGTTCCCACGCGTTACTCAGCCGTCCGCCGCTCGCCGACATTTTACACAAAAATTCTTGAATAGTATCTTCTCTTTCAACCAGAAGCTTCCAGAATTCAGTGTAAAACTCGCTGCCGCTCGACTTGCATGTGTTAGGCACGCCGCCAGCGTTAATCCTGAGCCAGGATCAAACTCTCCATAAAAAGAATTATCAAATTGATAATCTATAAAATAGACTGACGATAAATTTGCACAATTAAATTGTTAAAGTGTTCGCTAAACTCCGTTTTTTTACTCCATTTGTTTAACGCTATACTATTTTACCTAATCACAATGTCAACACTTTTTTTAAAAGTTTTTCAAAAAAATAAAACCCCGCATTTTTACGAGGTTTAAGGATTTTTCGAAAGGCTAAAAATTTTATCCAAAAAAATGAAAATCCACGACAGCCAATGATTCGGCTGTTTTCATCTCGGACAGTATCAACTCAGAGAAGTGAAGTCGCTGGTATCACGACCAACAGCTTTTGCAGCTTCAGCAGTTACACGACTAACAATCAGCCATTTCCCAAGTTTGAAATCTGGTAGATTTGTTGGTCTGCCAAAAATCAATTTTTCTTGATTGGAATTCTGCAAGATCTCCATTTTGAATGATCCTTGATTCTGATCGAGCAACGCCAGATGAAGCAATCTTGCAACAACTCATCAGCTTCATTAAAAACTATAATTTCGTGTGGAGTCAAATTTATAATTTCTGCACCATTTTTATTTCCATTTCCAACTTCAATAAATTTATCTAGGGTCATTTTTTTCTTCCTCTTTTCTATTTTTGCTTTTCAGCACTGAATCCATAATTTTTATAGACTTAGCGCCAAAAAGCAAATTTTAAAAGAGTTTTTTTAGCTTTCGAAAAATAAAAATGTACGAATTAGAACTTTTAAAAAGCTCAATTTGTACATTATTTTAACATATTTCTTGAAAAAGTCAATATACTAGAGATTTAACTCTGGGTAAATATCTTTCGTAATTTCTGAGATTTCATGCTTTAATTGCGGGAAAGGTACACCTTCACGAGCAGTAACTCCTTCAAAAATCCAAAAAACACGCTCTGAATATCCCATTCCACAAGCTGGTGGCATTCCGTATTCTAGCATCTCAACATAATCAATATCAAGCATCATCGCTTCATCATCACCGTTATCTCGCATTTTTGTTGCTCAACAAAACGATTTAACTGATCAATCGGGTCATTCAACTCACTAAATAAATTACACAACTCTGAACCCGCAATCACAACTTGCGCTCGCTGCGTCATTTCTGGTGAATCTGGATGAGTCTTTGCGAGTGGTGAAATAAATGTCGGCGTATTAACCAACCAAATTGGCCCAACAACATCTTTTTCGAATATTTTTTTCCATAATTTATCAATTCCACGGGCCTTATTTTCAGTCTGTTCAACCTCTAAATTATTAGCCTTCAAAGCCGCTTTAACCTCTTCAAGCGAACAATTATAAGGATTCAAACCATATCGCTTCTCGATAGTTTCGGCATAATCCCATTCTTCCCACTTTTTCGAAAGGTCAACATCAAAAATTACCAAGCTTAAATTGCAAAGTTCCAAAAAGTTTGTTCAAGAACATATTTAAACATCTCTTCTTGAAATTTTAAACCATCTCGCCAATCCCAGTAAGCTGCATACCATTCCATTGCAATATGCTCAGGCAAATGTTCATCTGAATAATTCTCATTTCGAAAAACGTGGGCCAAGATCATAAACTTTTTCAAAACCAGCACCGAGCAAACGCTTTAACGGCAACTCATGGCTAATTCGAAGATAAAAATTGAGCGTTATCAAGAGCATCCATATGTGTTACAAAACGGATTAGCATCCGCTCCACCGGTAGTGTGCTCAAGCACTGGAATATTAATTTCGAAAAATCCACGATTATTCAAAAAGTCGCGTGTAGCTTGCCAAAATTTCGAACGACGCACGAAACGATCACGTACATCTAAATTCACATTCATATCAACATAGCGCCGGCGAAAACGTTCTTCCTTATTTGTAAAAGCCGTCTTGCTCAGTTGGCATTGGTCGAAGAGATTTCGAAAAGAATTTCAGTTCACAAGTCTCAATCGATATTTCGCCAGTTTTCGAACGAATCACTTTTTCCATTCGCCTGGACGAAAATCGCCAACATCAAGTAGATTCAGATCTTTTAAACCAATTAAATTCTGCTCTTTCGAGGGTTTCAGCTAGATTTTGAGCCGTAATAAAAAGCTGAATCTTACCTGAAAAATCACGTAAAACAATAAATGCTAACTTGCCAAATTTTTCGAATACCGGCAATTCGACTAGCAATTTTTACTTCACTACCCTCCATTGAGTCAAAATTGTTCACAATCTCACCCGCCATTGCAGTGCGTTCAGTTTTTAGCCGGATACGGATTTAAGCCGAGATTTTTAATTTCTTCTAATTTCCTTAATCGCTCTTCGCGTAGTTCTTTCATTGTAGCCATAATTAACTATTATTTTAGCACATTTTCGAAAACTTTTTGCCAATTTTCATAAAAATCTATTGACTTTTTCAAAAACAATGATATTATATAAAAATCAGTCCACGGACTTAAAACAGGAGGAACATTGTATGGCAGAAAATACAGTGCTTACATTAACTGGTCGACCAACAAGAGTCAGCACAAAGAATCGTCATCATCAAATAAATAGATGTTCCTCAGGTTGCAGACTCGGCTGAAGAGAGATAGAAACTGCTGCTCTTTACCCTCGAAAATTTTCGAGGGCTTTTATTTGACTTTATTTGTTTTTATAGTTATAGTAAAATCCTAGCCGAAAAGAGCTTAAATTATGGAGGTCACTTTTATGTCTGGGCATGATATTGTAGGGTTCTATTTAGTAAGGATTCAGGGTAACTCTTGTATAACTCGCATGAGAATAAAAGTTGTACTTGAAGAAGAATGCGCTATTCTCGAAGGAGTATCTTTTCGGGGAAAATTTCCGCTAGCAAAGCCTCGGAATGTGCATCCACTAGTAGAGGATGCGAAAATCCCGCTCAAGGCTAGAATTAATCAAAAATAGGATCAGCCTCCTCTTGTCGACAATAGACTGACGCACAAAAATAGACAAAACCCGCATCTTTGGGGTTTTAAAAGATAATATTTTTCAAAAATGAGCCGCAAATAATCTTTCATCATTCGAGAACAGAGACCACTGAATATAGCCTTTTAGCTGTTTTTGAACTTTGTTTTTCAAGCAGATAATCATCTTTAAAAATCTGCCCTAGCACGATTCATTTGAAGATACAAAGACTTCAATTCATCATTATAATTTGCGCCGCTAACTTCTAAACAAGGTGCCGAGCGAAATATCCGCAACACCACCATCATTCGTGAAATTAGTTTTAAGATTTGCTAGATCCTTTCATAAACAGAAGTTCCACAAGCTTCAAACCCAACAATCGGCACATTTATCGAAACATCTGAACCAACAGCCAAAGCTAATCCTAATTCTTCATCATAATCTTGAATAAAAATGAACTCTTTCACGCAAAAATCATCAGATTCAATTTTCGAAAGCACCGAATTTAAAAGTTGCATCGCATTTCAACATCGCCTTGATGAACTTTTTCCCCGTCAAAATATAATGAGCATTATTTTCTCGCAAAATTCGGCGAAGCTCTTCCATATTTTCGAAAAGGCATCCAAGGGCGTTTATAGAGATCAAATCGTCGTTTGAAAATCAAAAAGCATCGCATTTCTCAGGGATTTGAACCATCTTGCCATATTGATCTTTTTCTGCGCTTCAAGATCTGGTTTAGTTTTTCTTCGACCAATCTTTCGAAAATCTCGAATATCTTTTGCACTAATTTTTGTTAAATTTTTCTTTATAATTCTCTGTCGTAAGTCAAATTTATCAAAAATATCTTTATTTCGAAAATCTTCTAAAATCTCAGGTAAAAACCCAAGTTGGCAAATCAATTCCATTTGTTACGGCTTTAAATTTAACCTTTATCGCCATTGATGTCTCGATAATCTGCAACATTTGCGTGAAGTCGCGAAACACCATTTTTGCTTCGCAAGCTCAATTGTTAAAGGTTGAAAGCTTCAACCTATCATTTCTAGCCCGAAAATCCAGGTTTTTAGTGCCGAAGATTCGATGTTTGGCATTACAATTCGATTAAATTGGTCGAAGAAAATTCACTTTCTGCCGCTTGAACTAAAGTGTGATTTGTGTAAAGTGTGTGTTTTCGAACATAAACAATAGCCTCATAAAGATTCATTCCGTTTCGAACAAGTTCATCAAGCCGAGCAACAGCCGCAAAAAAATCGTGGCAGTCTCATTCAATTGAATAACTGAGGGTTTAATCCAACCATCTTCAGCGCTTTATAACCACCAAAACCGAGTGAGACTTCTTGATAAAGCCTGTGGTCACCAGAGCCATCTCCAGTATAAAGCTCACTAAATTACTCTCACCCATTGTTAAAAACCGTGTGAGCCAAGAATTTTTGAAAAAAATATTTAGGGCGTGCTGGTGGCATATTTTTCAGTGTAAATTTCAACATCGTCAAGATACTCAAAAGCCAAAACTCCTCTAGGGTTTACTGAAATAAATTCTTCTCGTTGGTCAAGATTATGGATTGATTGATGAAGCTCTCTTCGGTGAAAACGGCGTCACACAAACAAATGGGATTTCAAAGCTTTTCAGCTACTCTTCGAGTATCAGCCTTAAAACACCAAGCCACCACCACCTTTAATTCGTTGCTTTTTGTCATAAACCTCCATCGTAAAATAAACATAAGGGGCGTTCAGGAGATAATTTTTTAGTTAAATTCGCACGCTCAATCGCCTCATAGAATTCACTAACATCTTCAATATTTTTGACCAATTCGCCGTCGGTTGATCTTTTTCGAAATAATTTTTCCACCACTTTTCCTTTTAGATTATTCTTATGTTTATATTTTATCAAACTTCATATAGCAAATTATTGACAAATATTTTTAATGTTGTATAATTTTAAATATTCTAAATTCGAGGTACATTTTATACAAAATAGTAATAAAAAGATAAATATCTCATGAAAATATTTTCAGAGGGCACAGTTTACTCGATTATCTATTTAATTATCATATATGCACATATAGCTAAATAATTTTATATAAAAAATAATCGCGACATTCACAAGTCGTCTATAGCTTATTTTGAGGTACATTATTATGAACGAAAAACATAAAGACGAGTGCTGCTACATTCTTTACTCTTTGTATATGCGTGCGCCATATTAGCCCTAGTCTCTTTTCTGGGCTAAATTTCAAAATTACCTGAGCTACAAAGAAGAGACAAAGAAATCAAAGCAAAGCAGAGCTTGTTAAGAAAGGTGATTTAATTACAGTTAAAAATAACGAACTGGAAGATTATATCGCAGTTCTTAACAGTATAGAGTCTGAGCTACGAGCTAGAAAAGAATGACAGTCAAACAGTCATTCATGTTAGTCGTTAGTATAAGTCAGCAAACGCTGACTTTTTCTTTTTCGAAAAATAAAATCACCTTTCGAAATGAAAAAAGTGATTTTTTTAGTTTTAAGCTTCTTCAGCAACTTCTTCTTTTGGTTGGTTGCGGCGAAGCTTTTCAGCGTTTTAATTGCACGAGTTTTTTTGTGCAGGTTTTTAACCCATTTTGGCATTTCAATTCCAGCTTCTTCCAAAAGTTTTACAACTCGTGGAGTTGGCTGAGCACCGTTATAAAGATATTTTTCAGCTAATTCTTTTTCGATTTTAGCTTCTTTTGTATGTGGGTTGTATGAACCAACATAGCTAACTACGCGCCCACTCGACGGATGCCGATGCGCTTCCTGAACCGCTACGCGATAAACAGGATAACCTTTTGCGACCTAATCGCTGTAATCTGATTGCTAGCATTTAGATTATTTCCCTTTTTATTAACTCTTTATAGCTTTCTCATTTTGAATAAATTTTATATCAAGAGTTATTTACGATCATTGACTTTTTATTAAAAATCATGGTATAATCTTGAAAGTTTAGTACATTTTATTTGGAGGCGTAATATGATTTTCGAAAGAAAAATGGGCGAAATTAAAACTCGACTGGGAAAGATATGAGCGGTGAATACATTGGCGTAATAGTTTATTGTCATTCTAATTGCTTCATTATTTTTGGTTTTTATAATTAGCCCTACAATAGAAGGTGCTCATAAAGAAGAAATTAACTTCACTTAAAAACTAAAAAATTTTTGCAAAAGAATCGTAAACAATTCTGCAACTTTAGAATTTTCAGAACGAGAATGAAGCTAAGAAAGCAGAACTAAATCTCAAGGAAATTTCAAAAGAGATAAAATTTGATTTCGAAAGTATTAAAATCCATAAAAAATGGTGAGAATTTCGAAATAAAAATCAACTTCAAAAAGCGCAAAATAGATTGCGCTTTTTCTTTATGCTCAATTTTATCTTTTTATTGCTCGCGTTTTGCATTTCGCTCAATATAATCAATAATTTTACCTGCAACATCGCGATAAGTAACTTTTTCAATCCCGAATCCTGGGCTCGCATTAACCTCCAGAACCAACGGACCACGTGCTGAACGCATTAGATCAACACCAGCGATGAGTCAAAGCCCATTGCTTTTTGCTGCCCGAACTGCCATTCGCTTTTCTTCAGGTGTAAGTTTAATCGGCTCGCCTAATCCACCTTTATGCAAATTTGAACGAAAATCATCATCTAAACTTTGACGTTTCATACTTGCTACCACTTGAGATCCAACCACGAAAGCGCGAATATCCGTTCCTGCCGACTCTTTAATAAATTCTTGAAGAAGTACGTTAGTTCCATCAGAATTTGTCAAATAGAACGCTTGAAGCACTGATTTTGCAGCCTTTTTAGTTTCCGCTAAAACCACACCATTGCCGTGCGTTCCACGAGCGAAGCTTAATAATTGCGGGTGTTCCACCAATTTCTTCCAAAAGATCATCAATATCATTCGAATTTCGAGAAAACACCGTTTTAGGGATCGAAACACCATATTTTGCCATAATTTGAGTTGAACGCAACTTATCTCGCTGCACGCATAATTGCGATCGAACGATTCATAAAAATGCTCGTGGATACGCCGCCTCAAGTTGACGAACAACAGACGTTCCATATTCGGTCATATGGCTAGCAATTCGCGGAATAAAGGCGTCAAATTTACCAATATTCTCACCATCATACATCACTTTTTGGAGTTTTTTTCATCAATCGAAACATAACATTTTCCATAGGCAATAACCTCAACTTCATGCCCGCGACTTTTCCGCCTCTTCTCGCAAACGTTTTTGTCGAATAATTTCCCGGCCCGTTTGATAAAATTGCAATTCTCATTATTGTTTTCTCCCATCTGTTCCCATTCTTCATCGAGATTAATTTTTCGGCACGAATCAGCCAAAACATTATTTTTAATCAAAATGCGCGGCCAATCAGCATTTCAAATTTCATTTTTCGAACGATTATCTAGCCCAAATAACGCTTCAAATCTTTTTGCACCTCAATCAAAAATTCCAAATTTCACCAAAAACGCTTTTTACACCACCGTGAGTAGTTTTCGAACATTTCGAAACCTAAAATCTTGCGTTTCAAAATGAAGTTTTTCATCACCGAATAGATCAAAACTTAAAATACCATCTTTTCGAAAATTTTTCAGCATGAACAACTCCTGAAAAAGCTCCTGTATCAATTTTGGCGATAGTTTTAACTTCCGAGATCTTTTCTCCTGAAACATCAGTGAAAGTCACATCTTCAAAAGTTCCAAAAATCACTTTTCTTCCATAAAAAGAATCACTCCTTGCTGAATTTATTATTTAAAAATTATCTAAATTTTACCACGTTATCTAATTTTTGTCAAATTATTTCTTACCAACTTTAAGTTCATAGATCTGCCTTTGCTGGTCTAAATTATGTATATTATTCTTCCCTGCCAAGCAAAAAATCATCAATCAATGTCGGTGAATCAATATTTTCTTCAATATATTTCCAAATCTCTTGGCCACCATTAAAATAGCTCAGATCTTTAAACCAAGGTAACTCATCAGTTCCACGAAAAATCCTCTGTGTATTTTCTATAAGCAATTTGACGTTTTTATCGATATTCTCTTCCGAAAAATTATTTTTGCCGTCTAAAATACCCATTCTCCAATTAGCTTCGAAAGCTTTACGAAAATTCATATTATTAAAATAAGCAAAAGCCTGCTGTCAAATAATGTTGAACACCCGCTTCTTGATAATCGCCTTTACGGCCATTTCCATAGCACTGAGCGATTCCTTCTTCAGTGTTCATATATCCATCAAGCCCAGTCCTTAAAGCTTGATTGTATAAGCCTCGCCCATTTGAGCACGCATATAGTGCGTTCCAATTTCGTGCACAACCAAAACCTTCAAGCTCTTTTTGAAACTAGTTTTCGATTTTTAGGGAATAAAAATTTTCTTATCTTTTTGCCGAAACCGCAATCGCACCAGAATCTTTTCCATTCAACATTAAATTTTGAAAATCCATCTTTTTCAAAATCTTTCAAAATATTTTTCGAAAACTTCAAAAATCTCATCCGCTGAATATCTATCATCATCTTTTTCGGAATAAGTTCTAATCGTTTTGAATATAAGTCTTTGATAATCTCACCAAAATTGTGAAAAACTTCATCGCTCGGCTTAAATCTTTTTATGTCTTGACTTCAAATTTTCATCCTTCTCAATTAGTTCATAAAACTCTAAACGGATTTTTCACCTTTTTCATCAAGCTTTTAAAGCATCAATTTTTTACAATTTTTATCTGAAAGTAGAGAATGGAATGTTTCAAAGTCTGGCTCACCATAAACTTCGATATTGTTTTTCATGAATTCTTCTTGAGCTTTTGCCTGTCTATTAAACTTTTCAGCTTTTTCGAAAATCGTAAGCTGCTTCGAGCATTTTAACAGTTTTTATTCTTGTTTCAAGTTGAGTATTGTACATTTCTCGCTCGATCTCACCAAGTGAATTATCGTTTTCAACCACTAAAATTGCATTCTGAAATATTTTTGGTAAAGATTTTTCAATTTCACTACTATTTAACTTTTTCATATTCATTATTTGGGTGAAAAGATTATCATTTTTCAAGAAATTCAGACTTTGCTTCATTTGCATTTTCTGGAGTAAATGTTGAAATGATTTTCGGCTCCGACTCTTTAAAAATCTCCCTTGTACCAAGAAGTTCATTTTTACCAAAATTGCTTTCGAAATTATTCACAACTTATCTCTTTTCGTTATTCTTATATTTTCGAATTGCCTCTCGAGCTGCTTCTTGTTGAGCAGTTTGTTTTACTTGGTCCTTCACCTTCACCCATTTTTTTATCACCAACAAAAAACACCAAGAGTGAAATTCTTATCGTGATCTGGACCATCCTCTTTAAGAACTTTATAAATTGGAGTAAAACCATCTCTTGCTTGTGAAATCTCTTGTAGATAACTCTTTGGATCACGCCAAGATTCTTCCTCTAAAATTTGCGGCAGAGTACTCAAAATATTATCTGTGATATATTTTTTTGCAGCTTCGTAACCCTTATCAAGATAAATAGCACCCGTAGTTGCTTCGAAAGCATTTGCCAAAATCTGCTGGCGAGCCCTTGCAGAGCCTTGTTTTTCACCACGGCTCATCCGAATAGTTTTTCATAACCGAGTCTTTCGCCAGCCGCACCAATACTTT
>BNJS01002570.1_pt1 | contig 31436 bp, 51 predicted proteins | sample 8540461 | NCBI WGS metagenome assembly BNJS01 (sample SAMD00202454, study PRJDB9452) | human saliva metagenome | isolation source: human saliva | place: Japan | reverse complement strand
GGAAGGTATTGCTTGAACCGCTGACGACGACTGCCAACCGCCACACACGACCCAGGCAGAGACGCGGGAGAGTTGACAGAAGAAAGGCCACGTGCAAGAAACCCAGCACCCCTCCGGGCAGACAGGGCACATGTGTCCCGAGGCTACACAGACGGACAGAGACAAAGAGGCTACTTTGAAAGAGCGAGAAGGGGGAGAGAGAGAGAGGAGAGAGAGACGGAGAGAGAGAGACACAGAAGTCGGCACAGATGTAGGCACTGCACTAATAACACACAGACACATGCGGTTGTGACGCGCACTTCAACAACACACACACACACACACACACACCCATGACGTAACACACACGTGACAGCAGGGAACACCTCCCAGTGTTCTCAGTTACCGGGCCTGCTCTCCGCGATCGAGAGCCACCGTGAGAGAGCGAGGCGACCTGTGCTCGCCATCACAAGGGCTCCACTTTGGGGAGACTCCACCGAGACACCGCTCACGGCGACGCCTGAGGTTGATGCTGGGATCCTGCCTCGCCGAGCGATCGACTGAGTGCTCTTCCTCCTGCTCTTCCTGCAGCTGGACCCTCCGCGAATCCCGCCTCCGGAGACCGGCCCTGGTAACTGCCCTGCCAGACTGGTCTCAGCCCAGACTCAGACGCACATACTCACAGGGCTCCTACTCGCCAAGTCAGGGACCCATCCCCTGCAACGTGGCCTACCGGACCCAAGCGCGGTGCCTCGCCGCGCGATCACTGGCAGGTGAATCGCCCACCTCCTTACCCAGAGTCAGGCTGCGGACCCTTTAAAAATGGCGGCGACGCGGGCGGCTGCGACTGGGGCGGCGGTGCTGGAGGCGCGCGGCGGCGGCGCAGGGCGCAGCCCGAAGGCGGCGTGGGAAGAGGACTGCCAGGCCGTGGAGACCCAGGGTCGGACCCATGAGTCCTGTGGTGAGACCTCCTGATCGCTTCTTCTGCTCGCTCCCACTGAAGGAGGAGCTCTGGGGTGCCGGGTGGGCTGCGCTGACTCCTCTGGGGGTCCGAGCGATGGGATCCCAGCGTGATCGGAATGGGGGTTCCAATGCAGTGAGGCGGAAAGGGTCTCGCCGGGCGACAGGAAGATCCCCAGGGGCCGCATATGCGTGTCGGGCTGCAAAGGCACTCACCCATGAGCCCACTGCCTCCTCCTCCTGGCAGGAGCAGGGCCTGCCTTCATCTCCAAGGCCCGAGGGCTCCGGCATCCCCGAGGCGAGCCTCGGCGACACGGCAAAGAGAGACAGAGGCGAGTCCGAGCTGGAGCTCAGTGTGTCCAGCTGTGGCACTGTCGTCCCCCAAGAGCATGCAGGCAGCGTGGTGTCTTTTGAGGCCGAGGGCGCATCGATGAGACGGACGAGTGATGTCCAGGCGTGCGCCTGGGGCCACTGGAGACCTGCCCCACAAAAGCGGAGGAAAAGCCAAGCGCACCTGCAAAACCTGCGAGACAGGGCCTGTGCGCGAGTCCAGCGCCATCGCTCAGGGAGGCCCGCAGAGGGGCCCTAGAGGTTTGGACAAAGTACACCCCACCCCAGCCCGCCGCCGGCTAGGTACCCCTGACGCAACCTCCCCTGCACCCAGCCAAAAACCCAGTCCCGCTGGCTCCTGACATCCGGTGGCAGCCAAAGATTCAGTGCTAGAGGCACTTTCCCCAGGAGCGGAGGGAAGCGTTGGCCTCAAGAACAGAGAGGAAGTGCAGGTGGGCTGCAACACCGCCTTTCCTAGAAGGCCAATGTCGGGGAGCGGTGGGCCTCTCTTCCTGGACCGAGCGGCGAGCCATCACTTCGAGCCATGGAGACCAGAGAGCTTCCCTGTCCCACACAGGTATGGGCCCAGAGCTCCAGGATCACCACAGCTGCCCAATCATCCAGAGAGAGGTGTGGAGGGAAACAATCATGACGCCGGGACCGCCACGCAGGTTTCTCCCTGATGGACGGGAAGTCTTCTTTGTGGGAAGACACTGAGCCACACTCAAGAAGCCGCCAGGCTTCTCAGAGACGGGGCAGACACAGCAAGAGGGAGGTCAGAGCAGGAGGCCAGAGCCCAGGCAGGATACGGGGCCATGCCACCACCACCGGGCATCCGGGGAGGAGGTCGAACGGGTGACTCGGCCAGGAAGGCCAGCCTTTGAGAGACAGACATGCTTGCCCCATCCCCTTGCCGGCTTCCTTCTCCGTCCCTGCGCTCGAGCTGTGGCTACATTTCTCCATGAGGCAGAGGCGACAGGCGTGACATCCACCTCTTGAAGGTCATGCGGGCACCCTCCCCGCGGGTGGACAATGAGCGCCTGGGAGGCCGTTGTCCTGGCTGGGGAGCTGCTGCCTGGATCCAGCCTCAGGCAGAGGCTGCTCCGGATGGGGAGGGGAGAAAACCCGCGGTCTCGAGCAGATGCCCACGCTGCCCAGGCCTCACAGACCCCTCAAACCGGAACCACTGGACACCGACAAACCGCGCACGACCCAGGCAGAGACGGGAGAGGCTGACCAGAAGAAAGGCCGACCTGCAGAAAACCCACCCTCCGGCACAGGGGCACGTGTCCCGAGGCCACACGAGACGGACGAGACGAGAGAGATGGAAAGAGCGAGAGGCGAGGAGAGAGAGCGGAGAGAGAGAGAGAGACGTGAGAGCAGAGACAGACGCGCACATTAGTACATGCCACAGACACACACACACACACACACACACACACACACACACAAACGCACACAGACATACAGCAGCAGGGTAACACTCACCCAGGCAGCTCCTGAAGCTGCCGGGTTCTGCTCTCACGACTACGAGGGCCACCGGTGAGAGAGCAGCCCACGGGCACCCTGGCAGACCTGTCTCGCATCACTAGGCGCCCACTTTTGGGGAGACTCACCCAGCACACCGTCCGCTGGGACGCCTGAGGCTGGGATCCCAGGCTGCTCCCGGCGATCTGTCTGAGGTTTCTTCCTCCTGGCGTTTCTCCTGCTGGGCTGACCCTCCGATCCCTGCCCGGAGACCGCCCTGGTAACTGCCCTGGCCAGGACTGGTCCAGCCCCGACTCTGACGCACGATCACACAGGGGCTCCTACTCGCCAAGTCTCAGGGACCCATCCCGGCAACGTGGCGTCACTGTGACCAGCAGCATCAGGGCGCGCACTGGCGAGGACTCACCCGCCCACCCCTACTGCCTAGCAGAGTCAGGCCGCGACCTGAAACATGGGCGTGCTGTGGCGCCTGCGGACTGGGGCTGCGGGGCTGGCGGCGCTAGCGGCTGCCAGCAGCCCAGGAAAGGGCAAGAGACTGACAGAGGGCCTGGGAGACCCAGGAGACCCATAGAGAGTCCTGTCGCCAGTGACCTCCTTGATCGTCTTCTGCTTCTGTTCCCTGAAGGAGGACCTCGGGGTGCGGGCTGGGCCATGCGGACTCTCGGGATCCGGGCGATGGATCCCACCGGCCCGGATCGGACGTTCCAATATGCAGTGAGGCGGAAAGGGTCCGCCGGGCACAGGAAAGATCCCAGGGCCGCAAGGCGTGCTGTCGGCTGCAACGGCACTGACCCATGAGCCCACTCGCCTCCTCTCCTTCCTGGGTGAGCAGGGGCCTGCCTTCATTCCAGGGCTCGGGGCCCGCACCTGACGCGGCTTCCGGCGACACCGCAAAGAGAGACAGAGGCGAGTCCGGCTGGAGCCAGTGTGATCCACACGTGGCACTGACGCCCCCAAGAGCACATGCAGTGCAGCGGTGTCTGGAGGCCGAGGGGGCGCACGACCAGACGGACAGTGATGTCAGGCGGCGCCCGGGGCCACCGGAGACCTGCCCCACAAAGCGGAGGAAAGCCAAGCGCACCGAAAACCTGCGAGACAGGGCTGTGCGAGTCCAGGCCACATTCAGGAGTGCCCGCCAGAGGAGCCAGAGGTTTTGGACAGGGACACCCCTACTTGCTGCCACCGGCCAGGTGACCCTGACGCAACCTCCTGCACTCCCAGCCAAAACCTAGTCCCGCTGGCTCCTGACATCCGTGGCAGCCAAAAAGATTCAGTGCTAGAAGGCGCTTTCCAGGAGCGGGAGGAAGTGCTGGCCCTCAAGGATCAGACAGGAAGTGCAGGTGGATGCAACACCGCCTTTCCTAGAAGGCCAAGTCGGGAGCAGTGGGCTTGCCTCCCTCTTCCTGGACCCGGCGAGCGCAGCCATCACTTGGGCCATGGAGACCAAGAGAGCTTCCCTGTCCCACACAGGCTATGGAAGCCCAGAGCTCCAGGATCACCACACCTGCCCAATCATCCAGAAGAGTGTGAGAGGGAAACAGTCACGACACGGACCGCCACGCAGGCCCTCCGATGGACGGGGAAGCCTCTTTGTTGAAGACATTGAGCAGACCAAGAAGCCGCCAGGCTTCAGAGACGGGGCAGACACAGCAGAGGGAGGACAGAGCAGAGCCCAGAGCCAGGCAGGATCACGGGGGCCATGCCACCACCACGGGCATCCGGGAGGAGTGTCAGACGGTGACTCGCCAGGAAGGCCAGCCTTTGAGTGACAGAGATGCTTGCCCCATCCCTGTCGCTGCCTCTCTCCGTCGGCCGAAGCGAGGCTGCGCCTCGGCTGAGGGCAGAGGCGAGGCGGAGAACCATCCTCTTGAAGGTCTGGGCACCCTCCTGCGGGTGGACAATGAGCAGCCTGGGGAGGCCGTTGTCCTTGCAGTTGGGGAGCTGTCGCCTGGATCTAGCCTAGCGAGCTGCTCCGATGGGGAGGGACTGAAAACCCCTGCGGTTCGGACGCAGATGCCGCGTGCCCAGGCTCACAGACCCCCAAACCGGAACCGCTGGAACCGATACTGCCAACCGCCACGCACCCAGGCAGAGACGCGAGAGGCTGACCAGAAGAAAGGCCCGACGCAAGAAACCCACCTCCCGACACAGGGCACATGTGTCCCGAGGCACAAGCACACACAGGCGACAGAGATAGAAAGAGAGGGCCACGGAAAGAGCGAAGGGAGAGAGAGAGAGAGAGAGATGGGCAGACAGGTGCCACAGAAAGTAGTGCACACAGACATGCACTGACACAGACACACAGCACACACACACACGACACACACACACACACACCCATGACGACACAGACATACAGCAGGTAACACCCACCCCAGGCAGCCCCTGAAGCTGCCGGGTCTCTGCTCTCCGCGACTACAGAGCCACCTGTGAGAGCAGCCCACGGCACACGGGCAGACCTGTCCTCCACATCACAGGCTACCACTTTGGGAGACTCTACCCGCACACCGTCTGCCCAGACACCTGAGGCTGGGATCCTGCATGCCTCCCGGGCGATCTGTCTGAGGTTTCTTCCTCCTGAGGGTTTCTTCCTGCTGGTACCTCCGCGAATCCCCGCCTCCGGAGACCGCCCTGGTAACTGCCCTGGCCAGGACTGGGACTCAGGCCCGACTCTGACGCACGATCACACAGGGCTCTCTTACTGCACAGTCTCAGGGACCCATCCCGCGCCCGGTGGCGGTCACTGTGACCAAAGAGCGGCTGTGGGCTCGCGCAAGACTGGCGAGGCCGACTCCCGCCCACACCTCTACCCAGCAGAGTCAGGCTGCCCGGACCCTAAAATGGGCGGCCAGCCGGGCGACTGCCTGGGGCGGCGGTGCTGGAGGTTGGCGGCGGCGGCGTGCGGGCGCAGCCCGAGGCGGCGGGTGGGGAAGAGGACTACCAGAGGGGCCTCGGGAGACCCAGGGGTCGGACCCATAGGGAGTCCTGTCGTCAGGACCTCTCGATCGCTCTCCTTCTGCTCGGTGAAGAGGACCCTTGGCGTCTGCTGGTCACGTGACATCTTCTTGGGATCCGATGATGCTCCCACCGGCTGATCGGAATGAGGTCACTATGCAGTGAGGCGGAAAAGGGTCTCGCCGGGCACGGAAAGATCCTAGGGCCGGCAGTGCATGTCGCCTGCAAGGCACTGACCCACGAGTCCACTGCCTCCCTCCCTGGGTGGAGCAGGGGCCTGCTTCATCTCCAAGGCCCGTCTGCAACCCGGACGCAGCCTCAGCGACACCGGCAAAAGGCAGACAGAGGCGAGTCCCGAGCTGGGTGTCGTGGGTAAGCGTCACGTCGTCCCCAAGAGCACATGCAGTGAGCGGTGTCTTTGAGGCCGAGCACGAGCGAGACGGACAGTGATGTCCAGGCGTGCGCCCTGGGGCCACTGGAGACCTGCCCCACAAAGCGGAGGAAAAGCCAAGCGCACCTGCAACCCTAAGAGACAGGGGCCTGCATGCGAGTCCAGGCCACGTTCAGGGAGGCCTCAGAGGAGCCCAGGGCTTTGGGCACCAAGTACACCCCACCCCCGCCACGCCGGGTAGGCCCCTGACGCAACCTCCCCCTGCACCCAGCCAAAACTTAGTCCCGTTGGCTCCCTGACATCTGGCAGCCAAGATTCGGGATGCCAGAAGGCGTTTCAGGAGCGAGGGACCGTTGGCCCTCAAGGATCAGACAGGAAGGGGCAGGTGTGCAACACCGCCTTTCCTGGAAGCCCAGTGTCAGGAGCGGTGGGCTTGCTTTCCGCCTCTCTTCCTGGACCGAGGCAGCCCATCACTTGGGCCATGGAGGACCGAGAGCCTCCTGTCCCACACACGGTATGGAAGCTCAGAGCTCCAGGATCACCACACCTGCCCAATCATCCAGTAGTCGGGTGAGAAACTCATCATGACGCGCACCACAGCCTCCCATGGACTGGGAAGTCTTCTTTGTGAGAGTGAGCTGACCAAGAAGCGGAGGCTTTCTCAGAGAGCGGGCAGACACAGCAAGAGGGAGGGCGACAGAGGCTAGTCAGGCAGGATACGGGGCCATGCCACCACGGGCATCCGGGAGATGTCAGACGGTGACTCGGCCAGAAGGCCAGCCTTTGAGTGACAGAGATGCTTGCTCCATCGCTGCTTCCTCTCCGTCCCTCACCGCCGAGTCTGGCTCCATTTCCATGAGGGAGAGCGCGCAGGAGCGTGACCATCCCTCTGAAGGTCCTGGGGCACCTCCCGCGGGTGGACAATGAGCGCCTGGGAGGCCAAGGTGCCTCGCTTGATGCGGCCTGGATCCAGCCAAGAGGCTGCCCGGATGAGGAGGGACGAAACTGCGGCAAGCCGATGCCCATTGCCCAGGCCTTCACAGACCCCAAACCACCGGAAGCCGGAAACCCGACTGCCAACCGCTACACGACTCGAGGCAGAGACGCGAGGCTGACCAGAAGAAAGCCGACCTGCAAAGAACCCACCCTCCGGACAGCATGTGTCCCGAGGCGCAAGTACACAGGCGGACAGAGACGATAAGAGAGGGCACGAGCGAAGCGGAGGCGGGCGAGAGAGAGAGAGAGAGAGACGTAGAGAGAGAGACAGAAGTGGGCGTGACACGGACGCCACGCGCACGCACGCACACACATACACACATGACTCCCCCACACACACACACACACACACACACCCATGACGCACACAGGCACGTACAGACACCACCCCAGGCTGCCCTGAAGCTGCCGGGTTCTGCTCTCTCCGCGACTCACGAGGCCACGGTGAGACCGCCCACGGACACCCTGGCAGACCTGTCCTCCACATCACAAGGGCTGCCACTTTTTGGGAGACTCACCAAGACACCGTCTGCGACCCTGAGGCTGGGATCCCGCGCTGCGTCCCAGCGATCTGTCTGAGGTTTCTTCCTCCTGGCGACTCTCCTGCATCCAGCCCTCCGGAATCCCGTCCTGCAATCTGCACTGGCCAGGACTGGTCTCAGCCCGACCCTGACGCGATCACACAGGGCTCCCTGCTTCCTGCAGTTCAGGGACCCATCCCGGGCAACGGTGGCGGTCACTGTGACCAAAGCGGCTCGGGGCCTCAAAGGCGCACGCTGGGCGAGGCCGACTCACCCGCCTCCCACTCACTCAGCAGAGTCAGGCTGCGGACCCTTTAAAATGGCGCACGCGCGGCTGGGCTCACGGGTGCAGGAGGTTGCGGCGGCCCGGGCGCAAGCGCGGCGGCGCGCGCAGCCGCGACAAGTGAAGGACTGCCAGAAGAGGTTCATGCCCAGAGACCCAGGGTCGGACCCATAGGAGTCCTGTGCGTCAGGACCCCTTGATCGCCTCCTGCTTCTGCTCCCGCTGAAGGAGGAGCCGGGCAGTGCTGGCCGCTGCGGGACTCTGGGGATCCGAGGATGGCTCCCACCCGGCTGATCGGGGAGACGTGCAATGCAGTGAGGCGAAAGGGTCTCGCCCGCACAGGAAAGATCCCCAGGGCCGCAAGGCGTGCTGTCGCTGCTAAACGGCACCGACCCATGAGTCCACCGCTCTCCTTCCCTGGCAGTGGCAGGGGCCTGCCTTCATCTCAAGGCCAGGGCTCCGGGCATCCCAGGCGCTCCGCGCACGGGCAAAGGAGACAGAGGCGAGTCCGAGCTGGAGTCGTGTGGTGGCACGTGGCAATTGCCGCCCTCCCCAAGCAGCACATGCAGGCAGCGTGTGCTCTGAGGCCGAGGCGGCACGCACGAGACGGACAGTGATGTCCAGGCGGCGCCTGGGGCCACTGGAGACCTGCCCCACAAAGCGGAGGAAAAGCCAAGCGCACCTGCAAAACCTGCGGACAGAGGCCTGTGCGCGGAGTCCAGGCCACATTCAGGAGGCCCGCCAGAGGAGCCCAGAGCTTTGGACCAAGTAGCACCTCCCTCATCACGCCACCGCTAGGTACCCTGACGCAACCTCCCTGCACCCAGCCAAAACCCAGTCCCGCTGGCTCCCTGACATCCGCATGGCAGCCAAAAGATTCATGTGCCAGAAGGCGCTTTCAGGAGCGGAGGGACCGGTTGGCCCCTCAAGGATCAGGACAGGAAGTGCAGGTGGGATGCAACACTGCCTTCCTGGAAGGCCAATGTGGGGGGAGCGGTGGGCTTGCCTTCCTGCCCGGGACCCGCAGCCATCACTTGGGGCCATGGAGACCAAGAGAGCTTCCTGTCACACAGGTATGGAAGCCCAGAGCTCCAGGATCACCACACCTGCCCAATCATCGCAGAAAGAGGTGCTGAGAGGAAACGATCATGACACGGACGCGCCACGGGTTTCCTCCCTGACTGGGAAGTCTTCTTTGTTGAAGACGTCTGAGCCAGACTGAGAAGCCAGGCTTCTCAGAGACGGGCAGACACAGCAGGAGGACAGAGCGAGGCCAGAGGCCCAGGCAGGATACGGGGGCCAGCCACCACCGCATCCGGGGAGGAGGTCAGACGGGTGACTCACTCGGCCAGGAAGGCCAGCCTTTTGAGTGACAGGATGCTTGCCCCATCCCCTGCCGGGGCCTCCTTCTCCGTCCCTGTGCTCGAGCTGTGGCTCCATTTCGACATGAGGGCAGAGGCGAGCAGGCGTGAGCAACCACCTCCTCTTGAAGGTCTGCGGCACCTCCCGCGGGTGGACAATGACGCCTGGGAGGCCGCTGTCCTGCTGGGAGCGCGCTGCCTGATCTAGCCTAGCAAAGAGGCTGCCCGGATGGGGAGGGGATCGAAACCCCCTGCGGTTCCGAGCCAGATGCCGGCGTGCCCAGGCCCTCACAGACCCCCAAACCGGAACCGCCTGGACGACCGACTGCCAACCGGCCACACGACCCAGGCAGAGACGCGGGGAGAGGCTGGACTCAGAAGAAAGGCCGACCTGCAAGAAACTCCACCCTCCGCACAGACAGGGGCACATGTGTCCCGAGGCACACGCACACACAGACGGACAGAGATGAAAGAGAGGGCCACTTGAAAGAGCGAGAGAGGGAGAGAGAGAGAGAGAGAGACGAGAGAGAGAGAGACGGAGAGAGGAAGGTGCACACAGAGACGCACGCGCACAGACACACACAGACACACACACACGACACACCCCACACACACACACACACACCCATGACGAACACACACGACAGCAGGTAACACCCACCGCAGGCAGCCCCTGAAGCTGCCGGGTTCTGCTCTCCGCGACTGAGAGCCACCGGTGAGAGAGCAGCCCACGGGCACCCATGGCGGACCTGTGCTCGCCATCACAAGGGCTCCACTTTTGGGGAGACTCACCCGCACACCGTCCGCGCACGCCTGAGGCTGGGATCCCGCTGCGCTCGCCGGCGATCTGTCTGAGGTTTCTTCCTCCTGGGGTTTCTTCCTGCTGGTGGACCCTCCGCGAATCCCGGCCTCCGGAGACCGTCCTGGTAACTGCTCCTGGCCAGGACTGGTCTCAGCCCAGACTCAGACGCACGATCACACAGGGCTCCTACTCGCCAAGTCGTCAGGGACCCATCCCGGCAACGGTGGCTTTCACTGTGACCAAGCGGCGTGCTTGGGCCTCAGGGCATGACGCACTGGCGAGCCGACTCACCCGCCCACCTCCTTACTCCGCAGAGTCAGGCTGCAGGACCCTTTAAAAATGGCGGCGACGCCGGGCGGCTGCGGGGCCTGAGGCGGCGGTGCTGGAGGTTGCAGCGCGGCGGCGGTGGCGCAGCCCGAGGCAGGCGGGTGGGAAGAGGACTGCCAGAGGGCCATGGAGACCCAGGGTCGGACCCATAGGAGTCCTGTGGTGAGGACCTCCTGATCGCTCTTCTGCTTCGGGTTCCCGCTGAAGGAGGAGCTTCGGGATGCCGTGCTGGGCTGCGCGGACCTCTTGGGGATCCGATGATGGATCCCACCGGGTGATCGGGAATGGGGTTCCAATGCAGTGAGGCGGAAAGGGTCTCGCCGGGCACAGGAAAGATCCCCAGGGCCGCAAGGCGTGCTGTCGGCTGCAACGGGCACCGACCCATGAGCCCACTGCCTCCCTCCTCCTGGCAGGAGCAGGGGGCCTGCCTTCATCTCCATGGCCCGAGGGCTCCGGCATCCCGACGCAGCTTCCGCGACACGGGCAAAGAGCAGACAGAGGCGAGTCCGAGCTGGAGCCAGTCGTGTCCACACGTGGCACTGTCGCCCCCAAGAGCACATGCAGGCAGCGTGTGTCTTTGAGGCCGAGGGGGCGACGACGAGACGGACAGTGATGTCCAGGCGTGCGCGGGGGCCACTGGAGACCCTGCCCCACAAAGCGGAGGAAAAAGCCAAGCGCACCTGAAAACCTGCGAGACAGGGCCTGTGCGCGAGTCCACGCCACGCTCAGGGAGGCCCGCCAGAGGAGCCGAGAGGTTTGGACAGCACACCCCACCCCAGCCCGCCGCTGCTAGGTACCCTGACGCAACCTCCCGCTGCACCCAGCCAAAACCCAGTCCCGCTGGGCTCCCTGACATCCGTGGCAGCCAAAGATTCAGTGCCAGAAGGCACTTTCCCCAGGAGCGGAGGAACCGTTGGCCCTCAAGAATCAGAGAGGAAGTGCAGGTGGGATGCAACACCGCCTTTCCTAGAAGGCCAATGTCAGGAGCGGTGGGTGCCTCCGCCTCTTCCTGGACCGAGAGTGCAGCCATCACTTGGGCCATGGAGACCGAGAGAGCTTCCCTGTCCCACACAGGTATGGAAGCCCAGAGCTCCAGGATCACCACAGCTGCCCAATCATCCAGAAAGAGGTGTGGAGAGGAAACAATCATGACGCGGACCGCCACGAGGGTTTCTCCCTGATGGACGGGAAGTCTTCTTTGTGGAAGACACTGAGCCACGACTAAGAAGCCGCCAGGCTTCTCAGAGACGAGGGCAGACACAGCAAGAGGGAGGTCAGAGCAGAGGCCAGAGCCCAGGCAGGATACGGGGGCCATGCCACCACCACGGGCATCCGGGAGGAGTGTCAAACGGGTGACTCGGCCAGGAAGGCCAGCCTTTGAGAGACAGAGCATGCTTGCCCCATCCCCTTGCCGGCTTCCTTCTCCGTCCCCTGCGCCGAGCTGTGGCTACATTTCTCGATGAGGGCAGAGGGCGACAGGCGTGACAACCACCTTCTTGAAGCTCTGCGGGCACCCTCCCTGCGGGTGGACAATGAGCGCCTGGGAGGCCGTTGTCCTTGGTTGGGAGCGCTCGCCTGGATCCAGCCTAGCAAAGAGGCTGCTCCGGATGGGGAGGGGATGAAAACCCCTGCGGGTCCGACGCCCGATGCCCACGTTGCCCAGGCCTTCACAGACCCCCAAACTGGAACCGCTGGACGACGACTGCCAACCGCCACACGACCCAGGCAGAGACGCTGGGAGAGGCTGACCAGAAGAAAAGGCCGACGTGCAAGAAACCCACCTCCGGCAGACAGGGCACATGTGTCCCAAGGCGCACGCACACACAGACGGACAGAGACAGAAAGAGAGAGGCGAGCGAGAAGAGCGAGAGAGGGAGAGAGAGAGAGAGACAGAGAGAGAGAGACAGAAGTGAGCACACGAGACAGCGCACTGCGCACGCATACACACACAGACACACACACAGACGCATCCCCCACACACACACACACACACACCCATAGACGCACACACACGTACAGCAGGGAACACCCACCCGCAGGCAGCCCCTGAAGCTGCCGGGTTCTGCTCTCCGCGACTAAGAGCCACCGGTGAGAGAGCAGCCCACGGGCACACAGGCGGACCTGTGCCTCGCACATCACAAGGGCTCCACTTTTGGGGAGACTCACCAGACACCGTCCGCTGACGCCTGAGGCTGGGATCCCGCTGCCTCGCCCGAGCGATCTGTCTGAGGTTTTCTTCCTCCTGGGGTTTCTTCCTGCTGGTGACCCTCCGGGAATCCCGGCCTCCGGAGACCGCTCCTGGTAAACTGCCCTGGCCAGGACTGGTCTCAGCCCCAGACTCAGACGCACGATCACACAGGGCTCCTACTTCGCCAAGTGTCAGGGACCCATCCCCGGCAACGGTGGCTGTCACTGTGACCCAAAGCGGCGGCTTGGGGCCTCGCATGCGCACTGGCGAGGCCGACTCCCCGCTCCACCCCCCTTACTCCGCAGAGTCAGGCTGCGGACCCTTTAAAAAAATGGCGGCGACGCGGCTGCGGGGCCTGGGGCGGCGGTGCTGGAGGTTGCGCGGGCGGCGGTGGCGGCGCAGCCCGAGGCGGCGGGTGGGAAGAGGACTGCCAGAGGGCCTGCGTGGGAGACCCAGGGTCGGACCCATAGGGAGTCCTGTGGTGAGGACCTCCTTGATCGCTCTTCTGCTTCGGGTTCCCGCTGAAGGAGGAGCTTTCGGGATGCCGGCTGGGCTGCGCGGACTCCTCTTGGGGTCCGATGATGGATCCCACCGGGTGATCGGGAATGGGGTTCCAATGCAGTGAGGCGGAAAGGGTCTCGCCGGGCACAGGAAAGATCCCCAGGGCCGCAAGGCGTGCTGTCGGCTGCAAAGGCACCGACCCATGAGCCCACTGCCTCCCTCCTTCCTGGGCAGGAGCAGGGGCCTGCCTTCATCTCCAAGCGCCCGAGGGCTCCGCATCCCGACGCGGCTTCCGCGACACGGGCAAAGAGAGACAGAGGCGAGTCCGAGCTGGAGCCAGCGTGTCCACATGTGGCACTGTCGCCCCCAAGAGCACATGCAGGCAGCGTGTGTCTTTGAGGCCGAGGGGGCGGCACGACGGACGGACAGTGATGTCCAGGCGGCGCCCTGGGGCCACTGGAGACCTGCCCCACAAAGCGGAGGAAAAGCCAAGCGCACCTGAAAACCTCGTAGACAGGGCCTGTGCGCGAGTCCACGCCACGCTCAGGGAGGCCCGCCAGAGGAGCCGAGAGGTTTGGACAAAGTACACCCCACCCCCAGCCCGCTCGGCTAGGGTACCCCTGACGCAACCTCCCTGCACCCAGCCAAAACTCCAGTCCCGTTGGCTCCTGACATCCGTGGCAGCCAAAAGATTCGGTGCTAGAAGGCACTTTCCCCAGGAGCGGAGGGAACCGGGTTGGCCCTCAAGAATCAGAGAGGAAGTGCAGGTGGGATGCAACACCGCCTTTCCTAGAAGGCCAATGTCAGGAGCGGTGGGCTTGCCTCCGCTCTTCCTGGACCCGAGCGTGCAGCCATCACTTGGGCCATGGAGACCGAGAGAGCTTCCCTGTCCCACACAGGTATGGAAGCCCAGAGCTCCAGGATCACCACAGCTGCCCAATCATCCAGAAAGAGGTGTGGAGAGGGAAACAATCATGACGCGGACCGCCACGAGGTTTCTCCCTGATGGACGGGGAAGTCTTCTTTGTGGAAGACACTGAGCCACACTCAAGAAGCCGCCAGGCTTCTCAGAGACGGGCAGACACAGCAAGAGGGAGGTCAGAGCAGAGGCCAGAGCCCAGGCAGGATACGGGGGCCATGCCACCACCACCGCATCCGGGAGGAGTGTCAAACGGGTGACTCGGCCAGGAAGGCCAGCCTTTGAGAGACAGAGCATGCTTGCCCCATCCCCTGCCGGCTTCCCTTCTCCGTCCCTGCGCCGAGCTGTGGCTACATTTCTCGATGAGGGCAGAGGCGACAGGCGTGACAACCACCTTCTTGAAGCTCTGCGGGCACCCTCCCGCGGGTGGACAATGAGCGCCTGGGAGGCCGTTGTCCTTGGTTGGGGAGCGCTCGCCTGGATCCAGCCTAGCAAAGAGGCTGCTCCGGATGGGGAGGGATGAAAACCCCTGCGGGTCCGGACGCCCGATGCCCACGCTGCCCAGGCCTCACAGACCCCCAAACTGGAACCGCCGGGACGACGACTGCCAACCCGCCACACGACCCAGGCAGAGACGCTGGGGAGAGGCTGACCAGAAGAAAGGCCGACCTGCAAGAAACCCACCCTCCGCAGACAGGGGCACATGTGTCCCGAGGCGCACGCACACAGACGGACAGAGACAGAAAAGAGAGGGCGACGGAAAGAGCGAAGGGAGAGAGAGAGAGAGAGAGAGAGAGACGTGAGAGAGACAGAGTCGGGCACACGGACAGCCACTGCACGCGACACACACAGACACACACACAGACGCACCCCCAACACACACACACACACACACCATGACGACACACACGTACAGCAGGGGACACCCACCCCGCAGGCAGCCCCTGAAGCTGCCGGGTTCTGCTCTCCGCGACTAGAGCCACCGGTGAGAGAGCAGCCCACGGGCACCCAGGCGGACCTGTCCTCGCCATCACAAGGGCTCCACTTTTGGGAGACTCACCCAGACACCGTCCGCCAGCGCCTGAGGCTGGGATCCCGCGCTGCCTCGCCCGGCGATCTGTCTGAGGTTTTCTTCCTCCTGGGCGTTTCTCCTGCTGCTGGACCTCCGCGAATCCCGCCTCCGGAGACCGTCCTGGTAACTGCCCTGGCCAGGACTGGTCTCAGCCCAGACTCAGACTGCACGATCACACAGGGCTCCTACTTCACAAGTGTCAGGGACCCATCCCGGGCAACGGTGGCTCACTGTGACCAAGCGGGCGGCTGGGGCCTCGCAGCATGCGCACTGGCGAGGCCGACTCCCCCGCTCCACCCTCCTTACTCCGCAGAGTCAGGCTGCGGACCCTTTAAAAATGGCGGCGACGCGCGGCTGCGGGGCCTGGGCGGCGGTGCTGGAGGTTGCGGTGCGGCGGGCGGCGGCGGCGCAGCCCGAGGCGGCGGGTGGGAAGAGGACTACCAGAGGGGCCTCGCGGGAGACCCAGGGTCGGACCCATAGGAGTCCTGTGGTGAGGACCTCCTTGATCGCTCTTCTGCTTCTGTTCCCGCTGAAGGAGGAGCCCGGGGTGCCGGCTGGGCTGCGCGACTCCTCTTGGGGTCCCGGCGATGGATCCCACCGGGTGATCGGGAATGGGGTTCCAATGCAGTGAGGCGGGAAAGGGTCTCGCCGGGGCACAGAAAGATCCCCAGGGCCGCAAGGGCGTGCTGTCGGCTGCAAAGGCACTCGACCCATGAGCCCACTGCCTCCTCCTTCCTGGGCAGGAGCAGGGGCCTGCCTTCATCTCCAAGGCCCGAGGGCTCCGGCATCCCGACGCGGCTTCCGGCGACACGGGCAAAGAGAGACAGAGGCGAGTCCGAGCTGGAGCCAGTGTGACCAACTGTGGCACTGTCGCTCCCCAAGAGCACATGCAGTGCAGCGTGTCTTTGAGGCCGTAGGGGGCGGCGACGAGACGGACAGTGATGTCCAGGCGTGCGCCCTGGGGCCACTGGAGACCTGCCCCACAAAGCGGAGGAAAAGCCAGCGCACCTGAAAACCTGCGAGACAGGGCCTGTGCGCAGTCCAGGCCACAGCTCAGGGAGGCCCGCCAGAGGAGCCCGAGAGCTTTGGACCAAGCACACCCCACTCCCCAGCCCGACCGGCTAGGTACCCTGACGCAACCTCCCTGCACCCAGCCAAAAACCCAGTCCCGCTGGCTCCCTGACATCCGTGGCAGCCAAAAGATTCAGTGCTAGAAGGCACTTTCCCCAGGAGCGGAGGGAACGGTTGGCCCTCAAGAATCAGAGAGGAAGTGCAGGTGGGATGCAACACCGCCTTTCCTGGAAGGCCAATGTCAGGAGCGGTGGGCTTCCGCCTCTTCCTGGACCGACGGCAGCCATCACTTGGGCCATGGAGACCGAGAGAGCTTCCCTGTCCCACACAGGTATGGAAGCCCAGAGCTCCAGGATCACCACACCCTGCCCAATCATCCAGAAAGAGGTGTGGAGAGGAAACAATCATGACGCGGACCGCCACGGGGTTTCCTCCCTGATGGGACGGGGAAGTCTCTTTGTGGAAGACACTGAGCCAGCACTAAGAAGCCGCCAGGCTTCTCAGAGACGGGGCAGACACAGCAAGAGGGAGGTCAGAGCAGAGGCCAGAGCCCAGGCAGGATACGGGGGCCATGCCACCACCACCGGGCATCCGGGGAGGAGTGTCAAGCGGGTGACTCGGCCAGGAAGGCCAGCCTTTGAGAGACAGAGCATGCTTGCCCCATCCCCTGCCGGGCTTCCTTCTCCGTCCCCTGCGCCGAGCTGTGGCTACATTTCTCCATGAGGGCAGAGGGCGACAGGCGTGACAACCACCTTCTTGAAGCTCTGCGGGCACCCTCCTGCGGGTGGACAATGAGCGCCTGGGAGGCCGTTGTCCTTGGTTGGGGAGCGGTCGTCTGGATCCAGCCTAGCAAAGAGGCTGCTCCGGGATGGGGAGGGGATGAAAACCCCTGTCCGAGCCGATGCCGCACGTTGCCCAGGCCTCACAGACCCCCCAAACCGGAACCGCTGGAGACGACGACTGCCAACCGCCACACGACCGAGGCAGAGACGCTGGGAGAGGCTGACCAGAAGAAAGGCCCGACCTGCAAGAAACCCACCCTCCAGCACAGGGCACATGTCCCGAGGCACACGCACACACAGACGGACAGAGACAGAAAGAGGAGCCGAAAGGCAGGAGAGAGAGAGAGAGAGAGAGAGAGAGAGAGAGAGTAGAGAGAGAGAGAGACAGCAGGACAGTCGCGACACTAGACGCATCACACACACAGACACACACAGACGCATCCCCACACACACACACACACACACCCATGACGCACACACACGTACAGCAGGGAACACCCACCCCAGGCAGCCCCTGAAGCTGCCGGGTTCTGCTCTCCGCGACTCAGAGCCACGGTGAGACAGCAGCCCACGGGACACCAGGCGGACCTGTGCTCGCCATCACAAGGGCTCCACTTTTGGGGAGACTCACCGCACACCGTCCGTGCACGCCTGAGGCTGGGATCCGCGCTGCCTCCCGGCGATCTGTCTGAGGTTTCTTCCTCCTGCTTCTTCCTGCTGCTGGACCCTCCGCGAATCCCGGCCTCCGGAGACCGTCCCTGTAACTGCCCTGGCCAGGACTGGTCTCAGCCCAGACTCAGACGACGATCACACAGGGCCCTACTGGCCCAAGTCTCAGGGACCCATCCCGGCAACGGTGGCTTTCACTGTGACCCAAAGCGGCGGTCGGGGCCTCGCGATGCGCTGACTGGCGAGGCCGACTCCCCGCTCCACCCCTCACTCCGCAGAGTCAGGCTGCGGACCCTTTAAAAATGGCGATGCGGCGTGCGGCTGCAGGCCTGGGGCGGCGGTGCTGGAGGTTGCAGTGCGGCGGTGGCGGCGCAGCCCGAGGCGGCAGGTGGGAAGAGGACTGCCAGAGGGGCCTGCGGGAGACCCAGGGTCGGACCCATAGGAGTCCTGTGGTGAGGACCTCCTTGATCGCTCTTCTGCTTCGGTTCCCAGCTGAAGGGAGCTTCGGGGATGCCGGCTGGGCTGCGCGGACTCCTCTGGGGTCCGATGATGGATCCCACCGGGTGATCGAGATGGGGTTCCCAATGCAGTGAGGCGGAAAGGGTCTCGCCGGGGCACGGAAAGATCCCCAGGGCCAGAAGGCGTGCTGTCGGCTGCAGGCACCGACCCATGAGCCCACTGCCTCCTCCTTCCTGGGCAGGAGCAGGGGCCTGCCTTCATCTCCAAGCGCCCGGGGCTCCGGCATCCGACGCGGCTTCCGGCGACACGGGCAAAGAGAGACAGAGAGCGAGTCCGAGCTGGAGCCCAGTGTGTCCACATGGCACTGTCGTCCCCCAAGAGCACATGCAGGCAGCGTGTGTCTTTGAGGCCGAGGAGGGCGGCAGCGAGACGGACAGTGATGTCCAGGCGTGCGCCTGGGGCCACTGGAGACCTGCCCCACAGCGGAGGAAAAGCCAAAGCGCACCTGAAAACCTCAGAGACAGGGGCCTGCAGCGCGAGTCCACGCTCACGTTCAGGGAGGCCCGCCAGAGGAGCCAGAGGTTTGGACAGTACACCCCACCCCAGCCCGCCACCGCTAGGTACCCCTGACGCAACCTCCCTGCACCCAGCCAAAACTCAGTCCCGCTTGGCTCCCTGACATCCGTGGCAGCCAAAGATTCAGTGCTAGAAGGCACTTTCCCAGGAGCGGAGGAACCCAGTTGGCCCTCAAGAATCAGAGAGGAAGTGCAGGTGGGATGCAACACGCCTTTCCTAGAAGGCCAATGTCAGGAGCGGTGGGCTTGCTCCGCCTCTTCCTGGACCGAGCTGCAGCCATCACTTGGGCCATGGAGACCCGAGAGCTTCCCTGTCCCACACAGGTATGGAAGCCCAGAGCTCCAGGATCACCACAGCTGCTCAATCATCCAGAAAGAGGTGTGAGAGGGAAACAATCATGACGCGGACGCCACGAGGGTTTCTCCTGATGGACGGGGAAGTCTTTGTGGAAGACACTGAGCCACACTAAGAAGCCGCCAGGCTTCTCAGAGACAGGGCAGACACAGCAAGAGGGAGGTCAGAGCAGAGGCCAGAGCCCAGGCAGGATATGGGAGCCATGCCACCACCACGGCATCCGGGAGGAGTGTCAAGCGGGTGACTCGGCCAGGAAGGCCAGCCTTTGAGAGACAGACATGCTTGCCCCATCCCTTGCCGGCTTCCTCTCTCCGTCCCTGCGTCGAGCTGTGGCTACATTTCTCGATGAGGGCAGAGGGCGACAGGCGTAGACAACCACCTTCTTGAAGCTCTGCGGGCACCCTCCTCGCGGGTGGACAATGAGCGCCTGGGAGGCCGTTGTCCTTGGTTGGGGAGGCGCTCGTCTGGATCCAGCCTAGCAAAGAGGCTGCCTCCGGGATGGGGAGGGATGAAAACCCCTGCGGGTCCGACGCAGTGCCCACGTGCCCAGGCCTTCACAGACCCCCAAACTGGAACACGCCCGGGACGACGACTGCCAACCGGCCACCGACCGAGGCAGGGGAGGCGGGGAGGCTGACCAGAAGAAAGGCCGACGTGCAGAAACCCACCCTCCGGCGACAGGGCACATGTCCTAAAGCGCACGACACAGACGGACAGAGACAGAAAGGAGGGCGGAAACGAGGCGAGAAGGAGAGAGAGAGAGAGAGAGAGAGAGAGAGAGAGAGACGGAGACATAGAACTCAGACACTGACACGCACCTTGCGCACACAGACACACACACACACACATCTCCCCAACACACACACACACACACACACCCATGACGAACACACACGTACAGCAGAGACACCCACGCAGGCAGCCCTGAAGCTGCCGGGTTCTGCCTCTCCGCGACTGAGAGCCACGCGTGAGAGAGCAGCCCACGGGCACGCAGGCGGGACCTGTGCTCGACATCACAAGGCTCCACTTTTTGGGGAGACTCACCCGTACCGTCTGCCACGAGCCTGAGGCTGGGATCCCGCGCTGCCTCGCTCGGCCGATCTGTCTGAGGTTTTCTTCTCCTGAAAGGTTTTCTTCCTGCGTGGACCCTCCAGCGAATCCCGGCCTCCGGAGACCGTCTCTGGTAAACTGCCCTGGCCAGGACTGGTCTCAGCCCGACTCAGCGCACGATCACACAGGGCTCCCTACTTCCCAGCAGTCTCAGGGACCCATCCCCGGGCAACGGGTGGCTTTCACTGTGACCCAAGCGGCTGGCTTGGGCCTCGCGCATGCACTGGCGAGGCCGACTCCCCGCCCACCCCCTTACTCCGCAGGAGTCAGGCTGCGGACCCTTTAAAAATGGCAGCCACGCGCGCGCGGGCCTGGGGCGGGCGGTGCTGGAGGTTGCGGCAGGCGGCGGTGCGGCGAGCCAGGCGAGGCAGGGTGGGAAGAGGACTGCCAGGAGGGGGCCTGCAGGGAGACCCAGGGTGGGACCCATAGGAGTCCTGCAGGTGAGGACCTCCTTGATCGCTCTTCTGCTCGCTTGCCCGCTGCCAGCGAGGAGCTTGGGTGCCGGCTGGGCTGCGCGGACTCCTCTTGGGGGTCCGATGATGGATCCCAGCGGGTGATCGGGAATGGGGTTCCAATGCAGTGAGGCCGAGGGGTCTCGCGGGGCTGAGGAAGATCCCCAGGGCACTGCAGGCGTGCTGTCGGCTGCAAAGGCACCACCCATGAGCCCTGCCTCCCTCCCTCCTGGCAGGAGCAGGGGCCTGCCTTCATCTCCAAGGCCCGAGGGCTCCGGCATCCGAGGCGGCTTCCGCGGCATCGGGCAAAGAGAGACAGAGGCGAGTCCGAGCTGGAGCCAGTGTGTCCACATGTGGCACTGTCGTCCCCCAAGAGCACATGCAGGCAGCGTGTGTCTTTGGAGGCCGTAGGCGGCAGCGAGAGCGGACAGTGATGTCAGGCGTGCGCCCGGGGGCCACTGGAGACCCACTGCCCACAAAGCGGAGGAAAAGCCAAGCGCACCTGAAAACCCTGCGAGACAGGGCCTGTGCGAGTCCATGCCACGTTCAGGGAGGCCCGCCAGAGGGCGAGAGGTTTGGACAAAGTACACCCCACCCCCAGCCTGCGCCACTGCTAGGTACCCTGACGCAACCTCCCTGCACCCAGCCAAAACCCAGTCCCGCTTGGCTCCCTGACATCCAGTGGCAGCCAAAGATTCGTGCTAGAAGGCACTTTCCCCAGGAGGCGGAGGGAACCGGGTTGGCCTCAGAATCAGAGAGGAAGTGCAGGTGGGATGCAACACACGCCTTTCCTAGAAGGCCAATGTCAGGGCGGTGGGCTTGCCTCCGCCTCTTCCTGGACCGGCGTGCAGCCATCACTTGGGCCATGGGAGACCGAGAGAGCTTCCCTGTCCCACACAGGTATGGAAGCCCAGAGCTCCAGGATCACCACAGCTGCCCAATCATCCAGAAAGAGGTGTGGAGAGGGGAAACAATGCATGACGGACGCCACGGGGTTTCTCCCTGATGGACGGGAAGTCTTCTTTGTGGAAGACACTGAGCCACGCTAAGGCCGCCAGGCTTCTCAGGAGACGGGGCAGACACAGCAAGAGGGAGGTCAGAGCAGAGGCCCAGAGCCCAGGCAGGATCACGGGGGCCATGCCACCACCACGGCATCCGGGGAGGAGTGTCAAGCGGGTGACTCGGCCAGGAAGGCCAGCCTTTGAGAGACAGACATGCTTGCCCCATCCCCTTGCCTGGCTTCCTTCTCCGTCCCTGCGTCGAGCTGTGGCTACATTTCTCGCATGAGGGCAGAGGCGACAGGCGTGACAACCACCTTCTTGAAGCTCTGCGGGCACCCCTCCTGCGGGTGGAGCGATGAGCGCCTGGGAGGCCGTTGTCCTTGGTTGAGGGGCGCTCGTCTGGATCCAGCCTAGCACAGAGGCTGCTCGGATGGGGAGGGATGAAAACCCCTCGCGGGTCCGCACGCCGATGCCCACGTTGCCCAGGCCTTCACAGACCCCAAACTGGAACCGCCGGGTGACGACTGACTCAACCGCCACCCGGCCCAGGCAGAGGCGGGAGAGGCTGACCAGAAGAGCCAGGCCCGGCGTGCAAGAAAACCCACCCTCCGGTCGCACAGGGCACGCATGGTGTCCCGAGCGCACGCACACAGCCGGACAGAGACAGAAAGAGGCGACGGAAAGAGCGAGAAGGGAGAGAGAGAGAGAGACAGAGAGAGAGCGTGAGACAGCAAGTCGGCACACAGACACTGCCTGCGCCAGCACACACAGACACACACACAGGCGCACAACACACACCACACACCCATGACTGAACACACACGTACAGCGAGACACCCACCCAGGCAGCCTGAAGCTGCGGGTTCTGCTCTCGCGACTAAGAGCCACGGTGAGAGAGCAGCCCACGGGCACCTGAGGCGGACCTGTGCTCGTCATCACAAGGGCTCCACTTTTGGGAGACTCACCCGCACACCGTCCCGCGCACGCCTGAGGCTGGGATCGCGCTGCCTCGCCCGGGCGATCTGTCTGAGGTTTCTTCCTCCTGGTTTCTTCTGCTGCTGTGGACCCTCCACGAATCCCGGCCTCCGGAGATCCTGGTAACTGCCTGGCCAGGACTGGTCTCAGCCCAGCTCAGGCGCATGCGATCACACAGGGCTCCCTACTTCGCCCTAAGTGTCAGGGACCCATCCCAGACATCGTGGCTTTGCACTGTGACCGCGCGGCTCGGCGCGCTGCATCTGCGCACTGGCGAGGCCGGCTCCCGCCCCACCCCCTTACTCCAGCAGAGATCAGGCTGCGGACCCCTTTAAAATGGCGGCCGCGGCCAGCGGGGCCTGGGGCGGGCGGTGCTGGAGGTTCTGCGGCGGGCGGGCTGGCGCAGCCCAGGCGCAGGTGGGAAGAGGACTGCCAGAGGGGGCCTCACGGGAGACCCAGAGGTCGGGACCCATAGGAGTCCTGTGGTGAGGACCTCCTTGATCGCTCTTCTGCCCTGGTTCCCGCAGGGAGGAGGAGCTTCGGGATGCCGGCTGGGCTGCGCGGACTCCTCTTGGGGTCGATGATGGATCAACCAGGGTGATCGGGAATGGGGTTCCAATGCAGTGAGGCCGAAAGGGTCTCGCGGGGCAGAAAGATCCCCGAGGCGCATAGGCGTGCTGTCGGCTGTAGAGGCACCCGACCATGAGCCCTGCCTCCCTCCCTCCTGGCAGGAGCAGGGGCCTGCCTTCATCTCAAGGCCGAGGGCTCCGGCATCCCGGCGGCTTCGGCGACACGGGCAAACGAGACAGAGGCGGAGTCCGAGCTGGAGCCAGCGTGTCCACATGTGGCACTGTCGTCCCCAAGAGCACATGCAGGCAGCGTGTGTCTTTGAGGCCGTGGGGGCAGCGGCGAGGCCGGACAGTGATGTCAGGCGTGCGCCGGGGGCCACTGGAGACCTGCCCACAAAAGCGGAGGGAAAAGCCAAGCGCACCTGAAAACCTGCGAGACAGGGCCTGTCGCGCGAGTCCCGCCACGTTCAGGAGGCCCGCCAGAGGAGCCGAGAGGTTTGGACAAAGTACACCCACCCCCAGCCCGCCGCCCGGCTGGGTACCCCTAGCGCAGCCTCCCTGCACCCAGCCAAGACCCAGTCCCGTTGGCTCCCTGACATCCGTGGCAGCCAAAAGATTCGGTGCTAGAAGGCACTTTCCCCAGGAGGCGGAGGAGCCCGGTTGGCCCTCAAGAATCAGAGAGGAAGTGCAGGTGGGATGCAGCACCGCCTTTCCTAGAAGGCCAATGTCAGGGGCGGTGGGCTTGCCTCCGCACTCTTCCTGGACCGGCAGTGCAGCCATCACTTGGGCCATGGAGACCGAGAGCTTCCCTGTCCCACACAGGTATGGAAGCCCAGAGCTCCAGGATCACCACAGCTGCCCAATCATCCAGAAAGAGGTGTGGAGGGAAAACAATCATGGCGCGACCCTGCAGAGGGTTTTCTCCTGATGGACGGGGAAGTCTTCTTTGTGGAAGACACTGAGGCCACACTAAGAAGCCGCCAGGCTTCTCAGAGGCAGAGGCAGACACAGCAAGAGGGAGGTCAGAGCAGAGGCCAGAGCCCAGGCAGGATACAGGGGACCCATGCCACCACCACCGGCATCCGGGAGGAGTGTCAAGCGGGTGACTCGGCCAGGAAGGCCAGCCTTTGAGAGACAGACATGCTTGCCCCCATCCCTTGCCGGCTTCCTTCTCCCGTCCCTGCGTCGAGCTGTGGCTACATTTCTCGATGAGGGCAGAGGCGACAGGGCGTGACAACCACCTTCTTGAAGCTCTACGGGCACCCTCCTGCGGGTGGACAATGAGCGCCTGGGAGCCGTTGTCCTTGGTTGGGGGGCGCTCGTCTGGATCCAGCCTAGCAAAGAGGCTGCTCGGATGGGGAGGGATGAAAACCCCTGCGGGTCCGGCGCCCCGATGCCCACGTTGCCCAGGCCTCACAGACCCCCAAAGCTGGAACCGCTGGGACGGACGACTGCCAACCGGCCACCACGACCCAGGCAGAGGCAGGGGAGAGCTGACCAGAAGAAGGCCCGGCGTGCAGAAACCCCACCCTCCAGGCGCACAGGGGCCCATGTTCCCAAGGCGCCACACACAGACGGACAGAGACAGAAGAGCGGCGACGAAAGGCGAGAAGAGAGAGAGAGAGAGAGAGAGACAGAGAGGCGTGAGAGAGACAGAAGTCGGCACACAGACCGCACTGCGGCACACACACAGACACACACAGGCGCATCCCCCACACACACACACACACCTGCATGAACACACACGTACAGCAGGGACACCCACCCACAGGCAGCCCTGAAGCTGCGGGTTCTGCTCTCCACGACTAAGAGCCACGGTGAGAGAGCAGCCCTACAGGCACCCGAGGCGGACCTGTGCTCGTCATCACAAGAGCTCCACTTTTGGGGAGACTCACCCGCACACCGTCCGCGCGCCTGAGGCTGGGATGCGCGCTGCCTCGCGGCGATCTGTCTGAGTTTTTCTTCCTCCTGGGGTTTCTTCCTGCTGGTGGACCCTCCATGAATCCCGGCCTCCGGAGACCGTCCTGGTAAATGCCCTGGCCAGGACTGGTCTCAGCCAGACTCAGGCCTACGATCACACAGGGGCTCCTACTTCGCCCAGTGTCAGGGACCCATCCCGGACAGCGGTGGCTTTCACTGTGACCAAGCGGCGGCTTGGGGCCTCGCGCATCTTGCACTGGCGAGCCGACTCCCCGCTCCACCCCTTACTCCATGAGAGTCAGGCTGCGGACCCCTTTAAAAATAAAAATGGCGGCGAGCTGCTGCAGGGCCTGGGGCGGCGGTGCTGGAGGTTGCGTGCGGCGGCGGTGGCTGGCGCAGCCAGCAGCGGGTGGGAAGAGGACTGCCAGAGGGGCCCTGCAGGGGACCCAGGGTCGGACCCATAGGAGTCCTGTGGTGAGGACCTCCTTGATCGCTCTTCTGCTTGGTTCCCGCTGAAGGAGGAGCTTGGGATGCCGGCTGGGCTCGCGGACTCCTCTTGGGGTCCGATGATGGATCAACGGGTGATCGGGAATGGGGTTCCAATGCAGTGAGGCGAAAAGGGTCTCGCCGGGGCACAGAAAGATCCCCAGGGCGCATAGGGCGTGCTGTCGGCTGCAAAGGCACCGACCCATGAGCCCACTGCCTCCCTCCCTCCTGGCAGGGAGCAGGGGCCTGCCTTCATCTCAAGGCCGAGGGCTCCGGCATCCCAGCCGGCTTCCGGCGACCGCAGGCAAGAGAGACAGGCGAGTCCGAGCTGGAGCCAGCGTGTCCCACATGGCACTGTCGTCCCCAAGAGCACATGCAGGCAGCGTGTGTCTTTGAGGCCGTGAGGGCGGCAGCGAGGCGGACAGTGATGTCCAGGCGTCGCCCGAGGCCCACTGGAGACCTGCCCTAGCGGAGGAAAAAGCCAGCGCACCTGAAAACCCTGCGAGACAGGGGCCTGTGCGCGAGTCCACGCCACGTTCAGGGAGGCCGCCAGAGGAGCCGAGAGGTTTGGACAAAAGTGCACCCACCCCCAGCCCGCCGCCGGCTGGGGTACCTAGCGTAGCCTCCCTGCACCCAGCCAAAAGCCAGTCCCGTTGGCTCCCTGACATCCGTGGCAGCCAAAGATTCGGTGCTAGAGGCACTTTCCCCAGGAGGCGGAGGAACGGTTGGCCCTCAAGAATCAGAGAGGAAGTGCAGGTGGGATGCAACACCGCCTTTCCTAGAAGGCCAATGTCAGGAGGCGGTGGGCTTGCCTCCGCCTCTTCCTGGACCGGGCGTGCAGCCATCACTTGGGCCATGGAGACCGAGAGGCTTCCCTGTCCCACACAGGTATGGAAGCCCAGAGCTCCAGGATCACCACAGCTGCCCAATCATCCAGAAAGAGGTGTGGAGAGAAACAATCATGGCCGGACCGTCCGAGGGTTTCTCCCTGATGGGCAGGAAGTCTTCTTTGTGGAAGACACTGAGCCACACTAGAAGCCGCCAGGCTTCTCAGAGACAGAGGCAGACACAGCAAGAGGGAGGTCAGAGCAGAGGCCAGAGCCCAGGCAGGGATCACGGGGGGCCATGCCACCACCACGGCATCCGGGGAGGAGTGTCAAGCGGGTGACTCGGCCAGGAAGGCCAGCCTTTGAGAGACAGACATGCTTGCCCCATCCCTTGCCGGCTTCCTTCTCCGTCCCTGCGTCGAGCTGTGGCTACATTTCTCGATGAGGGCAGAGGGCGACAGGCGTGACAACCACCTTCTTGAAGCTCTGCGGGCACCCTCCTGCTGGGTGGACAATGAGCGCCTGGGAGGCCGTTGTCCTTGGTTGGGGGGCGCTCGTCTGGATCCAGCCTAGCAAAGAGGCTGCTCCGGATGGGGAGGGATGAAAACCCCTGCGGGTCCGGCCCCGATGCCCACGTTGCCCAGGCCTTCACAGACCCCCAAACTGGAACCGCCGGGACGGCGACTGCCAACCCGGCCACCGACCCAGGCAGAGGCAGGGGAGAGGCTGACCAGAAGAAAGGCCGGCGTGCAGAAACCCACCCTCCGGCGCTAGGGGCCCCATGTGTCCCCAAGGCGCACGCACACTAGGCGGACAGAGACAGAAAGAGGGCGACCGAAAGCGAGAAGGGAGAGAGAGAGAGAGAGAGAGAGGCGTGAGAGAGAGACAGAAGTCGGCACACAGACACGCACTGTTTCAGCACACACACAGACACACACACAGGCGCATCCCCAACACACACACACACACACCCATGCGACACACACACGTGCAGCAGGGAACACCCACCCGCAGGCAGCCCTGAAGCTGCGGGTTCTGCTCTCAGCGACTAAGAGCCACGGTGAGAGAGCAGCCCACGGGCACATAGGCGGACCTGTGCTCAGTCATCACAAAGGGCTCCACTTTTGGGAGACTCACCCGCTTTACCGTCCGCGCACGCCTGAGGCTGGGATCCCGCGCTGCCTCGCCGGCGATCTGTCTGAGTTTTTCTTCCTCCTGGGGTTTCTTCCTGCTGGTGGACCCTCCAGGAATCCGGCCTCCGGAGACCCGTCCTGGTAAACTGCCCTGGCCAGGACTGGTCTCAGCCCAGACTCAGGCCTGCGATCACACAGGGGCTCCTACTTCGCCCAAGTGTCAGGGACCCATCCCGAGACAGCGGTGGCTTTCACTGTGACCCAAGCGGCGGCTTGGGGCCTCGCGCATGCTGCGCTGGCGAGCCGACTCCCCGCTCCACCCCCTTACTCCAGCAGAGTCAGGCTGCGGACCCTTTAAAAAAATGGCGGCCAGCGGCTGCGGGGCCTGGGGGCGGCGGTGCTGGAGGTTGCAGTGGCGGTGGCAGGGCGCAGCCCAGTAGCGGGTGGGAAGAGGACTGCCAGAGGGGCCTGCAGGGAGACCCAGGGTCGGACCCATAGGAGTCCTGTGGTGAGGACCTCCTTGATCGCTCTTCTGCTTCGGTTCCCGCTGAAGGAGGAGCTTGAGGGATGCCGGCTGGGCTCGCGCGGACTCCTCTTGGGGTCGATGATGGATCCAACGGGTGATCGAGAATGGGGTTCCAATGCAGTGAGGCCGAAAAGGGTCTCGCCGGGGGCACAGAAAGATCCCCAGGGCATAAGGCGTGCTGTCGGCTGCAAAGGCACCGACCCATGAGCCCTGCCTCCCTCCCTCCTGGCAGGAGCAGGGGCCTGCCTTCATCTCAAGGCCGAGGGCTCCGGCATCCCGGCGGCTTCCGCGACGGGCAAAGAGAGACAGAGGCGAGTCCGAGCTGGAGCCAGCGTGTCCACATGTGGCACTGATCGTCCCCAAGAGCACATGCAGGCAGCGTGTGTCTTTGAGGCCGTGAGGGGCGGCAGCGAGGACGGACAGTGATGTCCAGGCGTGCGCCCGAGGGGCCACTGGAGACCTGCCCACAAAGCGGAGGAAAAAGCCAGCGCACCTGAAAACCTGCGAGACAGGGCCTGTCGCGAGTCACGCCCACGTTCAGGGAGGCCCGCCAGAGGAGCCGAGAGGTTTGGACAAAGTACACCCACCCCAGCCACGCCCTGGCTGGGTACCCCTGGCGCAACCTCCCCTGCACCCAGCCAAAACCCAGTCCCGTTGGCTCCCTGACATCCGTGGCAGCCAAAGATTCGGTGCTAGAAGGCACTTTCCCCAGGGCGGAGGAACCGGTTGGCCCTCAAGAATCAGAGAGGAAGTGCAGGTGGGATGCAACACCGCCTTTCCTAGAAGGCCAATGTCAGGAGCGGTGGGCATGCCTCCGCCTCTTCCTGGACGGCGACAGCCATCACTTGGGCCATGGAGACCAGGAGAGCTTCCCTGTCCCACACAGGTATGGAAAGCCCAGAGCTCCAGGATCACCACACCTGCCCAATCATCCAGAAAGAGGTGTGGAGAGAAGCAATCATGAGCGGACCGCCAGGGGTTTTCTCCCTGATGGGACTGGGAAGTCTTCTTTGTTGAAGACGCTGAGCCAGACTAAGAAGCCGCCCGAGGCTTCTCAGAGACAGGGCAGACACAGCAAGAGGAGGATCAGAGCAGAGGCCAGAGCCCAGGGCAGGATACAGGGGCCATGCCACCACCACCGGGCATCGGGGAGGAGTGTCAAAGCGGGTGACTCGGCCAGGAAGGCCAGCCTTTGAGTGACAGACATGCTTGCCCCATCCCTTGCCGGCTTCCTTCTCCGTCCCTGCGTCGAGCTGTGGGCTCACATTTCTCGATGAGGGCAGAGAGCGAGGCGTGAGAACCATCTTCTTGAAGGTCTGCGGGCACCCTCCTGCGGGTGGACAATGAGCGCCTGGGAGGCCGTTGTCCTTGCTGGGAAGCGCTCGTCTGGATCTAGCCTAGCAAAGGCTGCTCCGGATGGGGAGGGATGAAAACCCCTGCGGGTTCGGCGCCCGATGCCCACGTTGCCCAGGCCCTTCACAGACCCCAAACCGGAACCGCCGGGGCACCGACTGCCAACCGGCCACGGCCCAGGCAGGGGCGGGAGGCTGACCAGAAGAAGGCCGGCGTGCAGAAACCCACCCTCCGGCACTGGGGCACATGTGTCCCCAAAGGCACCGCCACCTGCAGCCGGACAGAGAGCAGAGAGGCGGCGGAAAGAGCGAGAAGGCGAGAGAGAGAGGCGTAGAGAGAGACAGAAGTGGGCACACAGGACGCCCTGCGCACACACGACACACACACACAGGCACACCCACACACACACACACGCATGCTTGCACACACGTGCAGCAGAGACACCCACCCCAGGCTGCCTGAAAGCTGCGGGTTCTGCTCTCACGCGACTGAGGGCCACGGTGAGAGAGCAGCCACGGAGCACACTGGCGGACCTGTCTCGATCATCACAGGCGCTCACTTTGGGGAGACTCACCCGCTACCCGTCCGCCACGCCTGAGGCTGGGATCCGCGCTGCGTCCCGGCGATCTGTCTGAGGTTTTCTTCCTCCTGGGCGTTTCTTCCTGCTGGTGGACCCTCCACGAATCCCGGCCTCCGGGAGACCGTCCTGGTAACTGCCCTGGCCAGGACTGGTCTCAGCCCGACTCAGGCATGCGATCACACAGGGCTCCTACGCCAGCCAAGTGTCAGGGACCCATCCCGAGCTAGCGGTGGCGGTCACTGTGACTAGGCGGGCGCTGCAGCGCATCGCCATGCTGGGACTGGCGAGCCCGACTCCCCGCCCACCCTTACTCCCGCAGAGTCAGGCTGCGGACCCTTTAAAAATAGGCGGCGGCGCGGCGCTGCGGGGACTAGAGGCGGCGCGGTGCTGGAGGTTCGCGGCGGCGGTGCTGGCGCCAGCCCAGTGGTGGGAAGAGGACTGCCAGAGGGGCCCTGCAGGAGACCCAGGGGTCGGACCCATAGGAGTCCTGTCGTCAGGACCTCATGATCGCTCTTCTGCTTCGGTTCGGTGAAGGAGGACCTTGGGGGATACTGGCTGGGCTCTTGCGCGGACTCCTCTTGGGATCCGATGATGGCTCCCACACCGGCTGATCGGGAATGGGGTTCTAATGCAGTGAGGCAGGAGGTCTACAGCGCGGGGCAGGAAAGATCCCCAGGGCATAAGCGTGCTGCCCGTCTGCTATGGCACTGACCCATGAGCCCACTGCCTCCCTCCTTCCTGGGGTGGAGCAGGGGCCTGCCTTCATCTCAAGGCCGAGGGCTCCGGCATCCACGGCGCAGCTTCCGGCGGCACGGCGAAAAAGGCAGACAGAGACGCAGTCGAGCTGGGCCGCGTGACCCACGCGTGGCACTGCGCGTCCCCAAAACGCATGCAGTGGCGTGTGTCTTTGAGGGCCGTAGGGGCAGGCGGCGAGGCGGACGAAAGTGATGTCCAGGCGTGCGCCGAGGCCACTGGAGACCTGCGCGGAGGAAAAGCCAAAGCGCACCTGACAAACCTGCGAGACTGCAGGGCCTGTGCGCGAGTCAGGCCATTCAGGGAGGCCGCAGAGGGCGCAGAGCTTTTGGACCAAGTACACCCCACCCCAGCCCGCCGCCCTTAGGTACCCTATGTAACCTCGCTGCACCCAGCCAAGGCAGTCCGTTGGCTCCTGACATCCGTGGCAGCCAAAGATTCAGTGCTAGGCACTTTCCCCAGGAGGAGCAGGAGGCAGTTGGCCCTCAAGGATCAGACAGGAAGTGCAGGTGGGATGCAGCCACGCCTTTCCTGGAAGGCCAATGTGAGGAGCGGTGGGCACTCCTCTTCCTGGACCGGGCGGCGCAGCCATCACTTGGGCCATGGGACCAAGGCTTCCCTGTCACACAGGTGTGGGCCCAGGCTCCAGGATCACACCTGCTGACCCATCATCGAAATTGTAGGCGATGTCGCGGCCGCAGGCGCCCGCAGGGGCGTTTCTCCCTGATAGACTCACCCGTCTTCTTTGTGTTGAAACGTTGTTCCAT